>ERZ890953.360-NODE-360-length-26981-cov-10.764688_pt1 | contig 26981 bp, 31 predicted proteins | sample MGYA00521264_ERZ890953 | MGnify/ENA primary metagenome ERZ890953 (study PRJEB32303, sample SAMEA104408629) | aquatic metagenome | biome: Brackish water; feature: Chemocline; material: water | place: Baltic Sea | collected 2014-10-26T21:54:00 | depth 200 m ...
AAAACAAAACTTTTTTGTAAATAATAATATAACCGCAAAGCCCTAGTGCTTGGCGGTTTCTCTCTTCTTTTTATCCTCTTATCCTTGTTAAAATATCATTCATAAGAAAAGCAATACATATTAATAACTTGACATTATGAAATGTCCGATGTATAATAGTTCTGTGTCATACCAAATAAAGGAAAAAATATGAAAACAAGTATATTAATTTTAATCTCTATTCTTTTCACAACTGCTTCATTCGGAGATGTTGTTCCTCCTAAAAAAGATAAGGCAATGTGTAAGTTATTTACAGAAAAAGCTGAAAAATACGAAAAAACAATGCGAAATGATGAATATGCTATAGTGACATTACATTCTTATCAAAAAAGAGCTAAGTTATATTGTCCTGAAAAGTAAGGAGAGTATTTTAATTTTATTTGATATAATTGCATAATTAATTAGAAAGAAAATAGGACATTTTTTGCAATATACAAACGAAGAATTAAAACAAAAAATAAATGAACTAAAAGAGAAACTAAGTGTTACTATAGTTTCTCATTTTTATCAACGTGATGAAGTATTTGAGGTTGGGGATATTACCGGAGACTCTTTGGAACTTGCCATTAAAACAAGAGATGACGATGCTGAGTTTGTCCTCTTTTGTGGTGTTGCATTTATGGGTCAAAGTGTAAAGGTTCTCTCTCCTCATAAACGAGTTGTTATGCCAAAACTAGCCTGCTGTGCTATGGCGAAAATGATAGATGGAATCTATTATGATGACTCTGTGAAATTTTTAGAAGAAAATGGTATTACTAAAGATAACATTTTGCCAATCACCTATATAAACTCAAATGCAGATGTTAAAGCAAAAGTAGGTGAGATGGGTGGTATGGTTTGTACTAGTTCAAATGCAAAACATATTATTACTACTGCTTTAGGTGAAGGTAAAAAGATTTTATTTGTTCCAGATAGATGTTTAGGACAAAATATCGCTAATCAAATGGGACTTAAGTCAATGGTAATTGGTGATGGAGGCAATCCAAAAGAAGCTGATATTATCTGTTATGATGGTTTTTGTTCTGTGCATCAACTTTTCACTGTAGGTGATATAGAATTTTATAGAAAAAAATTCCCAGGTATTTTAATAGCAGTACACCCTGAATGTGACCCAAGTATTTGTGATGCAAGTGACTTTGTTGGTTCTACCTCACAACTTATTAAATATATAAAAGAACTTCCTGAAGATCAAAAAGTTGCAGTTGGTACAGAGTTTAACATGGTAAATCGTCTACGAGAGAAAAACACTTACATTCTAAGCTCCACAAAACCAGAGTGTCCAACGATGAATGAAACAACACTAGAAGATGTTTACTTGACTCTCAAATCTATAGAAGCGGGTGAACCATTAAATGAAGTTCTTATAGATGATAGCACTCAAAAATGGGCAAAAATAGCACTAGAGAGAATGTTGGCATTATGATAGAAAAATTTGTTAAAGAAGCTTTAGCTGAAGATGTTGGTCGTGGAGATCTGTATGCTTTAGTAGAAGATACCATCGATGCAAGTGCAAAAATAATCGCAAAAAGTGAAGGTATTGTTGCCGGAGTGAAATATATTGATGTTTTAGCAAATTTAGAAAATATAAAGATCACTTGGTTTAAGTCTGATTCTGAGCATTTTGTAAAAGGAGAGGTGCTAGCGACTTTAAATGCAGATTCTCATTCACTTTTAAAGTGTGAGAGAACTATTTTAGACTTGTTACTTCATGCAAGTTCCATTGCTACTCTTACAAGAAAATATGTTGACTTAATAGAACCATATGGTGTGAAACTGTTAGATACAAGAAAAACTCGACCACTTTTACGTGTTTTTGAGAAGTATGCAACAAGAACAGGTGGTGCAGTAAATCATAGAATGGGACTTGATGATAGTTTGATGATAAAAGATACACATCTAAAAACTATTAAAAATCTCAAAGAGTACATCATAAACGCAAGAAAAAAGATTCCTTTCACAGCTAAAATAGAAGTGGAAGCTGAAAACTTAGAAATAGCAAAAGAAGCGATGCAAGCTTTATGTGACATTGTTATGTGTGATAATATGAGCCCAGAACAGATTCAAGAAGTAGTTGCATTTAGAAATGAAAATTATCCGTATATTTTACTTGAAGCAAGTGGAAACATCTCTTTAAAAACTATTGAGTCTTATGCAAAAACAGGTGTGGATGCTATCAGTTCAGGCTCACTTATTCATCAAGCAAATTGGATTGATTTATCTATGAAGTTAGATTAAGGTCATAATTAATGGCTGATGATCAGGAAAAGACGGAAGAACCCACCTCCAAAAAGATTGAGGATGCCAGAAAAGAGGGTAATGTCCCCAAATCTCAAGATGCTTCAGGGGTTATAACTCTTTTTGTAGCTATCTTAGCTATTTTAATGCTTTTTCCATTTATGACATCACATGTGTTCTTATTATTTAAATATTATTTTTCTCTTATTGGTACACCGTTAGATAAACTATTTATGGTAGATATTGCCATTATAACAGTTAAAGAATTTTTACTTATTGTTATGCCTTTAGCTATAGCTGTTGCTATCTCTGGTGTGATTGCAGCTTTAGCACAGTTTGGGTTTCTATTTACAACAGATGCAATTGCTCCTAAATTTTCTAAACTTGACCCTATAAAAGGGACTAAAAATCTTTTTTCTATAAAAAAAATAATTGAAGGTGTAAAAATAACATTTAAGTCTTTCACAACTCTTGGTGTGGGATTTGTTTTTTTCTTTTATTTTATAACAGAACTTCCAACAGTAGCACTTTTTAGTTTACCAGATCAGCTTGGCTGGGTAAAAGATAAAATGCTCATTATCGCTTCTGTTATGCTTTTTATTATTTTTATTTTTGCCATAATCGATGTTATAATTGTGCGCAAACAGTACTTTGATGGTTTAAAAATGAGTAAGCAAGAGATAAAAGATGAGATGAAAAATATGGAAGGTGATCCACTCATAAAATCAAAAATTAAACAAAAACAGATGGAAATGTCCCGTCAGCGTATGATGGCTGAAGTGCCAAACGCAGACGTAATTATTACAAATCCAACACATTATGCAGTCGCAATAAAATATGATAATGAAAAATATAATGCCCCAATAGTAACGGCCAAAGGGATAGATAATATTGCATCACAAATCAAAAAAATAGCAAGAGAAAACAACGTACATATAGTTCAAAATCCACCACTTGCAAGAAGTTTATATGCAGAAGTTGAAGTTGATAAGGCAATTCCAGAAGCTCTTTTTGGTGCTGTGGCTGAAGTCTTAGCTTATGTTTACAAGATGAATAAAAAATAGTATATAATTTCACTATGGTATCTTTAAAAGCAATTGATGAATCAAAAAATATATCTATATTAACAGATAATGATTCTTTTGGAGATGCGAGCGCATTATATACATATATTTTAAGACTACATAAAAAAGTATCATTAGTAAATACAGAATCACAAATGAATATAAATTTATCTTGTATACCATGGCGAGACAAAGTGAAAAAAACTTTGAGTGCCTCAAGTGATTTAATTATAGATTTGAGAAAAAACGAACAACCTTTATACGAATTATTTAAAAAACATGCTGTAATAATAAATGAAAAAATGGCAACTGCTTTATATGCAAGTTATCTTCAAAAACCTGATTGTTATAGCTCTAAACAAAACATTCTTGCTTTAAGTGAACTAGTTTTACTTGGGGCTAAGCATGATAAGTGTATTTTAGGTTTAAAGAAGAGTTTACCTTTAGCATTGTTTAGAATAAAAGCAATTTTATTAGCGACATTAGTTCTGTATGACAATGCTAAAGTTGCATTAATGAGTATAAATAAAGATGATTTGCAAAAAACAGGAGCTTCTATGTATGATGTGAACTTAGTAATGATAGAAACCTTAAATTTAGTGCATGTGCAGAATGTTGTGTTAGTTAATGAAGAAAATGAAAACAAATTGGTAAAAATAATATGAGGAAATTTAGTTTGAGTAATAAAAGTAAAAAATCACCATTCTTAGGGGTGTTAATAATAATATTAATAGTATCTGGTGCACTGTATGTTTATTTTTCAGAAACTTTTGAAAGAGATGTTCCAAAGGTAAAATTTGAAAATAATGGCTATTGGAATTTAAGAAAACCATTACAGATTACAATAAAAGACAATAGTGGAATAAAAGAATATAAAGTTGTGTTAAAAACAAAAGATTCAGAAATAGAGCTGGAATATGAAGAGCCACTAGTAGCAGAAAAATTGGTTAATATTACATTGAAACCTCCTCGAACAGCATACACTATGAGAGATAAAGAGATAGAAATCATTGTAAGTGCAAAAGATATTAGTAAGTGGAATATGTTAAAAGGTAATAGTACAAAACAAGTTTTTAAACTTATTATTGATCAAAAAAGACCACAGCTTAACATCGTTGGTAATTCGTATAAAATTTCCCTCGGAGGTTCAGCTCTTGTGATTTTTAAAGTTGAAGATGATAATTTAGAAGAGTTTTATATTCGAACAGAAACAAAAAGACAATTTAAGGCTGAACCATTTTATAAAGAGGGGTACTATATTGCCCTTATTGCATGGCCTATACAAGACAAATCATTTCGAGCAACAGTAGTAGCTAAAGATGCAGCGGGTAATATATCAAAATCATATATACCTTTATATTTGAAAAGTAAAGATTACAAACTTTCAAAAATAACTTTAAAAGACAGCTTCTTAAAAGGGAAAATTGCTGATTTAGCCGAAGAGTTTGAAGAAACACAAGGTATACACGATTCTATAGAACAGTTTAAGTTGATAAATGAAAAAGTTAGAGAAAAGAATGAGGCTTTAATTCATCAAATAACATCGAAAGTACCAAATGAATCTATAGATACTCTTCATGTAGAGCCTATGTATCCTCTTAAAAATGGACAAGTTGTTGCTCATTTTGGTGATCATCGAAAGTATTACTATAAAGGGAAATTTATTAGTGAGGCATACCATTTAGGAATTGATATGGCAAGTTCGGCAATGGCTCCAATAATTTCAAAAAATAATGGAAAAGTTGTTTTTGCAGATTACAATGGTCTTTATGGAAATAGCCCAATTATATCTCATGGATTAGGACTTTACACTTTATACGGACATTGTTCTAGTTTGGATATAACAAAAGGTGATGAAATCTCTAAAAATCAAAAGATTGCAAATACTGGAAAAAGTGGTTATGCTATGGGTGACCATTTACATTTTGGTATTTTAGTGCAAGGTGTTGAAGTTCGTCCTCAAGAGTGGATGGATAAACAGTGGATAAAATTAAACATTACTGATATAATTTCAAATGCAAAGAAAATTATCGATAAAGAGTAGGGAATATAAATGTATCAAACAACAATTGCCAAGAGTGTAGAGTTAGTTGGTATAGGACTTCATAAGGGTTCACCTGTGAAGTTAAGACTAGAACCACTTGAATCAAACAGTGGTATAGTTTTTTATAGAAGTGATGTAGGAGTATCTATTCCACTCATTCCCCAAAATGTAGTTGATACGAAAATGGCAACTGTTATTGGTAAAGATGGGCATGTTATTTCTACGATAGAACATCTGTTATCTGCTATTTATGCTTATGGGATTGATAATTTAAGAGTGATTGTAGATGCAGATGAAGTACCCGTTATGGATGGAAGCAGTGCAAGTTTTTGTATGATTTTGGATGAAGCAGGGATTACTCAACTGGATATTCCAAAAAGAATAATGCGCATTAAAAAAGATATTATTGTTCAAGAGGGTGAGAAGTATGTAAAACTTTCACCTGCACCTGATTTAAAGTATGATTTTACAATAAAATTTCCGCATCCTGTTATCCAAAAGCAGGAGTATGTTTTAGAATTTACAAAAGAGTCTTACAAAAAAGAAATTTCTCGTGCAAGAACATTTGGTTTTTTACATGAAGTACAGTATCTTCGTTCAAAAGGCTTAGCACTTGGTGGTTCTCTTGAAAATGCCATCGTTTTAGATGAGAAAAAAATTCTTAATCCTGAAGGGCTGCGTTTTGATGATGAATTTGTAAGACATAAAATCCTTGATGCTATTGGTGATATGAGTCTTATTGGTATGAATTTTATAGGAAATTATGAGGCGATGGCAGGGAGCCATGACTTAAACCACAAGCTTACTCTTGCACTGTTAAAAGATGCAGATAACTATGAAATAGTAGAGCTTATTGGTGCAAAAACAGCAGAGTTAGAAAAAGCTTATGCTTAAAAAAGTTGATGTATTATTAATAACTTTATCATCTCCCATTAAGATGGGAATATATGAAAACAATCAGCTAATAGAGACTATAGAGTCAGAAAAAAAAAGTTCAGATATTTTACCTCTATTATTTGATGATTTATTGAAGAAGTATCAACCTCAAAAACTTTTTTATGCAAATGGTCCTGGAAGTTTTATGGCCATAAAAGTGGCTTATGTTTTTTTAAAATCAATGAGTATTTTAAAAAAGATACCACTTTTTGCAACAGATGCTTTTTATTTTAACAATAACACTCCAATAAAAGCAGTAGGGAAGCTATATTTTGTTAAAATTTCATCAGAAATAAAAACTCAAAAACTTGAGTCTATGCCAGAAAGCAATTTTATGCTTCCGAGTGTGTTGGATTATAGTGAGTTTAGTAGCGACACAGAACCCTTGTATATGATAGGGGCTGTAGGATAGGAAAAAATAATTGACAATCAGTGTACCCGCAACTTCAGCAAACTTAGGACCAGGATTTGATTCTTTAGGTTTAGCTGTCGACCTTCGTAATAGAGTAGAATTTCATCATTCAAAATTTTTTAGTGTAAGTATAAAAGGTGAAGGTGAAAATAATCCAAGACTTAAAGGGAATAACCTTTTCGTAAGTATTTTTAATGAACACTTCTTGCGTTTAACGAAAAAGAAACAAAATTTTAAGTTTTCGTTTTATAATGAAATCCCGATGTCTAGAGGACTTGGAAGTTCTTCGGCTGTAATTGTCTCAGCGATTGCTGCAGCTCATGAAGCTGCAGGTATACGAGTTAATAAACGACGTATATTAAATCATGCTCTTGTCTATGAATCTCATCCTGATAATATAACTCCTGCTGTCATGGGAGGTTTTAATGCTGCAGCTATTGAAAAAAATAAAGTTTTTTCACAGAAAAAGCATCTTCCAGATTATCTTAAAGCAGTAGTCGTTATACCAAATAAACAGATGAATACAGCAAAATCACGCACAACTTTACCAAAATCATACTCAAAAGAAAATGCAGTCTATAATCTTTCACATACTGCATTAACAGTAGCTGCATTTTTTAATGAAGATTGGGAGATGTTAAAACTAGCTTCTCAAGATAGATTTCATCAAAAAGCAAGAATGAAAACATTACCTGACCTTTTTTCTGTGCAAAAGGTTGCATATGAAAGTGGGGCTTTAATGAGTACGCTTTCAGGAAGCGGTTCTACTTTCTTTTCTCTTGTTTATGATGAAGATACAGCAATGATTTCAAATAGATTTCAGCAAAAGTTTCCAGATTTTGATGTAAAAATTCTTGATTTTGATAATAATGGGCTGATAATAGAGAGATAAACTCTCTAAATCAAGTAACTTTTAGATATAATGGCGACAAAATTTCATATACCAACTAGAATGTGCGTTTCATGCAGAAACAGGCATAATCAAAACACTCTATTGAGACTTCAATGCAAAGATGCCTCACTAGAGTCTTTTAACGGTAATGGAAGAAGTTTCTATCTATGTATAGTTTGTCTTGATGATGAGAAAAAACTTGCAAAGTCGCTTATGAGACAATGTAGAAGTTCAGATAAAGAAAGACTTACAAACAGACTAAAGGAGATCATCGCTGATGACAGATAAAGTTAGTGTTAAAGAAATTGCAGACGAGCTAGGAATTGCTTCGAAAGATGTTTTAGAAAAAGCAAAAAGCATGGGAATTGAAGTAAAAGCTGCACAAAGTAAAGTAACAATGGAACAGGCGGAGAGTATTGCTAATTATATTATAAATGGTGATGAAGTAAAAGAGACTCCAAAACCAAAGATTGTTAAAACGAAAAAAGCAAAACCTGATACTCCGCAAGAACCTGTCAGTGAAGAAAAGTCTGTAAAAGAAGAATTTGTTCAAAAAGAAGAACAAGTAAAAGAAACTCCTGTGGCAAAAGAAGAAGAAACAAAAATAGAAGAAGTTGTAGGAGAAGTTACTACAGTTAAAAAAGCTGAAGAGACAAAAGATGTTAAAAAAACTTCTACACTAATTAAAATAGTTACTCCAAATATTAGACCAGCTATTAAAAGAAGTGGTTTAAAAATTGTTAAAAAGAAAAAACCAAAAGTAGAAGAAAATTATAATCTTCCTCAAAAACAGGCTTCTGTTTCTTCATACGGAAAAATGAGTGAAGAAGTTCTAGCAGAACTTGCTTTAAAGAAGAAAAATAGACAATCAAGCAGATCTGCAAGTAAACAAGAACAAGGAACTAGACTTGATATTTTTGGTGGTTCAATGAGTGATGTTTCTATGGACATGGATGACCAAGTAACACTTCTTGATTTAAACTCTACAGAACGTGCACCATTACCTGTTGAAGAACCTAGAAAACCAAGAGCTCCTAAACCAGCAGGTAGAAATGCTAACAAAAAAGCAGCTCCTCGTGGAAGAAAAGTTCGTAAAGACACAAGAAAAAAATACACTAAAGAAAAACAAATTGATGAAGTTATAACTGAAGTTGAAATTCCTGAAGATATCCGTGTATATGAATTTGCTGAAGCACTTAATCGTCCAATGTCAGATATCATTAAGGTTCTTTTTGATCTTGGTATGATGATGACTAAAAATGACTTTCTTGGAAACGATGAGATTGAGATTTTATCTGAAGAATTTGGTGTTACTGTTACGATTATTGACCCTAAAGATGAGTTTACACAAACAGAAGAAGATATAGAAGAAGATCCAGATGCAGTTGAACGTCCTCCAGTTATCACAATTATGGGACATGTTGACCATGGTAAAACTTCACTTCTTGATGCTATTCGTGAAGCCAAAATTGCTGATGGTGAAGCAGGTGGAATTACACAACATATTGGTGCATATACTATTGAACAACAAAATCGTGCGATTACTTTCTTAGATACTCCAGGGCATGCTGCGTTTAGCTCTATGCGTCAACGTGGTACTGATGTAACAGATATTATCGTTATTGTTGTTGCGGCTGATGATGGGGTAAAACCTCAGACAAAAGAAGTTGTGAAAATGGCTCAAGAATCAGGTGTTCCTGTTATTGTAGCACTTAATAAAATGGATAAAGAGACTGCTCAACCAGATATGGTTAAAGGTCAAATGGCTGAGATTGGAATGAATCCAGCTGATTGGGGTGGAAATGTAGAGTTTGTTCCTGTTTCTGCAAAAAGTGGATTAGGAATTGATGACTTACTTGAAAACATTCTTTTAACTGCCGATGTTCTTGAACTTAAAGCAAATCCGAATGCAATGGCTAAAGCAACTGTTGTGGAATCTTCTTTAGAAAAAGGTCGTGGACCAGTAGCAACTGTTATCGTGCAAAATGGTACACTTAAAGTTGGTGATTATGTAGTGTGTGGTTCAGCTTATGGTCGTGTTAAAACGATGGTAAATGAGAATAACAAGCAAACAAAAACTCTTTTACCATCACATACGGCAGTTATTGCAGGTCTTAATGAAGTACCAGCTTCTGGTGAGACAATGACAGCTATGAACTCGGATAAAGAAGCAAGAGAGCTTGCAATGAAGCGTCATGAATATGACAGACATAAAGAACTTTCTCACTCTACTAAATCAAGTTTAGAAGATATGACAGCGATGATCGCAGAAGGTAAACTAAAATCTCTTAAAGTTGTACTTAAAACTGATGTTCATGGTTCACTTGAAGCGATTAAATCTTCACTTAATGATCTACGTAATGAAGAAGTAAAAGTGAATGTAATCTCTAGTGGTGTTGGCGGAATTACAGAAAACGATGTAGAACTTGTTAACAACTCTGAAAACTGTGTTTTACTTGGATTTAATGTTCGTCCAACTGGTACTGTAAAAGCATCTGCAAAACAAAAAAATGTTGAGATTAAAACATACTCAATAATCTACCAACTTCTTGATGATATTACAGGAATGTTAACTGGTATGATGGCGCCAAAGTATACTGAAGAAAATACTGGTCAAGCAGAAGTTCGTGAAGTATTTAAAATCCCTAAAGCAATCGTTGCTGGTTGTGTGGTTAACGATGGTAAACTTGTTCGTGGTGGTATGGTTCGTGTTATTCGCGATGGTGTTGTTACTTACGAGGGTGAGCTTACTTCTCTTAAACGATTTAAAGATGATGTTGACGAGATTGGTAATGGTTATGAGTGTGGTGTTGTTATTAGTGGATATGATGATGTTATCTCTGGTGATGTACTTGAAACTTTTAGAAAAGTTGAGCAAAAAGTAAGTCTTTAATGACAGAAGCACAGATAAAACTCAAAAGAACTGAATCAGTTCTTTTAGAGTTAATACCACAAGCTCTTGGTTCTATGAATGATAAGAGACTTCATGAACTTGATATCTTAGAAGTAGTTTGTTCTCGTGGAAAAAGTGATGCAAAAGTTTACATAAACCCTCATGAACTTACAGAATCAGAAAAAAATGATTATTTGCGACTTCTAAGAAAAGCTCGTCCTATAGTTGAAACTTTTTGTCTTAAAGATCAAGGTTGGTATAGATGTCCAAAGTTTACTTTTGAGTTTGATGAACAATTAGAAAAGACAAAAAATCTTGATGAACTTTTTAAAAAAATAGCAAAAACAACAAATAGTGAGGAACAATTATGAGTTTACAAAGCGATATTAATTCACTAGTTGAGTCCGTAGGCTTAGAACTTTACGATGCAGCTGTTGTGAGTGAAGGTGAAGAGACAATTTACCGAATAAGTGTAATTTCTAAAGAAGTTGAAGATGGTAAACGCAGAGGTGTTAGTCTTGATACATGTGTTGAACTAACTCATCTTATTTCTCCATTACTTGATGTTACCCCTCCAGTTTCAGGTGAATATAGACTCGAAGTTGGTAGTGCTGGAATTGAGAGAAAGTTAACTACTCTTGATCATTTTAAAAAGTCTATAGGTGAAAATATTTCACTTGTTATAGGTGAGAAAGAGAAACTCAGAGCAAAACTTACAAAAGTTGAGGGCAAAACTTTAACTTTAGTAAAAGGTGAAGAAGAATCAGTTGTAGAATTTAATGATGTTAAAAAAGCAAAGACTTACTTTGAATGGTAATCGATAACAGCTTTTATATGAACCTTGCCATTAAAGAGGCTTGGAAGTATCAAGGTGTGACTTATCCTAATCCTGCTGTTGGTTGTACCATAGTGGGTTTACATGACGAAATTTTAGCAGTTGAAGGTCATCACAAAGCAGGTGAACCTCATGCTGAAGTAAATGCTCTAAAGCAGGCATATTTTAAACTTACAGATGATGATTATATTTTAGCTTTAGAATCATCAGCAGATATTCACACTCACCTTTTAAGTAATCATAATAATATTTTTAAAAATATAACACTCTATACAACACTTGAACCATGTTCACATTTTGGAAAAACTCCATCATGTGCTTCACTTATAACTGATTTGGGTATACAAAAAGTATATGTTGGTTCTTATGATACTCATAAAATAGCAGAAAATGGAAATATGATTCTTGCTAAAAATAATTGTCAGGTTTTTACAGAACTTTTACAAAAAGAGTGTGATGATCTATTACTACCCTTTAAAAAGACTTTAGATGATAAGTTTGTTTTTTTTAAATGGGCACAAAGATTAAATGCAACGACAGATGAGGGAATTGTAAGCTCTCAAACATCAAGAGCCAATGTGCATGCAATGCGAGATGTATGTGATTTACTTGTAATAGGTGGTAACACAGTACGAACTGATAGACCAATACTTGATGCAAGATTGGTTAATGGTAAGGCACCAGATATTTTAATTTTATCTCGCGAAAAAGAGTTTGATAAAACTATAGCTCTTTTTAGTGTGCCAAATAGAAAAGTATATATAAAAGATAATTTTTCAAAATTGGATGAATATAAAAATGTAATGATTGAGGGAAGTACAAAAATGTATGAACTTACTCGTGAGATTGTTGATTATTATTTAGTTTATATTACTCCATCATTTGGTGGGAAACTTCCCTTTACTACAGAAGAAGAGAATTTTGAAATTTTAAATGTAGAAAAAGAAGATAAAGATATAATTGTATGGATGAAAAAAAGGATATAAATTTATGAGTAGTACAGGTAAAAAAAATACACAAAAGCAAGAAAAAATAGTTTCAATGTTTGATGATATTGCACCAACTTATGATACAGCAAATCGTGTTATGAGCATGGGTGTTGATAAAAGTTGGAGAAGAAAGGCTTGTGACTTGGCTTACGAATATGCTGGAGCTGATAGTTTAGATAAAATCGTTGATGTTGCTTGTGGTACAGGTGATATGATGGATTTTTGGCGAGAAAGATCTGAGAAAATGGGCATAGCAATTGGTGAGATTGTCGGAGTAGACCCATCAAACGGTATGGTCAATGTTGCTCGTAAAAAATATCCTAAATTTAATTATCATATCTCTAAAGCTACAGAAATTCCTCTTAAAGATGCTAGTGCAGATATTTTGAGTATTACATACGGCATAAGAAATGTAGTAGAGAGAGAAGCTGCATTACAAGAGTTTAATCGTGTACTTAAAAAAGATGGGCTTGTAGTTATATTGGAATTTATGAAGAATGATCATCCTTCAATTTTAGGTAAAGTAAGAGATTTTTATATGAATAAAATCTTACCAAAGATAGGTGGCTTTATCTCTAAAAATATAGAGGCTTATGAATATCTTCCAAATTCAATAGGTGATTTTTCAACAGTAGAAAATATGCAAAATGAACTAAAATCAGCTGGATTTGAGATGCTCTACACACAAAGTTTTTCAATGGATATATCGACGCTTCTCATCGCTCGTAAAAAGTAAAAGTTCCTTATGCACACATTAAGTGTCTCATCCCTTAACGAACAGATTAAAATACTCCTAGAGAGTAGTTTTAATCAGGTTCTTGTTGAAGGTGAACTTTCTCGTATCACTTTTCATAATTCTGGTCATATTTACTTTACTCTTAAAGACAGTTCTTCAACCATAAGTGCTGTTATGTTTCGAGGCAATGCGAGTAAACTAAAGTTTCGTTTAGAAGAAGGTATGAAGGTCGTGATAAACGCAGCTCTCACTCTTTATAAACCTCGTGGGTCGTATCAGCTTAACTGTTTTACAATTGAGCCATCAGGGAAGGGTGCATTAGCATTAGCTTATGAGCAGCTCAAAGAAAAGCTCTCATCTTTAGGTTATTTCAACTCTGAGATTAAAAAACAACTGCCAAAATTTCCACAAAAAATAGCACTTATTACTTCTGCAACAGGAGCAGCCCTGCAAGATATGTTGCGTGTTGCTAACCATAGATTTCGTGTTTTAGAGATTGATGTTTATGATGTTTTAGTGCAAGGTGTAAACGCAGGGCCTCAGATAGCAAATGCTATAGCAGTATCTGATAACAAGCAGTATGATATTATTATAGTAAGTCGTGGTGGAGGGAGTATAGAAGATTTATGGGCTTTTAATGAAGAGATAGTGGCAAATGCTATTTTTAATGCAAAAACTCCAATAATCTCTGCTGTAGGACATGAAATAGACTGGCTTATAAGCGACTTTGTAGCAGATGTAAGAGCAGCAACTCCTAGTGCAGCTATGGAGATATGTTTGCCAGATACAAATGAGTTATATCAAACTCTTGATAGTTTACAAAATCAGTATACTCAAATAGTAAATCAAAAATTAAATGCTAAAAATCAAGAATTAATGCATTTAAAAAGTTCATTTTTACAACACTCTGTAGAGAAAAAATTAGAACTCAAAAAAGAAGAAGTGAAGAGGTTTCAAAATAGTTTCAATCAGACTATAGAGTTTAAACTCCAGAACTACACAAAAGAGTTAGAACAAGTGAGAAATCAATTTCCTTATACGATTGAATCACTATTAAACAGTGCTAAAAGTAAACTCTCTCAAATACAGAGTATGCTCGAAGCAAACCATCCAAAGCTCAAAACAAAAAAAGGCTTTGCACAACTCTCACAAAATTCTAAAGTTATTGATATCTACTCATTAAATCTTGATGATATTTTTGAAGTACAAAGTGACACAGTAGTAATAACAGCAAAAGTTATCAGTAAAGTAAGCTCTTAGGTTTATCCACCACCAACAAAATCAAGAAGTTCTAGTTTATCACCATCTTTTAGTTTGTAATTATCCCAGTTATTTTGTTTAATTATATTCATGTTAACAGCTGCTGCCATAACTTTTCCAACAAGTGATAAATCTTGCAATACTTTGTTTAGACTGGGTTCATTAATATATGTTTTTTCTTGACCATTCACTATTATTTGCATTAGCTCTCTTTTGATTTTCTTTTTTATAATTGTACCTTGCATAATTGAACATTGTAGAAATATTTGGATATACTAACAAGAAATTATAAATTTATAAGTAGTAAAAATGAATAAATTTGAATCACTCTTGAAATACTCAAAACAACTTTCTGTTTTATATGCGGAAGACCACGTAGAACTAAGAAATAGTACCGTTGAAATTTTAAGTAGTTTTTTTACAAAAGTTGATATTGCAAGTGATGGAGGGGAAGCTTTAGATGCTTATAAAGACTTATTTACGCAAGAGAACAAGCATTATGACATTGTATTAACGGATATAAAAATGCCAAATATGAATGGTGTAACATTAATAGAAGAAATTTATAAAATAAATCCATTGCAAAATATTGTTGTAATATCTGCACATGATGAATCGGCATATTTATTGCCACTCATCAATTTAGGGATAAATCAATTTATTCAAAAACCTATTGAATTCAATAATTTATTAAATGTTTTAAAAAATATATCTAAAAATATTGTAGAAGAAGAAAAAAGTATAAAATTAGATGACTTGTCTAACTACGATAGAAAAAGTAAGATATTGATTGTAAACAATCAAAAGGTGTATCTTACAAAATATGAGATAATTTTTATGGATTTCTTGAGCGAAGAAAAAGGTAAAATATATAAGAATGAAGAAATCGCAAATTATTATAATTCATTAGGTGAGAGTATAGATATAACCAATATCCGAAAACTTGTATCTAAATTGAGAAAAAAACTTCCAAATCAATCGATAGAGAGTATCTATTCGATTGGATATAGAATTGCAATAAGTTAAATAGCTGTTTTTTATTCTATAAATAAAGCATCCAGCAGATTGTCAACAAATTGATATTTGTCAAATTTTATTAGATTGTCAGGTTGTTCACCTGTTCCTATATATAAAATAGGAATTTCAAGAGCATACGCGATACTAAAAATACTTCCACCTTTGGCCGTTCCATCGAGTTTTGTGATGATTATTCCATCAATTCCTATCATCTTGTTAAAAGCTTCAGCTTGAACAATAGCAGAATTCCCTTGTGTACCATCAAGAACAAGTAATGTTCTATGTGGAGCTCCATTATGAGCTTTAGAACAGATTTGTTTAATCTTTTTAAGCTCATTTGCAAGGTTAGTCTGAGTGTGTAATCTTCCTGCAGTATCTATGATAACATGGTCAATAGATTTTGCTTTTGCCGAGTCTATCGTATCAAATGCAACGGCAGAAGAATCATGCCCTTGTTTGGAAGAGACAATGGGAATGTTAAGTTTTTGAGACCATAAAGTAAGCTGTTCGATAGCAGCTGCTCTAAAGGTGTCACCAGCTCCTAATATAACAGATTTACCATCTTTTTTGTACATATTTGCAAGTTTTGCTATTGTTGTTGTTTTTCCTGCACCATTAACACCGACAATAAGTTCTACAAAAGGAGCTTGATATTCTGGCTCTTTGTATTTTGTCCAAGCAAGTGTCGATAGAAGTTTAGAACGAAGAATCTCTCTGTCTATCTCTTCTTGATATGTTTGTTCTAAAATAGCCTCGACAAGAGCATATTCGACATCTGCTTCGAGTAAAATATCTTCAAGCTCATCTTTTGTAAAGGATACCTTTTTTTTCGGAGCAACCGCTTTCATCGCCTCAACAGTTTTATCAAGGGAGAATTTTAGCCAATCTTTCATTTAGTGACCTAAAGCTCTTTTTATATCACTTTCAACGAACTCCTCTTCAACAAGTCCAAGATAATGTTTTACGAGCTTTCCATCTTTAAATATCGCCATAATTGGAATAGGAAAATTGTTACCAAGTTTTAAGAAACCTGCCATAGAATTAACAAGACGACGGTTTTGTAAAGAGTTTACTAAAATATAGTTTGCATCATATGTATGACGAAAATCAGCTAGTTTTTGATTTGGTAAATCATCTTCAATTGTTACACCTATAATAACTAAATCTTTAGAAAATTTTCTTTTCAAAGAAGTTAAATGAGGTGCTGTTGCACGACAAGGAGGACACCATGTTGCAAAAATATCAAAAATTACAACTTTTCCTTTTGCACCTTCAAGTGAATAACCATCAACTTCTTTTTTTACTACATATTGTTTATTGTCTAAAGCAGTTAATACAAACTCATTTTTATTGATAATAATAGTATTTGCTTGAGAACTATCTTCTTTAGAACATGCTTGTAAGAGAAAAGATAAGATGAGAAGGAGTGTAATTATTGTCGTTTTAGCCATGAGATGTATACCTTTTTATGTTTTTTGTGTAAAATATGTGAAATTATAACCATAAAGATTTAATATGACTCTTACAAAGACACTATTTAGAGAAAAATGTTTAAAACAGCAAAAAAAACAAAAGAAGAACAATGAAATTTATAGAAATAGTTTACTCAATAAGCGATTAAAAAAATTACTTCTAAAATATAAATATAAGAAAATACTTTTTTATTATCCCTTGCCAATGGAAGCAAATATTGTTAAAACTTTACAGTATATGCGAAAAGTAAGTGATGTGTATATTCCATTTATGGAAGGTGAAAGTTTTAAGATGGTACCATTTAGATTACCACTTAAAAAGAAAAAATTTGGTATTTATGAAGCTGGAAATACCCATAAAAATATTAATAAAATAGACATAGCTATAGTACCTGCAGTTGGAGTAGATGGAAACTTTCAAAGAGTAGGGTTTGGAAAAGGGATGTATGATCGTTTTTTTGAAAAACTAAAAAAAAGACCATATACAATTTTTATACAAAATGAGTATTGTTATACAAAAGAATCTGTGTGTGATGATTATGATATTACATGCGATATACTATTAACTTCAAAACTACATAGGATTAATAGTGCCAAAAAAGGAAATAAATGATGTTAAATGAACTCTTATCGGGAGGTTCTGTTGCTATAGTGAGCGGTGTAGTTGGATTTTTAATTTCCAAAAAAATTACAGCTGCTAATTTTGAGATATATGTAGAACAGGCAAAAGCAAAAGCAAAAGCTATTGATAATGAAGCTCAAAATTTACTTGAGCGTGCCCATTTGAAGTCTCGTGAGATAGAAATGGAAGCAAAAAAGCAATATGAGAGTGCAAAAGAAAGAGCTAAGGAGGATTTACGACAACGTGAAGATGGACTAGTTCGTAATGAAGAAAGCTTTAAAAGATATAAGCAGATAGAAGAGAAAAAAATTGCGACTGATAGTAATGTTTTAAAATCTAAACAAATCAATTTAGAGAGAAATGAAAAGTCTTTGGTGATTTTAAAAGAAAAATATGAACAAAAACTTGATGATGCCGTACATGCAGTTGAACATAGTGCTGGTATGACGAAAGAGGAAGCAAAAACATTACTCCTTAAAAATATAGAAGAAAAATCACGGGCAGAAGTCTCTCATATAGTAAGACGTTACGAAAATGAAGCAAAAGAAGAGGGAGAAAAGAAGGCTCATTTTATTTTAGCACAGGCTACTAGCCGTTTTGCAGGTGAATTTGCAAGTGAACGATTAACAAACTTAGTGCATTTAGAAAATGATGAATTAAAAGGTCGTATTATAGGTAAAGAGGGAAGAAACATTAAGTCTCTTGAAACTCTTCTTGGTGTGGATATTATTATAGATGATACTCCAAATGCAATTTTAGTTAGTAGTTTTAATCTTTATCGTCGTGCAATTGCTACTAAAACACTTCAGCTTCTCATAGAAGATGGAAGAATCCAACCGAGTCGAATAGAAGAGATATTTAATAAAGTTTCTGATGAGTTTGAAGCAGGTATATTAGCAGAAGGTGAAGAGCTAATAGCAGATATGAATATAGGTGTTATGCACCCTGAACTTATGAAACTTATTGGTAGACTTCGTTACCGTGCAAGTTATGGGCAAAATGCTTTAGCTCATACTTTAGAAGTGGCTCATTTAGCAGGGGTGATGGCAGCGGAGATGGGCGGAGATCCTATTTTAGCAAAACGGGCAGGTCTCTTACATGATATTGGAAAAGCTCTGACACATGAGCATGATGGAAATCATGTTGATTTAGGTGCCCAAGTATGTAATCGTTATAACGAAAATAGTGTTGTCATTAATGCTATTTATGCACATCATGGACAGGAGGAGATACATAGTATAGAGTGTGGTGCTGTTTGTGCTGCAGATGCACTCTCTGCTGCTCGTCCAGGGGCAAGACGTGAAGTCTTAGAAAGCTTTTTAAAGAGAGTTACAGAGATAGAAGATATTGCTTCTTCTCAAGCAGGAGTAAGACAAGCTTATGCAATCAATGCTGGACGTGAAGTAAGAGTTATTGTAAATGCAAGCTTGGTAAATGATGATGAATCAGTACTTATGGCAAGAGAGATAGCTAAAGAGATAGAAGAAAAAGTCCAATATCCAGGTGAAATCAAAGTAAATGTTATTCGAGAGAGTAGAGCAGTAGAATTCGCAAAGTAGCTATTTTGTACATAATTTAATCGAGATTTAATTGAATATCTTGTAAAATCTCGTAATTTTAAATACAAGGGAGCACACCAATGGGTGAATTGTTTACTTTTTTTGGATTGATTTCTGAAAGTCATGATTTTCTGTTTGTAACACATATGGTGTTATCAGCACTTATCGCATTAGTTTTAGTTAAAGTTGCTATGTCAAATTTACAAGTAGTTCCAACAGGAACTCAAAACCTTATGGAAGCATACATTAGTGGTGTTTTATCTATGGGTGCAGATGTTATGGGGAAGGAAGATGCTCGCAAATATGTTGCTCTTGTAGCAACAATTGGTCTATTTGTTGGAATTGCTAACTTTATAGGTATCGTTCCAGGGTTTGAAGCACCATCTGCAAATTTAAATATGACACTTACTTTAGCACTTAGTGTTTTTGTTTATTACAATTATGTTGGTATCAAAAAACAAGGTGTTATCGCTTATTTTAAACACTTTAGTGGTCCAGTATGGTGGTTAGCATGGTTGATGTTCCCTGTAGAAATAGTATCTCACTTTTCTCGTATCGTATCATTAAGCTTCCGTCTTTTTGGAAATATTAAAGGTGATGATATGTTCCTAGCTGTAATGCTTATGCTTGTTCCTTGGATTATTCCTTTGATTCCATTTGCATTATTAACTTTTGGAGCATTTTTACAAGCTTTTATATTTATGATGCTTACTTATGTTTATCTTGGTGGTGCAGTAGCCGTTGAAGACCACTAGGCTTTTAACGATGCAAAAAGATAGTTTCGATAGAATACTAAACTTTTTGCTTGGAGCATCATGGGCAATAGTTCTTTTTGGTGCTCTTATAACTTTCAAACTTTTTTCTTCTTTTGGTTTTACTTTTTCTATTTTTATTACCATCGTGTATATATTTATAACACTTCTTTTAATTCTATTACTTGATGCTTTTAAAATCAATAGAGAAAGACTCCAAGAAGCTAAAAAACAGACCCAACTTCTTGAGAAAATTTACACTACTACACACAACTAAAATCATTTTAACCTTTAAAATAGGATATTTTTAATATTCAATCACTGCTTTCTTGGTTAGCTGGATGAAAATGGCATACAGGAAGATTTTCTTCTGGTGGCACGGAACATCTTTCTTTTATCCACATTGTAAATATTCCCAATAAGTAAGAGAATGCTATAATTAAAATTATTTCATAATTCATTTAATACTCCTATATTTGACTTTAAATTCCACTCTTTTATTGATCTCTTGAGCTTTTGGATTGTCATCGCTGACCATAGGTTTCGATTGCCCATATCCAACAGACGAGATTCTTGTCTTATCAACACCTTGTGTAATAAGATACTCTTTAACACTTTTGGCTCTTCTTTTTGAAAGTTTTAGATTTCTGTGTTTATTACCCGAACTATTTGTATGACCCTCTACTATTAAATCAACACTTGGAAATTGAATTAGTAGTGTTGCAATATCATTTAAGATAGGAAAAGATTTTTCATCAACACTTGCTTTTGCATACTCAAATACAATTTTTTGACTAGCAACTATGTGTTTAAAAGCATTTTCTATATCTACTTCATCTGTAATTGCTGTTTTCATAATATTTTTTGTAGGTGAAATTTTTACATCTTCAAAACCACCACCTTCAATTGTTTCTATTTTTATTTGAAAGTCTCGTATTGTTTGTGCTATTTCATTGTCAATAGTATTAATACTAAAAGATTGTTCTAAAGCTCCATTAGGAATTGTGACACTTAGAAGAGGTGAAAAATCAGTAGATGCTTTAGCAGTATTATCAATATAAGCGAGTTCAACTTTCAAGTCATCTTCGAGTTTTTGAGAAATATGTATCGTATAGTTTCCATCCGTTGCTTCTGCTACTTTAGAAGGACCACTTAAGGAAACAAAGGCAATTTCACTACTTGATGGTGATTCATCATTGAGTGTAATTGTCAAAGATTTACCAGCTTCAATATTTTCAAGTCCACCATTAGACATAGGTTTTAAAGAAATAGAAAAGTTTTCTTTAAGTTCAGCTATATTATCATTGATTAGCTTAATCAGAAAGGTTGTTTCTGTTTCACCTTTTTTTATTGTAATTTTACTCGGTCCTTCAAAATCAATATTATTTTGAGCTATACCACTATAGTTTACTATAAGTGCTAAGTCTTCTAATATGGTTTGTGAACTTGTAACTATTATTTTAAGCATTTGAGAATCTTCAGTAATAGAGCTACTGTTTGTAGTCAGATTTATTGTAGCACTATTTGTGTTGTCATCAAGATTGTCCGTTATAGATGTCTTATTGTCTTTCATATCTATAGTAATTAGTTCATAAACACTATTTTGTGTGCCTTGTGACTCTAGTGTAAGCTGTTGCTCTGTTTCTATAATGTTATCGTCTTTCACCATTAGTGTAAAGGTGGATTCTTTTTCTCCTTTTTTCATAAGAGCAATAACAGTATCTTTATATATATTTTTATCATCTGCGTTTACAGAAAAAGGTAAAGATATATCATCAATAAGTGGTTCATTTGATGTAAGTGTATAAACTGCTGGAGTATTCTCAGCTGCTTGTTGTGGTGAATGCAGTTGTAGTAACAATGCTTTAGATGGATTTTCTTCATCTTTAATCTGAATGTTAAAATGACTTCTTTTATAACGAATATCTTCAAACCCAATGTCATCAAAGTCGGAGATAAAAACATCTATATATTCATCTAGTTCTTTGTATATATCATCAATAGTTTCAATCTTGAACCTTGCAATATGCTCACCTTTTTTGATAACTATATGACGAGGTGCTCTGTAATCAACTCCATATTCTGCATTACCTTTGTAACTAACATTTAAGTCTATATCTTCTATAGCGTCTTGTGAAAGATGTATGATGTACTCGTATGTTTGATTGTTTTCATAAATATTTTCTGGGCCATTGATTGTAATAGTTGTACTTTGATTATCTGGATGCTTAGGAACTTTTTCATCAGATATTTTTGTGAAGATTACATTACTTGCATTAGATACATTATATTCATTAAAAAATTTATCGCCAGTTACACTAAAAATTCTCACAGCAAATGCTTCATCAAATTCTGTGATGGGATCATCTAAAATTTCTATATTAAAGCTGGAAGTCATTTCTCCTTTTTTAATAGTTACATATTTTGGAGCAATATAATCTATACCTTGTTGTGCTGTTCCACTATACTTCAAAGTAACATTAAGTTCTTGATTTAAATCTTTGTTTACTCGTAAAGTATAGCTGTTGATTGCATTACCTTCTCTGACAATATTAGGACCATCAATTTGAATGAAATCATTTTCAATCATTATCATAGGATTACATGGTTTTGGTGCTATAAAGTAAATGACAATAAGACTTTGTAAAACAAATAAATACCAAAATAGTTTACATAATATTGATTTGAAAATGTTAAAAGATTTTTTCTTCATAGTTACTCCGTTTTGTGAACTTATTTCTCATATTGAATTGTGACATAAGGTGGTAAGCTAATAGTGATTTCTATAGCTTTAAGTTGCATGTCTTTAATAGATACATTTTTATTAAGAGCAAAGGCTTGCATTAATGAACTAAGTACTAACTCTCCAATTCTATTACTTTTGAGTGAGTCTAAAATTTGTTTTTGTTTCTTTTTATCGACAACTTTAATAAGTTCAAAACTTGTAGTGACTTCTGGAGGAAGAGAAAGTTCTGCTTCAAGTCCAGAAATACTGTAACCGGCTTCTTCTATCATAGGCATAGCCATATTTAAATCATCCATTATACTATTTGTCATTTTTTCAACAGTAGCTACTTTAATATCATTTAGTCCTAAGTTTGATGTTAGAAGCATATAAAGAGCACTAGAGGATAATATAGCCGCAAAGAATCCATATATTATTAATCTAAACATTCTGTGTACCTATAAGTTTTTTTCTCGACATTAAAGCAACAGTTATAGCTTGTGAGACTGTGTCTATTTGAGTTTGTTTTGTATGTATGTCTTTTTCATAACATGAAATATCATATTTAACACTTTTTATTCTTGTTTCTAAAGATTCAATTTGTTGGTTGGTACCTTGTATTTTATGTGTGTCATTGTTGTCTATATTGTCTAAACTAAATTTTAAGGTTACAATTTTTATGTCGAGAGTTTTAATTAGTTCTTGTAACTCTTCTATTTTCTTTTTTATATTTACATAGAGAAACGCAGTACTTGTTATGATAGTACTACTTAGTGGTTTAGAATTTGCATCTTGCAAAGTAGGGAGTTTATACTTATTGCCACCATATAAGATAATTGTTCCATTAAATTTGAGTATAAAATCAGTTGCATTTTGATTTTTATTGTATATCTCTTCAAATAACTTCATAGCCATTATTTTATGAATATTATAAAGTTGTTCTCGTAGAATGTAAGAAGCTAATCCAGCTAAATAATCACTCTCAAGAGCAGAATAAAAAGAGAGGTCTTTTGCTATTTGAGCATGTATTATTTTGAGAGATTTTTTTTCATAATAATCATGGCTAATGTTCGAAAAATCTAATTTCGTTTGAAAGGCTTTCAAGAGAATACTTTGAATAAACTCTTCAATATCTGCCTTATTGAAAATCTCGTTATAGCTTTTTTTGATGTTTTCTTTAGAGTAGCCATTATGACTTTTTTGAGCTTCTTGTGAGACTAAAGGTTCTTCTATCTCTTCAGGTTGAGTGTTTTCATCAAATATTTTGACGATATAAATTCTTTTGAGTTGAACAATAACATCTTTTTCATCAAGATTTAAAGATTTTCGAATAGCATATTTTGTCAGTTCTCTTTTATTAATAGATTCCTGAGAGTCAAACATAAGGGCATTTATCTCTCTACGAATTTTTCCTAAGATAGCAACTTGGTTCTCTTGACCGTCATAGCAAACTTGAACATATTTTCTATTTTTTTTAATTAACTTTACAATCTCTTCTAAATGTTCACTCTCTTGAGGGTTTACACGATATGGAAAAACTTTAAATCTTACCCCATACTCTTCAGTATAACGAAAAAGTACCGTCCCTACAGGCTCAAAAAAATCTTTAAATGCCTCTTTGACTTCACGAATCTCTTTGTGTAGTTGTTCATCAGAGTAGCGAAGTCGAATATGACTTAAAAAATTGAGATTATCAATATTTTTCCATTGAAAATCTGCAATTGGTTCATCATATTTTTCTTTGAGGTATCTTTTTGAATATTGGTATATCATAGTTACTTTCTTAGCCCTATTATTTTGTCTGTAGTATTATGTTTAACTCATTAAAATCTTCTTTAAAATCTTCACCAGCTTCCTCTGCTGATTCATTGTCTTCATCATAAATCCAGTTAACAACAATTGTATTTTCTTTACTGTTTTCATCTAGTAAGTCAAAAAAATCAAAAAAAAGTTTTGAACTACCTGAATTGAAATAAGTGATTTCTAAATTAAATGTGGTTGTTTGTGCTGGTGCAGACTCAAAATACTCTTCTATCCATGTCATAATAGGTGCATAAAATTCGAATGTATTTTCAGGGTATGATTTTCCTGTCATACTTATAATTCCATTAATATCTAAACTGATTTTTGGTGTATTTTTTGTTGCATCTATGCTTAAGTTATTCATATTCTTTTAATCCTTTTATAATTCTATCTCAACTCTTAGAGAAAAGTAAAATTTATTGTCATTTATATTTTCAAATGTATACTTGATGTTGCTACATCTTTTTGCGATGTCGTAGAGTCCAATTCCTGCACCTTTGCTATGGGCATGTCTCGCACTTCTTCGTAACTCTTTGTATCTCTCTTTAACTTCATCTTTATCAAGTGTATTGATGTCCAGAAGTCTTGTTAAAATTCTTTTTTTGTCATTCATTGAGATAATGTTTTTGGATGACAAAATATAGCTAGAGTCCAAACTTTTGTACATTCCGATAAAACCATAAGGATTAAATTCTTTACTCCCCTGTATGTCATCTTTAGAATAATTTATCATATTTTGGCATAGCTCAATAAATATTATAGATACATGAGCTAACAGCCCTTTACTTATGTCATCATCTTTAAGTTTATGCTCTATAGTCTCAAGCATATCTGAAATAAGGTTTTGTGTTAATATCCCTTGATATGTTAATAATGGAATGATGTCATCAGTAACCATTGTATCTGTTTGATTTACATGCACACACTCGTCCTTATATTTTATCGAATCTATTTAAAGAAGTAGTTTAAATCTCAAATCCAATGACAGTCATGTCATCGTTTCTTTCATTGTCTTCTACCATACTTTCGTATATTTTCATTTTTTCAATAAAAATATTTTTTTGTTCTAGCATTGTTTTTGAATGATTTTGTTTGATAATATTACCAAAACTTTTTTTTCCAAATGGAAAATCTTTTGCACCACCATTTTGGTCAATATAGCCATCTGTTGTGCAGTAAAATTTCATTCCACTTTCTACTTTAATAATACTTTCTTTATAGTCATAATCAATTGAACATTGTGTATATCCAACAGAGTAACGGTTTCCTTTTACCATATGGTATTCACCAGAAGTATCAACATAAAATAGAGGGATTTGTGCACCAGAAAATTTTAAAATTTTATCTTTTTTATTATAGTAAACAATTCCCCCATCAAAACCTGTATTACTAATACTAGAATCTTGCTCTTGCATGAGAAGAACTTTCATTGTTCTATTAAAATACTTCATTATCCATGCCGTACTTACATCCATAGTGTCATCTTTTTTGATTTTAGAAACAACTTCCCTTTCTATAGCTTTAACAATCATAGTAACAAAGGCACCAGGGACACCATGCCCTGTACAGTCAATATATAAAAGTAAGGCTTCATCCTCATGTCTTAATGTTTCAAAAAGATAAATGTCTCCACCAACGGTATCCTTAGGAGACCAGTGAACAAAGTAGTCTTTAAAAAAGTACTCAAACATTGCATCGTCTGGGATAAGTGAGCCTTGAATAAGTGATGCATATTCAATAGAATCTCGTGTATGTTTATGTACTTTTTCTAGGTTGCGTTTTGTTTGTTCCATCTCTGTTATATCTGTAAAAATAGCAGATTTTAAGCCATTATCACTAGGAAGTTCATCACCATTTACAGAAAATACATAATCTTTATTATTTCTTGAAATCATTACTTTTGTAACTTTATTATAATTCGTATTGTTCACAACATAATCAATCCATAAAGTCCCATCTTTAAGGTGTCTTTGTAAATAGTCACTAGGTGCACCTGTATTAAAAGTTGTGCTAATAGTGTTTGTATTGTATTGTTTTTTAAAACTTTCAATATCTTTTACACCGAAAAATTTTAGAAAAGTTTTGTTAACACTTGTGATGAGTTCTCCATCTGTAGTGATAACTAATTGTTCTTGTGAATCAAGTAGTGTTTGTACAAACTTTTTTTGTTTTTCTAGTTCTAAATTTTGTTCATTTATTGTATCAATCATATTGTTAAAACCATTAAATAAAGAAGCAAATTCATCGTTATTATTATTTGTAACATGGAGTTTATAATTTTTATGTTTGGAGACATCTTCGATAACATCTCTTAAAATAAAAATAGGGAGTGTAAAAATTTTTTCTAATTTTTTGATTAAAAAAAGAATTACTACAATAGAGATAGCAAAATTAATTAATTGTATGTTTATTTGCTCTTGGAGGTTGTTTGGATTATAATAAATTGTAATTAAGGAAGATAATAGAAATATTAAACTAGCACTAATAATCAGAATAGTTATTTTTTTTTCTTTATTGTACATTTCTTTCATTTGTTACCCTCTCGAAATATTATATAAGTTTGAGAAATTATAGCGATTTTATGATAAATTGATTTACTTTCAAACAATTTTTATTCAAAAATGTACATTATAATAGTATAAATAACTGATGTTACGATAATCTAAATCTTCAAATTTACAAAAAGTTACAGTTTG
>ERZ890953.362-NODE-362-length-26901-cov-24.406280_pt1 | contig 26901 bp, 29 predicted proteins | sample MGYA00521264_ERZ890953 | MGnify/ENA primary metagenome ERZ890953 (study PRJEB32303, sample SAMEA104408629) | aquatic metagenome | biome: Brackish water; feature: Chemocline; material: water | place: Baltic Sea | collected 2014-10-26T21:54:00 | depth 200 m ...
CTTCAGGACCGTGCGGCTGAGCACCGAGGCGGCGAACAGGGCCAGGGCCGTGCTCAACACGTAGACCGAAAGCAGCACGATGGTGCCCGCCCGGAACGGACCGAGCACTTCGTCGGCGGGGAACAGCAGCGCGATGATCATCGAGTAGACCGGCAGCCGCGCCGAGCAGGAGATCAGCGGCAGCACCATCATCGTCAGCATGCGATCGCGGCGATTCTCGATGGTGCGCGTGGCCATGATCGCCGGCACGGCACAGGCGAAGCCGCTGATCATCGGCACGAAGGCGTGGCCGTGCAGTCCGATGCGTCGCATGAAGCGGTCGACCATGAACGCCGAGCGCGACATGTAGCCCGAGCCTTCGAGGATCGAGATGAACAGGAAGAGGATCAGGATCTGGGGCAGGAACACCAAAACACCACCGACGCCGGCGAAGACGCCGTCGATGACCAGGTCGCGGCCCAGGCTCGGCGGCAACGCTCCGCCCACGGCGCTGCTCAACCAGGCGAATATGCTTTCGATGCCGGTGATCAAGGGTTCGGACCAGGAGAACAGGGTCTGGAAGACCAGGGTCATGACGGCCAGAAAGAACAGGCTGCCCCACAGCGGATGCGTGAGCACGGAGTCGATGCGTTCGGTGCGCTGGCTTCGAGGTTTATCGCGGCGCACGATCCGTTCGGCCACCGCATCGATGAAGCTCCAACGGGGCACGATCGTTTCCACGTCGAGATCGAGACCCTCGCCCTTCAGACGCTGGCGCGCCTCGAGGGCAGCTTCGCGCAGCCTGGGCTTCACCACGAGTTCGCTCTTGCGGTGCAGGCTCGACAGCAACCAGAACGCAAAGGCGCGACGGGACCGCTCGCTGGGCAGATTGAAGCTGACCTCCTCGCCCACCAGGGGAGCCAGGGCGTCCACCTCGCGGGACAACGAGGAGTGGGGCGACCACAACCAATCCGAACCGGTCCGCAGCGGAAGCGCGCCGAGGAAGTCGTCGAGTTCTCTGCAGAGCAGGTCCACCCCCTGACGGCGGCGGGCGATAGTGCCCACGAAGGGAACGCCGAAAGTGGACCGCAGGGCGTCGAAGCTGATGTCGAGACCGTCGTCGCGGGCGGTGTCGAGCATGTTGACCACGGCGATGACCGGCAAATCGAATTCCATGACCTGAAGCAACAGATACAGGTTCCGCTCGAGGGCCGATGCGTCGAGGACAACCATGACCGCGTCGGGGCGCTGCTGGCCGCGGCGGCCGAGGATGGCGTTGATCGCCACCTCTTCTTCGGGCGACCTTGCATTGAGGCTGTAGCAACCCGGGACATCGATCAGACACACGCGGCCGGACCGCGGCAGTTCGAGAATGCCGTCGCGCTGCTCCACGGTGATGCCGGGATGATTGCCGGTGCGGGCGCTGGCTCCGGTCAGGGCGTTGAACAGAGTCGTCTTGCCCGAGTTGGGATTGCCCGCGACAGCGACTGTGAACAAGGCCTTGCGGGCAGGAGCTCGGGTCGCCATGGGCACCTCGGACTCAAGTGGTTCGGCAGTGGATCCCGGACGCGTCGCCCTTGCTGAGCGAGATGCGCGTGCCACGTACGAGAATCTCAATCGGGTCGCCCAGCGGCGCGACCCGGATCACCGAGATACGGATTCCCGGGATCAATCCCATCTCCATCAGACGCGGGCGTAGGATCATGCCGCAATCGATGTCCAGCAACTCGGCTTCACAACCGATTTCGAGCTGATCGAGGGTCACATCAAGCTCCCTTTTCGTCGTGCCAAGAAATGCTGACCACCACAACATAGGAAGGCGGCGGCGGGAAGCCAAGGCCAATTATCCTTAGCGGATTCATACAATCGGTTGGCACCTGGTAGCAACGAAAAGGCCCCCTCCGCACCGGGAGAGGGCTTTCCCGTCGCGAACCCGTTCGAGACATCCTAGGCCAATGCTTCCAACCCTCGCTCCTGGGGGAAGAACCCGCGGTAACGATCCGCCCGACCGATATGGTCGCGGAAGATGGGCTGCCGCACTTCCTGATAACTGTATTCGTGGAAGGCTGGGTCGGCATTATGATTCAGGCAACGCTTGTCCCACGGCAGGCCGCAGTGGTCGAGCACTTTCCGCAGCACTGCTTCGGGGTTCAACACGAGCTGCTCATAGCGCACCTTCATCACATCGGTACGACCCTCCATGGTCTCCAGATACCTGTCATATGCAGTTTCCAGATCGTCCCAGTGATATGCCCAACGCATCTGCCCGCGGAAATTGCGGAACCAGCACGACAGCAGCGTGTCGTCTCGGCTACGACGCATGTCGATGATGCGTGCATCCGGGAACACTCCCCGGATCAGATCCAGGTAGCGGAAATTGAGTGGATATTTGTCAACCGTGCGTCGCGTGTATCCCATGAGATAGGCTTCGCCGATACGCATGAGATTCTGGCCGCCGGACAGCTGGCCCGCGATGAAATCGAAGAACAGGGATTCACCTCTGGACTCCATGACGGGATGCTGAGCCAGCATGCGTTCGAGCAGCGTGGTTCCCGAGCGCGGCATGCCGACGATGAACACCGGTGCACCGGGCGTACCCTCGTTGGGAATCGTCATTTCCACGGGCTGGAACGGGTCGGGGTCGCGCAGTCCCTTGGCCGCATTGGCCTTCAACGAGGTCTCCCAGGCTTTGGCGTCCTCGCCCTTCTTGTCATAGAGATGGATCAGTTCGAAAAGGGAGTCCACGTCGTTCCATGGTCTGAGGGCCGCAATGCCCTCGTCGTAGCGCCCTGTCTGACGGGCGATGCGGGCCATCACACGGGCCTGGTCAGCGCTGGGACTCGCCTTGCGGATATGCTCCCAGCCTTCCTCGAAGCGCGAAGTCCACTCGTAGAGCAACCCGAGCCAGAAATGATCGTGGGATTGGAGGAACGCCTGTTCGGCATTCTCCCACTCCTTCCGCGCAAAATGAAGACGGCCTATGTTCCGCCACACGAGCCTCGAGTCCTGTAGCTCGAGAGCCTGCCTATAGAGTTCCAGCGCCCGCAGTTGAGCCTTCGAGTCATGAGGCGATTCCTCCACGAGCACGTTGGCGCGCAGCAGCAACTTTTTGAACGGAGAGAGCCGGGGCCATTCTGGGCCGAACATCGTCATACTCCTTCGACAGATCCCTGGCATCCATGTGGTCATATTTTGACCAGTTCGGCCGAGAGGATTTCCACCTGCAATCGCAAGCTCCTGCCAGCTTTGAGGTTCCGCCACCGGACAGGTTCCGCTGCGGGGTCATCCTCCCGACCGAGGCTGGACTTTGCATAGGCCGTGCCCCTGCCGCGGACGTGCGAAACCTGGATCCTGTGTTATGGTGGGATGTGACCCGAAACCGGAGGCCCCGATGTCCACGGAACGCAAAACGGACCGACTGAGCGAGCGCTACGAGCGCATCGTCGACCAGCTTGCAGAACTGTTCGTCAAGACCGACGATCCGACGGCCCGCATGGCCACCGCCGTCGCCATACTGCACCACAAGATGCCCCACTATTTCTGGACGGGGTTCTATCGTCTGCTCGACGGCGATCTGGTCGTGGGTCCCTACCAGGGGCCCCTCGCCTGTTCGGTTCTGAAGGCACCTGAAGGTGTATGCTGGGCTGGCATGAATACGGGAGCGACCGTCGTCGTCCCGGATGTCGCTGCGTTTCCGGGACATGTGGCTTGCGATTCGCGCTCGCAATCGGAGATCGTGGTGCCGGTTCGCAACCGCGCCGGCGAGTTTGTGGGGGTGTTGGATGTGGACTCGACCAAGCCGGACGCCTTCGGCGAAGCCGACATCGTCGGCCTCGAACGCATCGTGACGATGATCCACACCGCCTGAGATCGGCATCTCCACAAGCAGCGGCCCCCTCCTCGGAGGGGGCCGCTGTTGTTTACGATGCCGGTCGGACTAGCGTCCGTCGACGTCGGTCAGGTACCTGTAAAAATCACCGTCGGTCGACAACACGAGCGTGCTCGACTTGTCGAAGACGGCCGGATAGGACTCCAGGGTCTTGAGGAACCCGTAGAAATCCTGGGTCTGGGCGTTGCGTCCATAGGCCGCCGCATAGATCTCCGTGGCGCGCGCGTCGGCGTCGCCCTTCAACTCTTCGGCCTGCCGATACGCCTCGGACTGGATCTCCAGCAGATCGCGGTCCTTCTCACCCCGGATGCGCATGGCTTCGCCCTGGCCCTCGGACCGGAAGCGGTCGGCGATGCGGCGCCGCTCGGCGATCATCCGCTCGTAGACCTTCCGCTGAACGTCTTGGACGTAGTTGATGCGCTTGAACTGGAGGTCGAGGATCTCGATGCCCAGATCCGTGGTGCGCGCTTGGGCGTTGGTCAGGATCTCCAGACGGACCGCCTCGCGTCCGTACTCGATCGGATCGAGGTTCACCTGCTCCTCCGGCACCAGATTGCTCTGCTCGGCCTCCCGGTTGGACGACCGCACAACCTCCACCACATCGAACTTGGCGATGGCGTTGCGCGTCTCGCCGTCGAGGATGTCGTCGAGACGGGTCTGGGCGCCGCGTTCGTCGCGCAGACGCTGAAAGTACAGCAGCGGATCGCTGATGCGCCAGCGGGCGTAGGTGTTGACCTGGATGAAGCGTTTGTCGCGGGTCGGCAGCTCGTTGGGGTCGCCGTCCCACTCCAGGAACCGCCGGTCGAACCTGTGCACCTTCTGCACCAGAGGCAGCTTGAACTTCAGGCCCGGAGTGTCGATGGGGTCGCCCACCGGCTTGCCGAACTGCGTGATGATGACCTGTTCTGTCTCCTTGACCACGTACATCAAGTTGGCCAGGAGGATGAGCACGAGCAGCGAAAGAATGATGCTTCCGATCTTCATCACTGACCACCTCCCTTCGGGGCGTCGAGATTGAGCAGGGGCAACACGGACTTCAGCGTTCCGTCCACGATCACCTTGCGGTCCACCGTTGGCAGGATCTGGCTCATGGTCTCGAGGTAGAGACGCCGCTTGGTCACCTCGGGTGCCTTGGCGTAAGCTTGGTAGAGGGCCACGAAGCGGGCGCTGTCACCGCGGGCGTGGTTGATGCGCTCGAGGGCGTAGCCCTCGGCCTCGCGCACCGTCTGCAGGGCCTCGCCGCGGGCGCGCGGGACGACCTGGTTGTACTCGCTCTGGGCCTGGTTGATGAGCTTAGCCTTCTCCTGCTCGGCCTCGTTCACCTCGTTGAACGACGGCTTCACCTCGTCGGGCGCGTTGACATCCTGCAGGACGACCTGCTCCACCTTGATGCCTGTTTCGTACTGGTCGCAGAGATCCTGGACCCCGAGCTGAACCTGCATGGCCACTTCGGCGCGGCCCACCGTCAGCACCTCGTTGACCGTGCGGTCACCCACGATCTCGCGCATGACCGCCTCGTTGATGTCACGGAAGGTCTCGCGCACATTGCGTACGCGGAACAGATACTTGTAGGGATCCACGACGCGGTACTGGGCCACCCACTCCACCACGGCGGAGTTGAGGTCGCCCGTCAGGATGTTGGCCTCGTCCAGGTAGGGCGTGCTTGCGAACTGGCTGCGGACGCCGGCCTTGACCGTACGGAATCCGAACTCGTCCTTGAGCTGACGCTGCACCGGCACCTTCATGACGCGCTCGATGCCGAAGGGCAGCTTGAAATGCAGGCCCGGATCGGTGGCGTACTGGTACTTGCCGAAGCGCAGCACGAGGCCGTTCTCCTCGGGGCCGACGGTGTAGAAACTCGTCAGCACGGCTACGACGATCAACAGCGCGATGCTCGCGCGTTGAATCGCCACGACGTTGAACTGGGGGATCTTCAAGTTCGGGATCTCGAACTGTCCGTCTTCGTGATCTTCACTCATGAGACATGCTCCTTTCGCCGAGCTTCAGAGCCCGGTCGTTCTTGGAGCTTAACCTCACAGGCATCAGTAGCAAGCGGAATCGGAATCAGGACTGCGACGATCGGCTCAACGGCGGCCGGGATCGAGTCGGAACGGCTGTGATACGGCACCCAGATAGCGGAGATGAAAAGCATCGAAATCGGGATAGGAGACTCCAGCCCAGGCTTCGGTCGTCAATTCGAACTGGACGGTGTCGCCGGGGGCGATCCATGTCGTGGCCCGACGTTCACGTGAGCAGTCCACATGCCACACCCGCCACCATTGGCCGTCCCGGCGGCCTCGAACCTGCAGATTGCACAGGCCGAAAACGGCGACCTCGTGTTCGGCGATGTTCATGACGCTTACGAGCATGACCTCGTGAAAGCCGAAAGTATCGCCATCGAGATTGATCGCGACGGTGACGGGTAGAGCGCCCCTGCCGCCAGCGGTCGACATTTCTGCGTCCTCACGTGGCGATGGCGCCTTCGGACCGGACGACGAACATGCCGCACCACAAACGAGATAGAACGAAAGGATAAAGCAAGCCTTCCTCACACACCGGCCTCTGTTTCCTCTGCGGTGCGGGACCAGGTCCAGGTCACCGGCCAAACCGCAAGCACGATGGCGGCGAAGATCATGGCGCTCAGGACCACCAGCGAACCCGCACGGACTAGTCCTGTCGCCGTCGAACCAGCAGCGGTCACACAGAAGGAGATGAACACGGACAGCGGGATTGCCAGCAAGAGAAACGGCCGGAAACCCCGGCGGTGCCAAACAGCCGTGGCGAGGAGCAGAAGGGCGAAGCCGATGAAGGACAGACTGAACACCGACATCATGGCACCGAAGTCGGCCAACCCCCGAAAGCCGTCGACGTCGGCATCCGTCACGGCGATCAGGGACGAAGCGGCCAGCGGTACGATCAGGAGCCATAAGAGCGACAGAACTGTTTTCATAAGCCCCTCCAACATCATGAACTGAAGTCTGCAGGGGGAAGGTTTTCAGCGCCTCCCCCCCCCCCGTAACTGTATCGAATCGATCAGGACTTCTTGAGTTTCCCGATCACCCATAACAGGATCACCGCACCGACCACCGCGGTAATCGAGAACCGATCAGTCCACCACCGACGATGCCGAGCAGGCCGAACACGAAGCCGCCCACGATGCCGCCGACGATGGGCGCCAGCCAGAACAGCCACAGCTGAGACACGGGTGTCGTTGCATCAGTCACATGTCGAGGCCACAGAACACCCTCGCAGATTCTATTCTGTCGCCGACGACTCGGGATGGAGACGCCGATCGTCATCGCGCCGCTCCCCATCTCCATTCTCATATCGCTTGGTTTGAGAATCTCAGGCTCACGAGATTGCGTCAACTCTCATGCCATAGATGTTGATGTATTGGTATAACCAATCCAGGAGCTGAGAGGGGAGCGGACATATCATCAACAACAGGGCTCTCCAGTCCATCAATCCTTGGCGCTCCATCATGGGAAGGGCTATACTGAAGGCGCATTCGCAGCATGAGACCGCATTGGGCGGTCTCCCCCCGCACGACGAGCTGAGTCCCGACCTTGGCTCACCCTGAGTCGAGGAGCACCTTTTGAGTTTCGACAGGTTCGATTTCGATCCCTGGATCATGGACGGCATCAATGCCGCCGGATACAAGGAGCCGACCCCCATCCAGGCCGAGGCCATCCCCCCCATCATCGAAGGACGTGACGTCCTCGGTCTGGCCCAGACAGGCACCGGCAAGACGGCCGCCTTTATCCTGCCGATTCTCGAGCAGTTGCTCGAAGGCGACCTCGGCGAGGTGCGCGCCTTGATCGTTGCACCGACCCGCGAGCTCGCGGAACAGATCAACGAAGCGTTCAAGGTGTTCGCCAAGGCCACCGATCTGCGCAGCACAACGATCTACGGCGGCGTGAGCAAGAACCCCCAGATCGATGCTTTGCGACGCGGCGTCGAAGTCTTGGTGGCGTGTCCCGGCCGACTGCTCGATCACTACGGTGCCGGAGACATCAACCTCTCGACCGTCGAGATCCTGGTGCTCGACGAAGCCGATCACATGTGCGACATGGGATTCCTGCCCGACATCAGACGCATTCTCAAGGCCGTGCCCCAAGACCGGCAGACCCTGTTCTTTTCGGCGACGATGCCCCCGGAAATCCGCCAGCTGGCCGACAGTATTCTCGTGGATCCGATCACGGTCCAGATCGGCGAGCGAGCTCCGGTCGACACCGTCTCCCATGCCCTCTACCCCACGACCGAGCGCCTGAAGAAGGACATCCTTCTCGAAATGATCGCCCGCACCGACGGCGGCCGTCTGCTCGTGTTCACGCGCACCAAGCACCGCGCGCGCAGCCTGGCCACGGTTCTGGAAAAACTTGGTCACAACGTAACGGCGTTGCAGGGGAATATGGCGCAGAACAAGCGTCAGCAGGCGATCTCTGGTTTCAAAAAGGGTAAGTACGACATCCTGGTGGCCACCGACATCGCCGCCCGGGGCATCGACATTTCAGACGTATCCCACGTCATCAACTACGACATGCCTTCGACCGTCGACGCCTACACCCACCGCATCGGCCGCACCGGCCGCGCCCTGCGCAGCGGTTGGGCCTACACCCTGGCCACCCAGGCCGACGAGCTGCTCGTCAGCCGCATCGAGCGGGTGCTGGGCGAGCCCATCGAACGTCGGACCCTCGAGGAATTCGATTACGGCGGCTACAACCCCGATGACCAGGGTCCGCGGCTCAGCGAGAAGAAGCCTCAGCACTCGCGGTCCGACGGTCCGGGGGGTATGAACGCGCCCGAAAAGCGCCGTGCATTCGGCGGCCGACCGCGTCGGATTTCACGCCGCTAACCACCTGATTTCTTCACGACCCAGCCACGCTTTGTGAAGTCGGCGACCACCGTATCCCGGTGGTCGCCCTGAATCTCGATCACCCCGTCCTTGACGGTGCCTCCCGAGCCACAGCGCTGCTTCAGGGACTTGGCAAGATCCTTGAGATCGTCGCCACCGAGCGGTACGCCGGTGATCACCGTGACGCCCTTGCCCTTGCGGCCTTTCGTTTCCCGGGAGACGCGGACGACACCGTCGCCGCCACGTGGGGACGGGCAGGATGATCCACCCTGCGTAGGCAGGGAGCCATCGCTGGACCAAACCAGTGCTTCTTCGTGTCTCTTACGGGTTGTCATCAGGGGCTCTCCTCGGCCAGAGCGGCCGCTCCTACCCCGTCCAGCGGAACCGGTCCAGGTCGATCCGACCGTTTGCGGCGAAGGCCACGCCTTCATCTTCGAGCAGCAGGCGCTGTTCGGTCGTCGAGGTGCCGTCACCTCTGCGGCTGACCTCTCCCCGGGCGTTCACCACACGGTGCCAAGGTACGGCGCTCCCCTCGGGGAGCGCTCCCAGGGCCTTGCCCACCAGACGCCAACGCCTCGGCAAGCCGGCCTCTTCGGCGATCTGTCCGTAGGTTGCAACGCATCCGAGCGGGATGCTCTGCACCGCCGCATAGATGGCGTCGTGTTCCCAACGAGCAGGCATTCCGAACTCTATTCCCGAAGAGCAGCGACGCGTCTACTCGTCGTCCGAGTCTTCGTCGTCCGAGTCCTCGTCGTCCGAATCTTCGTCGTCGACAGCTTCAGGCAGCGGATCGAGACCGTTGTCGAACTCGGCGATGGGCGGCCCCTCGCCTTCGATCTTCTTCTCCAGCTTCCGCTGAAGCTTGGCGTCCTTCTTCTTCTTCTTGTCGATTTCCTTGCGTCGTTTCTCGAAGGAATAATTCGTCTTTCTCGCCAAAACTGACTCCTTGTTGCTGGACTAGAGAGGTCGAGGACGGAGGACTCAGCCCTCCGCGACCTCGACCTTCTCCATCACGTCACCCTGCTCCACGCCGTCGACCACGTTCTGGCCGGCGACAACCTTGCCGAACACGGTGTGCCTTCCGTCCAGGTGAGGCTGGGGCGCGTGCGTGATGAAGAACTGACTGCCGTTGGTTCCAGGGCCGGCGTTGGCCATGGAAATCACACCTGCTTCGTGTCGGAGAGGATTGCCCTCGAATTCATCGTCGAAGCGGTAGCCGGGGCCGCCCATGCCGGTGCCGGTGGGGTCGCCGCCCTGAATCATGAAATCGCTGATCACGCGATGGAACACGATGCCGTCGTAAAAACCCTCGCGAACCAGGAACACGAAGTTGTTCACTGTCTTGGGCGCGAACTCGGGAAAAAGCTCGAGTTCGATGGCACCCCTATTGGTCGTAATCGTGGCGCGTTTCACCGTGCCGATGTCATCCTGCATCGCAGGTGGTTGGTCCCACTTCTGGTGACTCATGTCACTCCTCCTAGATCTTGATGGCGTTCATCAGGTCGGCGTTGGTCGGCGCCTTCTCCATTTGTGTCATCAGGCCGGTCAGGGCCGAACGCGGGTCGCGACTGGCCAGGAACCGCCGAATGGCGTTCAGCCAGACCATTTCTTCTTCCGAGTAGAGCAGGTCGTCGCGACGTGTGCCGCTGGCCCGCAGGTCGATGGCCGGAAAAATGCGCGCCTCGGCCAACGAGCGGCTCAGCACCAGTTCCATATTACCGGTGCCTTTGAATTCCTGAAAGATCAGATCGTCCATGCGCGAACCCGTCTCGATCAGCGCCGTGGCGATCACGGTCACCGAACCGCCGTTCTCGACGTTGCGGGCCATGCCGAAGAATTTCCGAGGAATCTCCAGAGCCCCGGCACCGACACCGCCGCTCATGGTGCGCTTGTTGCCGCGGTCGTTGGAATTGAAGGCGCGGGCCATGCGCGTAAGGCTGTCGACGAGCACCACGATGTCGCGGCCGCATTCGAGCTCGCACTGGATGTGGGCCATGACGGTTTCGGCGAGGAGCACATGGGAGGCGATGTCCTGATCGCTCGAACTGGCCAGGACTTCGGCCTTCACCTGGCGACGGAAGTGTGTGACCTCTTCGGGTCTCTCGTCGACCAGCAGCACCATGACGCGCACTGCGGGGTCGCTGAAGGCGATGGCGTTGGCGAGTTCCTCGAGGATCCTGGTCTTGCCCGCCTTGGGCGGCGAGACGATCAGACCCCGAGTGCCCTTGCCGATGGGGGAGATGAGATCCACAAGGCGCATGGTCAGATTGCCACAATCGCCCAGCCGGAAGCGTTGCTCGGGGCTGATGGCCGTAAGCTTGTCGTAGCGGGTGCGCCCCTTGAAGTCGACGGGAGCAAGGCCGCACACGGCGTCCACCGTAGCAAGACGAAAGCCTTTGTTGCCCTTTTGAACGGCACCGGTGAGTTCGGCTCCGGTCTCGAGTCCGTACTGCTGGATCAGCTGCTGGGTCACAAAGACGTCGTTGTCTCCTGGTCGGTAGGACTGAGCTGGATTGCGTAGAAACCCGCCGCCCTTCTGGTGGAGCGTGAGCACGCCGGTGGCCTGTTCCGTCATCGAGACGACCTTTCAAGGGTGGGCTGTCGGGTTGTGGGCCGGAGATCAACGCGGAGAGCGGGGCTCGTCATGGGCTGGACGTCGGTCCGGCGAAGCGAACACAGCCCGGGTCCATCATGGGGCATGGGCGGTCCCGGGTCAATGTTCGACATGCATCCCGTCAGCCGGCGCGGCGGAGGCGGATGACTTCGAGGGCGACGTCTTCTCCTTCGAGATCTTCCGCCTCTCTCCCAACGATTCTTCCCTTGTACATGGAATCGAACGCACCTGTGATGTTACGGACATGGAAAAACCCGCCGTCGTTCATGATTCCGAATGCATCACGCTTCTCATCGAACATATAGGTGATCAGCACTTCGCCGCGATAGATCCCGTCCGACTCGAAGACGTCGTAGCGTTGACTCGCGCCTACCGGGAGTCCTCGCCTCCCAAAGCACGTAGACACCCAGATGGAACCGTCGTCGAGGACCTGGATCGAGTTGATGATCGGGTCCGTCGGCAGAAAGTGAGTCTCGACCTCGAGCACTTCGTCGCCACGTGTGTAGGTGACACCTTTGGCGAGTTCTTCAAAATCCTCTTCACTTCTGCGGTATGGCTCATAGGAACGTTCGACCACCTTGGTGATCACTCCGTCGGGCGTGAGGAATTCGAGGCGGTAGGCGTCTCGATCCACCGCGCGGACCAGCGTTCCATCGGGTAGCAGATCCCAGGTGAACGAGGGAAAGAACGTCTTTTGCTCGTCATGGACCGGATGGCTGAAGTTCTCCACCGACGATTTCTCGAGCAAGGTCAGCTGGTTTTCGCCATCCGGCGTGATCTGCGAGACATGACGCCGCGATGTCCATTCATCGTTGGCCGATTCCGATCGACTGCGGTCCTGCCCGAAGACGACGACGACACCGGCCGCCTCCCGGACCCGCCACCAGAATCCCATGCCCTCGACTGGCGAGATCGTATCGAGGGGTGTGCCGTCTCGATTCAACTTCACGATCTTCGGCGGAAAAGTCTGCAGGAGACCCACGGCTCCGTCGGAGAAGAGCAGGAGATCACTCGGATTCTCCAGCTCGCCCGGCCCCTCTCCCTTGCGGCTCAGATTCCCGACGAATTCTCCCTCGGGTGTCAGCTCCAAGACGTGAGCAAGCTGTCTATCCAGAATCAGGACGTTGCCGTCGGGCGCGACGATCCCTCGGGAAGGAACACCGAGCAACGGAGCGTCGGGATCTTCACTGTCGATCCGCCAGACCTCTTCAAGCACCCAGGTTTCGCTGATCGGCGGTTCGGTAGGGGCGGTGATCAGAACCGGCTCCGCTACGGATGCCCGCAGTGAGAGAACAACCAGAATCATCGGGAAGATGATGAAAGACCGCATAATTCCTCCAATGACGACATGATGCCACGCATGGCCTCGACCGATATGAACGGACCGTATCATAGAGAATGGAATCTCGGCAACCATCCGGAACTGAGGCGGCTTCAGCCGAACACACGGCGGACAGCGACCAACCCCGATGCGGCGACGGCGATCCACAGGATCACGCCCTGAACCAGTGGACGCACCCCCACGGTCTGGACTGCGTCACGCGTCAAACTGCCGCCGATCAGAAAGAGGGTAAGGCATAGTCCCAGCTTCGCACCTCCGACGACCATGACATAGGCAGATTCCCAGGCAGGTACGGCCGTGCGCAACGCCGCAACAGCCAGAAAAAAGAGGATAAACCAGGGATAAGACACTCGGCCGGGATGACCCCGTCGTGCGATGGACAGCCCCAACACCAGCGGCACGATCCAAAGCGCTCGGACGAGCTTGACCGTCGTCGCGGTGTGCAGAGCCACTTCGCCGTATCGGGCCGCCGCACCCACCACCGAGCTCGTATCGTGAATCGCGATGGCCGACCACACCCCGAATTCCTGCTGTCCAAGGCCCAAGGCTCTGCCCAGGGGTGGAAAGACAAAAAGGGCGACTGCATTGAGCACGAAGATCGTCGCCAGCGACACGGACATGGCCTGTTCGTCTGCATCGATCACCGAACCGACCGCGGCGATGGCGCTGCCGCCGCAGATGGCCGTACCCGACGAGACGAGTAACGAGGTCGGGCCCTCGACCTTCAACATTCTCCCGACGACGATTCCCAACGCAAGAGTGCCGACGATCGTCACCACAGTGAATCCGAAGCCCGTTCGTCCCGCCTCCCAAACGATCCCCAGATTCATGCCCGCTCCCAGTCCGACCACCGACAACTGAAGAAGAGAGCGAGCGATCCGTTGGGAGACCACAGGAAAAGGATTCCCAAGGGCGAGGGCCAACCCCAGCCCCAAGGCGAGGGCGACCGGTGGTGTGATCAAACCGGATACGGCGAATCCGCCGAAACCCAGAAAGAGGAATCGGCGGAACATCGTCAACGGAACAAAGCCTTCATGCTCCCCCAGCTAAGGTCCTCGTTGGGCACGGGAACCGACATCGTCGAGGTCAGCACCGTCGTGGGATAAGCCCCGACCGGCGCTACGATGACGAAGGGTAATAAGCCGTATTCCGGATACCCGCCCACGCTCAACATCATGCCGTCGCTGGTTTCCGTTCCCGTGGACAGGGTCAGCGTGGCCATGAGCGACGCTGCTCCGGGGGCTCCGGCAAGGGGCGGCGAGAAGGATAAGATCGCACCGCCGGCGAGATCGCCGTTCAGATTCGCACCGTCCGGCAGAGCGACGGAGACGAGATCGATACCCGGTGGCAGATTGAGGCTCAGATACGAACTGTTGATGGGATGTTCAAGGTCGCGGAGCATGAGATAGGCGGTGACCGTCTCACCCTCGCCGCCATTGAACGATCCTTCGAGCTGAGTGCCCGCCCCGTCGAAGAAGATGCCGATCTCGGGCTGGATGTAGGACCTGAGTTCCAGCGTGTTTCCGTCGGAGGCATGGAGATTTCCCAGGGAATCGGAGACCAGAATCGAACTCTCGTCGGGATGGGGTTCCACCCAATAATTCGATATCGCAAGCCGCTCGGTGAAGATCAGGAAACTGGCGATCACCGCCGGCGTTCCGAACTGGGGCACAGGTGTGGTTAGACCCAGCTCCACACCTGAAAACAGATTGCCGATGGCCACGCCTTCCGGGAACGATTCACCGACCCGCAGGAAGCCATAGCTCTCTCCCAGACGGAACGAAGCTCCGCCGATCATCATCTCGGCGTTCTCCACCACCACATAAATGGTGGTCACCCGGTTGTAGAGAATTTGATCTGAAGGGCCGACCGGCGATTTGTCGAGGGTCGTGTAGAGACTGATCAGGGGCTGGGCGTCGGCTAGGCCGGCTAACAGAAGAAGCGCAGTCAACAGGAGGATCGAATATCGATACGGATTCTTCATGGTGTCTCTCCCAATGAACGTCGGGGTGGGGAACGGCGATGTTATGTTCACCAGTATACCATGACACGATATCCAAAACTCAAGCTCCGAGCGTTCCTTTCCAGACCGAGTACAGGCCAAACAGTGCCAGAGCAACGGCGGAAAGCCCCGACGAGGCCCGTCTCACCCGCGGACCCAGACTCCTTGCCCCGGCAAACAAACCGATCACACCCATCAGTGTCACGACCATCGTCACATAGAAAACGGCCACCAGTGCGACCGCACTTGCCGGGTCGTTGCGCCAGGCCTGCAACAGCAGCGGGCCCATGATCAGGCTCCAGCCGAGCCACGGTCCAGGGCCCAGCAGATTGACCAAGGCGGCCTGCAGGAGGGTTTTGCCGTCGGACCCGCCATCGCTTTCCGGATCTTCGACAACACCTATCCGCCAGTTGCGGAACGCTCCGACCGCCAGATAGAGCAAGAGAAGCCCACCGGCCACCTGCAGCCCCTGGATCACCGGTCCCGAGATGCGGCTCAGCACCAGCATCACGATCGTGATGACCGGCACGTCGCTCAACAACGGTGCAAAGGCCGCAGGCAGAGCCCGGCGCCAGCCACGGCTCAAGGCTTGAGACACGACATAGGCCTGGAAGGGACCGGGCTGGGCGGCGGCGGCGAAGGCATAAGTGATGACGAAGGCGAGAGTAGGTGACATCACTGAGCCCTCCTGCTAGCGATATCCAGACGTTTGGACGATCGACAGCTATCTCACCCCCGCACTTCCCGCACACAATCGATGACCGTGCCGTCCACCCACTTGATGGCCGCCACGACCTTGTCGCCCAGGTCCGGCGCCGCCGGCGCGCCGCCGACGATCTCCTCCACCTCGGCCTTGATCTCGCGGATGTCCCGGATCGGCAGCGACGAGTCGCGGAGCTTGTCGACGAGGTCGCGCCGCAACGGGTTGATGGCGATGCCGCGTTCGGTCACGATCACGTCGATCAGCTCGCCGGGTCCGCAGAGGGTCGTCACCTTGTCCACGAGCACGGGGATCCGGTCGCGGAACGAGGGGATCGGCAGGATCGTGCACTTGCTCGCCAGGCAGTTCATCCAGCCGCCGATGCCGTGGAGCAGCCGGCCGTCCGAGTGCGTGACGACGTTGGCGTTGAAGTCGACGTCGACCTCGGTGGCGCCGAGCACGACAGCGTCGAGCATCGAGGCGAAGTTGCCCTTGCCGTGCCAGTTGTAGCTGGTGAACGGCGACGTGTTCACGTGCCCCGCGTTCTCGCGCATCGAGCGTACCCCTTCGAGGTCGAAGGTCTGACCGTCGAGAATGTAGTCCGTGAGACCTTCTTCGAGCATGTCCACGAGGTACTGGGTGGAACCGCCGCGTACGAAACGAGCTTTGATGTTGCGCTCGCGCATCATGTCGCGCAGGAAGAGGGCGAAGCTCAGGGCCGTGCCGCCGGCACCGGCCTGGAAGCTGAACCCGTCGCGGACGATGCCGGCCTCGTCGCAGAACCGCGCCGTGAGTTCGGCGATGAGCAGACGGTCCGGCGACTTGGTGATCTCGGTGGTTCCCGACACGATCTTGCTCGCGTCGCCGATCTTGTCCATGACCACGACCTGGTCCACGTTATTCCCCTGAATCTGCCAGGGGATGCACGGGAACGGCACCAGGTTGTCGGTCACGGCGATCACGTGGTCGGCGTACATCGAGTCCGCGAGCGCGAAGCCCAGCAGGCCACAGGCGGTGGGGCCGCGGTCGCCGGTGGCGTTGCCGAAGGGGTCGGCCGTCGGGGCCGCGATCACCGCGATGTCGATGTGCACCTCGCCGTCCTGAACAGCCTGCCAGCGACCGCCGTGGCTGCGCAGAACAGCCATGCCCTTCATTTTGCCACTGGAGCAGTAGTCGCCGAGGGGACCGTTCATGGAGCCTTCGATGTGATGGATCACGCCTTGTTCCATCAGGTCGATCATCCCCGCATGGCAGGGAAACGACGCGCTCGGAAACCAACGCAGATCCTTCACGCCCAGTTCTGCGGCGGCCTGGAACACGGCGTTGGCCACCATGTCTCCGTTGCGCAGATGGTGATGGCTGCCGATGGTCATGCCGTCGCGAAGACCGGCATTTCGAAGCGCCGTTTTGATATCACCCACGACCTTGTTCCCGTCGGCCGGATAGTCCTGACAGGCACGGATCGGGGGGGCTGCCCTGCGGCCGTCGGGGACGAACTTGCCTGCGCCCTGGAAAGGCACTGCCGCGGCGCCGTTGATCTCCACCGGAACCTGGCGGCCGGCGGCGTTGGTGACCAGCTTCGTCATGCCGGAAACTCCTGATCGGGGTGATCGAGCAATTCCTCGAGAATCTCACACGAAGCCCGCACCAACTCCGGGCAGACCTCCTGGGTCAATCCCTCTACCTTGACCCGTTCCGCAACTCCCGGTTCGCCGAGATTCACTCCCAACAGTCCGGTGCACGAAGTGCAGCCCTTGCGGGCCGCGTAGCGGCGCAGGTACTCCTGTGTCAGAATTCGGATGCGTTCCTCACCCTCTGCATCGTCGGGACGGGTGTGGCCGTATTTCAGGCCGAGCACAAGCAGGGCGCCGGAGGTCGCTCCGCAAGGTCCGTCGGTACGTGAAACGCCTCCGGCAAGCGGAGCGGCTGCCTTCAAGGCCGTCTCGCGGTCGAGTCCCAGATCAGGTCCGTATGTCGCGAGCAGCGACTGGGCGCAGCTGTAGCCTGCCACGAACATGGCCACGGCCTGTTCCGACTTGGGGAGCATCATACTTCGTCCCGGTCTCGCCAGTCAGCGGCGAGCAGACCGACTTCGAGAGCCAGAGTGATGACCGTGTGCGCCCGTTTCACCACCGGCGCATCGATCATCTTGCTGCCCAACGACACGACGCCCAGGCCCTCCGCCTCCGCTTTTTCGAAGGCGAGAACGATCGCCTTGGCCTTGGCCAATTCGGCGGCACCGGGGGCGAACCCCTCGTGCACCGGTGCGATCTGACGCGGGTGGATACAACCCTTGCCGATGAAGCCGAGGGCCTTGGCTTCGGCCACTGAGGCGCGCAGGCCCTCCTCGTCGGCGACGTCGCTGAAGACCGTGTCGATGGGCTGCACACCCGCCGCCACGGCGCCGTTGACGACCTGACTCCGCGCCCAGAAACTCTCGCGGCCTTCGAGGGTGCGGGGTACGCCGATGTCGGCAGTGTAATCCTCCAGGCCGACGGCCAGACCCACGACGCGACGGCTCGCCGCAGCGATGCCGAAGGCGTTCCAGGCTCCCTGGGCCGATTCGATGATCGGCATCAGGTACACAGAACCCTCCAGATCACGCTCGCGCTGGATAGACCGGATCCGCTCGTCCACGCTGCTGACTTGGTGAGCCTCCTCCACCTTCGGAATCAGCACCACGTGAACGTTGTGGGGAATGATCCAATCGAGATCTTCGAGCCCGCGCAGGCCCTGGTTGATGCGAACCATGCGTTCGGTACCGAGGGTGTCGACCTGGCGCAGGGCGTTGCGCACAACGACACGGGCGGCATCTTTTTCCGCAGGCGCCACGGCGTCTTCGAGATCGAAGATCAGGCCGTCAGGAGCGTGCAGTGCGGCATTGACGAAGAACTTGGGCTGGTTGCCAGGAAGATAGAGCCGCGACCTGCGCAGACGTTCGCGACGGGAGGGGCCGCTGCAGCAAGAGCGCATCTCGGGCAGGAACTCCAAGTCGAGATCCGGCAAAGCCCTTTTCACCGCACATTCGAGTCGGGCGTCGAGAACCCAGGGCAGGGCACCCATGTCCTCCACTTCGATGACGGCGTCGGTTACTCCGAGAACAGCGCAACCCTCCATCAGTCGGCTGCGGATCCTGTCGCCGTACATGCCTGCGACCTTGCTCTTCAAACGGACATCCAGTCCGCCTCCTGTGCGGATCTCCACCGCGATCCAGCAGTCCGAACGTACATCGGTTCCCCGGGGTCCCGCTTCGCCACACGCGCTCATGGATGTCTCCCCCACATCAGGGAATGTTGTCTTGAGAAGCCTATCCTGGAATGATGATGCCAGGGGAGGAACAGGGCAAGCCTACCTTGCCGCTTCTGGCTGAACAGTATATCGTTTGTTTCGAATCTTTTTGACCGTCGTGTGTCATCTGCGCCCACACTCCAAGTAACCCGAGGTGGAATCATGATCCATTCCGCACTGCTCTTCTTCGTTGGCATGGTATTCGGCGCCGTTGTCGCCGGACTCATCATCTGGAATCGCGCAGCCGACTCGATGCTCCTGGAAAACCTCAGTACCATGGGCTTCGCTGAGACGGTTCAGGCCATCCAGGAGCGTGCTGTGGCCGCCGGCTGGAAGTTGCCTAAAATCCACGAAATCAGCAATACGGTCAACGAGGCGGGATTCGACGTTCTGCCGGTCACAGTCATCGAACTCTGCAAAGCCGACATCGCCGGCAAAGTGCTCAGCGACCCCAAGGGCCGCCGGGCTGCCTCGATGATGCCGTGCCGCGTCGCCGTCTATCAGAGCGCCGGCGACGAGGTTGTCATCTCCCGTATGAACTCGGCGCTCATCAGCCGTCTGTACGGAGGCGTCGTCCAGGAAGCCATGACCGAGGCGGCCGTGGGCAACGAGGAGCTTCTGGCTCCGTTGCTGAAACAATAAATGACTCAGTCCCTTCGGGTTTATGCCGATCATGAAATGGTGAACCCTCGCCCGGAATCACGATGATCGGAGGCATTCTTGAACGGCTTCTGTCCCACGGTTCCAGTCAGCAAGGCAGGTGATGTCTTCTGTCTCGACGTGATGCGAAAATTCGACGAGATTCTCCATGATCCGGATGTGGACTGGGACACGACCGCCCGACGCCTCGTATGCCTCGCAGCCGACAGCATGCCCCAATTCGACATCGGCATGGCCCTCGATCAGATCCAGCCGGGTACGGTGGCGATCTACACCCCCGATCCCGGCACCGATCCCAACGATCTCAACGCCCGGTTTCTCCGCTCCACCTGCAATCGAACCGACTGCGACCACGATCAGTGCAATTACTTCAAGAAACTGACATCCCGCATGGGATTCGGCGATGTCGAGATCTTCGTTCTCCGGTCCGCGGGCCAATGCATGGGTGCCTTACTCTGCCGCGGCAGCGACGCTGAACAGTTGAAGTTCGCCCGACCCTTCCTCAGCTTCCTCGCCGATCACATTTCCGGATCCTGGGGCCTCGTGCACCGGGTCCGCGATCTTATGCATAACACCGAGAATCAATGGGCCGAGGCCGCCGCAGATCGTGAGAAGAGCAACCGCACAAGTGAATGGTTCAAGCTGAAGCTCCAGGACCTGCGCCAAAGCCAAACCAAGCTGCTGGAGCGGTTGTCCTACGAGCAGGCCCTCACCGACTGTTCACGAACCCTTCTCGCCGGTCACAACGAAGACGACGCGTTGGTCCAGGCCATGGAATCGCTGCTCAAGGCCACCCGGGCGCGGCGCATCATTCTGTGTCTGAACGACAACACCGGCTTTTCGACCACGATGACCCACGCCGTGACCGCCAACGACTGGCAAACGAACCGACACAGCGGCCGTGAAAAATCGATCGCCTTCGATCAGGGTTTCTTCGCCGTTGCCGGAGGTTTGGGGCGGGGCGAGATCATCCAGGGTTCGGTGACGGAGATGGATGAAGGACGCACCACCGCGTTCAGAAAGATGGGACTCCACTCCTTCGCCCTCATCCCCTTTTTCGTTCTCGACGAGTGGGTGGGATTCCTCGGTTTCGGCTCCGACACCGACGCACCGCCTTGGGAAAACGAGGACATCGACATCCTGCGATCTGCATCGGAAATGGTGGGAATCTACTTTGAACGGGAGCGGATGGGACGTCAGGTCCGCCGCAGCGAGGAAACGACCAGGGCTCTGCTCAACGCTCCGACCTTCGCCGCCGTCCTGATGGACAAGCACGGCGTGATCATGGAGTGCAACGAGTATGCAGCGACTGCCTTCGACGTCGTCGAGGAAGAAGCCGTCGGCACCTACCTCACAAAATCCATGAAGCCAGAAATGGCCGAGGTGTTCGACGACGCCCACGCCCGCGTCGTCAACACCAGCCAGGCCGTCACACGCACCTTCTCGCTTCATCGTCGCCACTACGAGATCATGCTGTTCCCGATCCTCGGACCCGACCATGTCTCGGTGACCCGTCTCGCCTTCTACCTTAGAGACAACACCGACGAGAAGGAGCAGGAACAGCAGAACTCTCAGGACCAACGTCTGGCGTCGATCGGCCAACTGGCTGCGGGCATCGCCCACGAAATCAACTCTCCGCTGCAGTACATCACCAATTACACCCAGTTCCTGAACGAGGCCTTCACGGACCTGAAGGGTCTGCTCGAAGGCTACGCCGGGTTGATGGAAAAGGCGAGCGCGTGCGAAGGGGCAGCCGAACTCATCGCAGAAGCGCACCGGATGGTGAAAGACGCCGATCTGGACTTCATGCTTGAAGAGATTCCCAATGCGCTGAAGCACACGACAGACGGCATCGCCTGGGTCACTAAAATCGTGCGTTCAATGAAGGAGCTATCGCATCCTGGACAGGTCGACATGTCGCCCGTGGATCTGAACAAAGCCGTAGAAGCCAGCATAACCGTATCTCGGAACGAGTGGAAATACGCCGCCGAGCTCGAATCGGAATTCGACGAAGACCTGCCCCTGGTCACATGCATGGGGGGCGAAATCAACCAAGCCGTGCTGAATCTCATCGTCAACGCGGCCCATGCCGTGGCCGACACCGGTGCGGGCCAGGATGGTGCACCCAAAGGCATCGTCGGTGTCCGTACGCGGCGCGATGGCGACATGGCAGAAATCACCATCACTGATACTGGCACCGGCATACCCGAAGACATCCAGGCACGCATCTTCGACCCCTTCTTCACGACCAAGGACGTGGGCAAGGGCACCGGCCAGGGACTGGCCATCGCCTACAGCGTCATCGTGAAGAAGCACAAGGGATCTCTCACCTTCCAAACCGAGCAGGGCCGGGGTACAAGCTTCGTCATCAGCATTCCCATCGCAGGAAACGGATCAGAGCCGGAGACATGCCAAAGCGAGCCAGTATCCCTCGAGGTGTGACGAGGACCTGAATCATATAATGAAGCCCCGACGCCTTGGCGCCGGGGCTTTCCCAGTTCTCATAGATATCAGGATCAGACCTCGATCCGGTCCTTGATCGAATAGCACATGTCCGTTGCATCGTTGAAGTCGCCATCGTCGAGATTGATGACACGCTCCACATTCCTGATCGCTGAGCCTGAATGAGCCGAAGAAGATCCGGGGGTCTCCCCTCCGACGTCGGCCGAGCAATACACGTCCGTGTTTACCGGCGAGACGTCCTCAACTAGGCTTGGTGAAACAACATCCCGGTGCTCACCGCCGCCGGCGACCATGTTCCGGAGCATGGACACGAGTTCGGACATGACGATTGCCTGGGATGACAGTTCGCGGGCCGCGGCCGCCGACTGTTGGGCGCCTGCGGCGTTGCCCTGGGTCAGCTGATCCATGTCGTAGACCGCGCCGCTGATCTGGGTGATGCCATCGACCTGACGCTTGCGCATTTCGCCGGCCCTGGCCGATATCTGGCTGAGATTGTCGATATGGGTGGAGATCTTCTGTAGCCCCTCCATCACGTCGCGCGCAACTTCGACACCGCGACGAGAGCTGCTGCGGGACTGTTCGATCAACTCCGACGTATGACGCGCCGCCCCCGCACTGCGCTGGGCCAGATTCCGCACTTCGTCTGCTACGACGGCAAAACCGCGTCCGGCGTCACCAGCACGCGCTGCTTCAACGGCGGCGTTCAGGGCCAACAGGTTCGTCTGGAAGGCGATCTCGTCGATGCTGCCCACGATGGTCGCAGTCTGATCGGAGGCCAAGCGGATCTCTTCGATAGCCTTGGACATCTCCTTCATGGCGGACACGCCGTCGCCGGCTGCTTGCTCAGCTTTGCGGGCCGTCTGCATTACGTCGTCAGCCATATCGATGGTCTGCTGGGAGAGTTCCGTGAGGCCGGAAAGCGAACGCGTGACGTCGCATAGCCGCACAGACTGTTCGCTGGCGCTCTGAGCCTGGTCCGCCGATAAACTCGAGACGGCGGCGGACGAGGAGTCCACAAGATCGGCGTTGCGGGACAGATCCTGGATGACGTCTTCGACGGGCTGCACCACGGAGCGGGTGACGACCCAGGCGAACAGCCCGATACTTATCAGGCCGAGAATGACCGCTCCAATCAGGATGCGCCATACGGCGGCCTGCATCCTGGCGTCGGACTTGTCGAGAGACTGAATGACCTCCACGGCACCGTACATCTCACCCTCATGATTGCCCTCCATGAGCGAACCGGAAGGGTCGAGCCCCTGATCGTTTCCCCACAGCGCCAACGACTGTGACGGATCACCGTGGCAAAACAGGCAGTCCCGGGACATGAGGATGGGACGGAAGTAGTGCAACGTATTCCGATCGTCATCGACGACCATATACTCATCGAGACCGTCCGCTTTCATCCGCTCGAGTGCAGCCTTTTCGAGCACATCAGGATGATTGTCCTTGTTCCGCGGCTGTATCCGGGGGAAGCGGAATCGATATTCGTCCCGATGTTCCTCAGCAATCGAAGTGTTCCAATCTGCCATCATGGGAACAGCGGCCATGACCTTGTTCATTTCATCCCGCTCGTACCAGCCCCTGAGGAGCTCCGGTGTGATGATGCCCGTTCCCCACTTATCGGACATTTCAGAACGCGTGATCTCGGCAGCCAAGGCCACGCTCCTGCTCTTATCCAGGTTCATCTCATAAGCCTGATCCTTCATGCCAAGATAACCCTGCCAGGTCAGCAGAATCGTCAGCAGCACTCCAGCCAGAGAGCCTGTTGCGATCAGACGCCATTTGACGCTGAGGCCCGCCCAAATCCCCGAGCCGGATCCGCGCAGACCATTCCTTTGGGTGGGCATGTCATTTGCCGTCCAAGTGGAATCCTAACAAGACGGGACTGCCGTCCAGGTTGTAGGCCGTCACGCCGTCATGCTTGGCAGTGGCGACGCATTCCTCGGTCGACACGCTTTCGAGCAACGGGACGTCGAGCCATACATCCGAGCCCTCTCCCTGCAGGACGGGTACGACGTGTCCGCAAACCACGTTGAGCATCTCCTTGACGCTGTCGCGGCCTACCTCGAGTTCGTCCTCCACATCGTCCATGTCCATACCGAGGATGTTCTCGGCGATCTCGAGGCAGAGTTCTTCCGGTACCGACAACGACACCGTGCCGCTCACATCACCGTGGAAGCGGATACTGGCTCGACACCACAGTCCATCGCCCGTCGGCATGTCCGCCATATCGCAGGGATCGCCGAACATGAAGGCCAGCTTTTCGACGATATCGAGGAAGACCTCGTCGATGGTCGTGTTGTTCCAGGCGTTCATGCGTTTGCTCCCATCACCTGATCCACGATTTCGCGGATCTGTTCGGGGGTAAAGGGCTTCTGAATGAACCCTTTCACACCCAGTTCCCTGAGACGCTGGAGACGGTGGTCGCCCCCCGCGGACGACACCACGACCACCGGTGTGGTGGCGAGGATTCCCCGGTTCACCATTTCGGCGACCATGGTCTCACCGTCCATCTCGGGCATCACGATGTCCGAAATGACCAGGTCCACGTCGTTGTTCTCAAGAATGGCCAAGCCCTCGATTCCGTTCGAGGCCTGGTAGATCGTGTCGTAGGGGACTTCCGCCAGCTGCAGCGCCTTCTTGACGACGGCGCGGACAGTGATGGAGTCGTCCACGAGCAGAATATTCATAGCCATCAGTGCACCCCTTCCTCGGTCAGCTCGAACAGTTCCTTCAGTTCCAGCAGTTCTTCCAGAACCTGGCTGACGATGCGTTCACCCGTCGCATTGTCGACGCCTACACGGCGCGCCGCTTCACAGTCCTGCCTGTATTCCATTCCGTCCCTGCCCCCGCCCCAGCCGATGTCCATGCAAAGGATGTCGGCCACGTGGATCAGGTCGGTGAGTCGTCTGTCACCTTCGCACCGCTCCGGGCTGTGATGCCAGCGCACCGCCTCGGTGATGTGGGGCGGCACCTTCCAGTGCCTCAACAGCATGCCCGCAACCGCGGCGTGGTCGGTTCCGAGTACCGCCCGCTCCGCCTCGTCGAAGGCATACTCCTCATCATCGACCAGACGTCTGATCTCGACGATTTCATCGTCGACGAACATGCCAAGCACCGACTTGCCGAGGTCGTGGAGCATGCCCGCCGTGAACGCATCCGATGCTTCGCTGTAACCCGTCTCCATGGCCAGGTGACTGCACGTCATGGCAGTGGCCAGGGAATGTTCCCAGAGACTTTCCGCGCTCAGGTCGTAACCGGCGACTTCGTTGCGTGCCATAGGCGCCACACAGATGGCCAGGGCCATCTGATGAATCCGCTTCAATCCTAAGCGTGTCATGGCGAACTGAACCGAGCTGATGCTTCCGGAACATCCGAAATACGCCGAGTTGGCCAGACGCAGGATGCTCGAAGTCAGCCCGGCGTCGGTTTCGATGACCTTGGCCATCTCCTTGTAATTGATGTCGGGATTGTTGCAGCAATCCCGCAGTTTGATGATCACTTCCGGCAAAGGTGGTACAGACGACACCTTGGACAGGATTTCTCTCTTGAGACTCACAGTTCTACCTCCTGCCCACCGGATTTTACGACTGTCTTGCCTGTGTTCATGTCGAGCACGAGCGTGCGTGCAGACGCCCCGCCCACGTCTTCGGCCTGAATCAGAATGTTGTTCTTCCAGAGAATCTTGCGCACGACCGTGTAGTTGCGCTGCCCGATCTTGAAGATCTTCTCCTTGCCGAGGGGGGAGCCGGCTCCCGCCACCTTCGCGACCAGGTTCTTCTTCTGGCCCCCGCGGTCGAAAATACCCTGCAGCAGCGCTGTCAGACCCGTATCGACGAACATGTGGGGCTTGAGGCGAGCCTTATCTGGATCGATTTTCGAAAGAGGCAGCATGCAGTGGATCATTCCACCCACCCTGGCCACGGGATCGTAGATCACCACACCGACGCAGGACCCCAATGAATAGGTCACCAGAACGTCGCTCGTGCTGGTCGAGATCTTCATGTCCGAGATTTCGACGGTGGTCAGCGGGCGACCCGACTGAAGCATCGACACATCTTCGAGTTGTATCGTCATGCGTCACCCCCGTTCATCAACGCCCGCGCTCTATTTGCGGTCCTGATCATGCATTCACCTTCCGATAGACAGAGGGTTGTAGAAATCCGAACTTGCTGTCGACGCCGAGCAGAGTTTCCGCATGTCCGACGACGAGAAGTCCGTTCGGATTCAAGAGGCGATGGGCTTCATTGATGATCCTCGCTCTCAACTCTCGATCGAAGTAGATCATCACGTTCCGGCAGAAAATCGCATCGAACATCCCCTCGATTGGATAAGGCGTGGCGTTGAGATTCAGGCGGCGGAACAAGATGTTCCGCTTCAATGCATCGGTGATGACTGCGTGAGTTCCGCCGTCGGGGGAAAATGCTCCCCGACGGTACTGTTCTGGCACTGCCTCCACCTTGCTGAGCCGGTAACGTCCAGCCATGGCCTTCTTGAGGACACGTGTCGAAACGTCTGTGGCGAGGATCCGCACATCTGCACCCTCGATTCCCTGCACCTGTCGCAGCATCATGGCCAGGGAATAAGGCTCCTCACCGGTTGAACAGCCGGCCGACCAGAAGCGGAACTTACGCTTGCCGGCCTCCAGCCAGCCCGCCACCTCTTGCTGCAGGCAATCGATGTGATCTGGCTCCCGAAAGAAATGTGTGACATTGGTCGTGATGGCGTCGATGAGATGGACCAGCTCGTCTTCACCCTTTGCACCTTCGAGATACTGTACATACTCGGTGTACGAAGAAAGAGCGAGCAGGCGGAGACGGCTGTTGACCCTGGCCTCCACAAGCGCCTGCTTTGTCTCCTTGAGGACGATGCCGGCGTGGTCGTGCATCAGCTTCTGAATCGTCGCGAACTCCTTGGCGCCAATCGCTTCATAGCCTGTTCCCGACATGGTCGTCGGCGATGCCATCATCGTGGTCATTGCTCCGTCTCCAGACCGCTCAAGACCATCGTCTCTTCACCCGTCAGCACTTTTTGGATGTCCAGAAGAATGACGACTTCATGGCCGAGCTTGCCCATGCCGATGATGAAGTCAGCATCGACGGCGTC
>ERZ890953.363-NODE-363-length-26899-cov-4.283639_pt1 | contig 26899 bp, 19 predicted proteins | sample MGYA00521264_ERZ890953 | MGnify/ENA primary metagenome ERZ890953 (study PRJEB32303, sample SAMEA104408629) | aquatic metagenome | biome: Brackish water; feature: Chemocline; material: water | place: Baltic Sea | collected 2014-10-26T21:54:00 | depth 200 m ...
GAGGGGATATCGGTTCGTTATGGGAAAACTTTTGCATGATCGAACGGATCAAATATAACCAGGCAGTAGGCCGAAGGGTGAACATGTATTTTTGGCGTACGTACCAACAAAAGGAAATTGATCTGATCGAGGAACATGAGGGGAAACTGGAGGCATTTGAATTTAAGTGGAGTCCGAAAGCGAATCACAAGCCTCCGGCAGGATTCTTAAACGCCTATCCCGAAAGCAACTATAAGGTGATTACAAGGGAAAATTACCGGGAGTTCCTGGTGTCTGGGGATTCGTAAGGCCTATTTCACCAAAACCATCTTCCTGCAAAAACCACCTCACCCTAACCCTCTCCTCAAGGAGAGGGAATAACTCCACTTCTCCTTAAGGAGAAGGGGGTGGTGGATGAGGGGATGCGTTCGTCGATTCTTTTAAACTTTTTATCGAATTCCCTTGACTTTGGTGTTTCAATAGTTATATATTTGTAAACTTCATTTTTTGTAAAGTATATAAAAAGTTGAATATCATGAGCAATCGATCAAAGTTACGCATGTCAGTCGGACTCTTCTACCCGATAGCTATATTCTCCTGCTACATCATAGCCATCTCAGAATGGGGTATCCGTTCATGGCTGATCAGCGAAGGAATGGATATCGGACAGATGCCCTTTCTAACCTATTATATATGTGGAGCATTCTTTATCGTCATGGGGATCTATCAATGGTACAAATACAGACTATGGGTTTACCTGGTGATCGGCATCCTGGTAGGATTTCTATGTGTTCAGGGGCCCGGGATGATTATTTCAGACTATTTTTTCACAAAAGCCTCCTATTTCATCACCTTTTTTATCATTGTGCTTTTCGTGATTCTGAACTGGTCAACACTCTATGGGCAGGAGCGGTATGAGATCAACGCCCGCAGATTGTTCAAACTTGGCGCTGAGCTGATCTACGAAACTGCTGATGGATTTACCGACAGGCCGTTCTCAGCAGGGGAAATCACCTTCTCCAAGGAGGAGTTGCTTGGGTTTTCAAGATTTATGGAAGGAAAGTATGTGACACGGGTATTTCATGAAGATGAAACGGTTTTCCTCACCTTTTCACTGAACAGAAGTGTCCTCACTATTGTAAATCCCAGGGAGGCAAGTCATGTCTCAATCAGTAAGTCAGGCGCCATGACCGTCTTTATCACGGAATCAGATTACCGTCAATACAGGAGAACATACAATTTTAACCAGCTCTGTCACTCCCTTGGGGAAGTGATAAAGCGGTTTATGGAATATTACAAAGATGGACTGGAGAATCGGATCATAACAGAACTGAAGACTGCCAGATAACTGGAAATCACAAATAACAAGCATCAAAATTCAAATAAATTCAAAATTCCAATCACCAAAACAACTTAAAAAAATGAGTTATAAAGTACACCGGTTAGACATCAATATGTATCAGGATCAGAGCATGCTGGAACGCTTTCTGAACAGTCTGAAAGGGGAAGTAGTCTCCATCATCCCTAATGTAGCTAAAACTACATTTGCCCAGATCTACGGTATAACCAGGAAAATTGATTTTTTGCTGGTAGTTGAGAAGATTTAATAAGGGAGCCTGGTTTTCAGCAACTACTCCCTTTAGGGCCGGGGTAAAAAGTTGCTGAAAAAAGAGGGTTTGTATTCAGTACAAACGTAAAAAAATAAGAAATCAATAAAGAGACCAATGAAAACTTTACAAATTTTAATCTACAGCCTGTTGCTTGCATTTATTCTTCCGAAATGTGCAAGCGGACAACAGGATCACCCCGAAAAAGGCAACGAAAAAAACTATTACTACGGAGTTGAGATCAACAATGTCCTTTGTGGATATGCGAGAGTCTCTTCCATGGAGGAAGAACAGGATGGAAAAACCATCGAGAAAACCGAAGGTGAAGTGGTGGTCAAACTATCCGTCCTGGGTGGAGGAGTTGATATGATCATAAGTCAGCTCTACCTTTCCGATCCGGCCACGGAACAGTTTTTCTACAATACAACCTCCATCGAGCAGGAGGGTATGAAGATGGATTTTTCTTCTGTTGTAACTGGAGATACGCTCTTCTTTGAATCGGTCTCAGGAGAGGATAAGAAATCTATCCCTGTAACACCTGACCTCATTCTGGAGGCGCCATTGACAACCATTCACATCGTGAACGATTTCATCCATGGCGATGTCAACGAAAAAACATACTCCATCTATGATCCCGCCAGAGGCCAAATCTTTGAGAAAACTTACAAACGATTGAACGAAGAAGAGCTCACCCTGGCAGGGAATACATACACATGTCTGGTTCTGAGCGAGTCAAATCCAGACCTTGGGTACTCCGCAAAACAGTGGTACGACATTGAATCAGGGCTGAACGTGCAAACCCATATCGCCAACAGAAAAATTTATCTGGCAGATCCTTCCGTTGTAAAAAACATCACTACGGCCAACCTGGATGATGTCCTCTTTGCAAAGGTTGACACAAAGATCTCTAACATCCATGGTATTGAATACATGAAGGTAAGGGCAAAGATCAACTCTGCAGGAGAACAGATCACTCCGGAAAGCCTGAATCATCTGGGGCAATCCTTTTCAGGGAGTGTAACCGATAATTTTATCGACGGCATCTTTGAGATCACAGCTGAAACGTATGATGGCACAAATGCCCCTCCCTTCCCTCCTGATTTCAGTGGAGAGGCAGGACTGGCAGATTACCTCAAACATGAAAATCTGATCGAGGCGAACGAACCTGTTCTTATAGCAAAAGCCAAAGAGATCACGACAGGAGCTAAAGATTCCTGGGAAGCCGCTGTTCGGCTTAGCAAGTGGGTTGCCGAGGAGATCGAAGGCGCTGTTCCGGGCGGCACCTCAGCAATCAATACTTACAAAACCCGCCAGGGAGAGTGTGGGTCTCATTCCCGCCTCCTTGCCGCCTTCTGCCGGGCAGTTGGCATCCCTGCACGCCTTTCTGTAGGATGTATGTACTCCTCACTATACGGAGGCAGCTTCGGTCAACACGCCTGGACTGAGGTATGGATGGGCGAAGCGGGCTGGATTCCAGTGGATGCCACCGCTTTTGAGATCGATTTTATCGATGCAGGCCACATTCGTCTTGGAACTGGAACCTCTTTCAACCCTGAAGAGATGGAGATTCTGGAGTATAGGATGATCGGAGGGAATACAGATTCAACAGTAAATGCTATCCCGGCAAAATATCAGCCCTATCTTGGAAAATATACCGACCTGATCAGAAACAGAGTATTTACTGTGGTATATGAGGACAATGGCATCGGTGTTGATATCCCCGGAAATATGGTCCTGGCACTCAATGAGCCGGATGAAGAGGGTTTCTGGTATCCTCAAATTACACGGCAGCTCTATTTCCAATTCCAGAAAACCACGGTTGGCAAGGTAGAGAAGCTACTCGTGACCCAGATGGTACCAATTCCCAGGAAAGGAGATTTTGACACAATTCCAGCTGATGTTCCGGACTCACTCCTCCCCTATATCGGGGTTTACGACCTGCCACAGGCTCAAATTAAACTGAATGTCTCATATAAAGAGGGTAACCTGACTATTCCCGACCTGATTGGAAGAACAAGTGAATCAATCTTGTTGAACAAAGATGTAAATAGCTGGCAATCTGACGATAAGAAATACGTTGTCAATTTTGAAGAGGATCAGGAGGGTACAGTAACCCGGATGGTTGTCTCCATCACCTTCGTGTTCAACAGTGGTGAACCTGCTGCTTTTATTATCGAGAAAATCATTGATGAAGAGGGGATCGAAGCAGCGATAGAGAGATATAATGAGCTCAAAGCCTCGAACCGGGGAGAATATATTTTCAAAGAGGGGCTGATGAACACGGTAGGATACCGGTTACTTGGCAATGACAAATTCACGGAAGCCATTGACATTTTCAAACTGAATGCCCAAGAGCATCCCGATTCTTTTAATGTTTATGACAGCCTGGGTGAAGCCTATATGAAAAATGGAGATACAGACCTGGCGATACGGAATTATCAGAAATCTCTTGCGTTGAATCCTGATAACGAGAACGGTAAAAAGATGCTGGAGAAATTGCAATCAGGCGAATAATTCCCGGACAAATCCCCTTCAGGGCAAAGTAAACTGAGTAAATAGTTAAAAAGATATACCATGTATTATCCAAATAAATTAAGGTCCGGGACCAAGTTTACTGCACTTATTCCTGCACTTATAATGTTAACACTATTTGCTTTTGCAGTCGTTTTGTTCGATATCCGTGGAGGATTGGCGGTCATGTTCGTCAGTTTCACCCTCTTCTCCGTTTTCTCTTTTTTCCTCTACCTGCGCACACACAACTCAAGTTTTCTGGCTGGTAGCCTGATGCAACTTCTGTTCGGGTTATACTTTGCCACTGTGCCCAGAGGAATATTTCCCTTCCCGGATGAGAGAATGGCCTGGTTTCTATATCTCTGCGGCATCGTCATTGGTGTCTGGATGGTGATACTGGTGGTAGGTAAACGAAAGAATAAATTTAAGGGGCGGGAGGTGTTTGAACTTGCTGCCCGTGCCACTGAACTCTCGGCTGACGGCTTCACAGACAGGCCACGACCGGCCGGTAAATCAACCTACACCAGGGATGAACTGATGGGATTTGCAGAGTATATTCGCAGGAACCTGATAGCGCTTCCATACAGGGAAGAGGACCGGGTGGTGTTCGTCCCGATAAGAATGGGAAATGAATACATCTTTACATTCAGTCCGGATAGCTTCAGGAAGGGTCGCACATGGATAGGATTCGACTTTCACGGGAACATCACAGTAAGTATGTCAAAAAGCGATTACCTGGCTTACAAGGAGGAGTTATCGTTTGATCAACTTTGCAGTAACCTGGGACAACTTTTCATCAAATTTATGGAGTACTACAAAAAAGGGGAAAAGGAACGAATTGTCTATCAGTTGAATGAATTGAAATTAAGTCAGTGGATGTAAAGATGGACTTTAAGCAAGCCGCCATACTGGGTTCCTTTATCTCGAAAGACTATGCCGAAGATCTGTTCAGGCTGCTGGCTAACTATAATAGTATCTCTTCCTCGGAAGCCGCTTCACGCCTTGAACTGCACATTAAAACGGTGCAGGCCTTCCTGGAAGCGATGAGTGAACTTGACTTCCTGGAGAAGGAGGAGGTCTATGAAAAGAAACGCCCCTATTACCGTTATAAACTGAAGACGAAGAAAATCTCAATGAATATTGACCTTTCCCCACTCTTCCCACAACCCACTTCCGACGACCGGACTGCACTCCGTATCCGGGAGCGCAAGAATGCAGGGGCACGGTTTACCACTGCCCGCAACAATCAATACATAAGCAATGTGGTGATATGGATCGGTCAGGGACGGGAGCGGACCGAACGTCGAATAAACATGACCATCGCCCAGGGACAATTCCTCTTCCACCTCCCCTTCCCCAGTGCCGATTTTCAGTCTGTAGTAGAGATCATGGAAAAAGCTGAGGTCGACTCTTCCAATTTGTCAGAAACTCTCGATATCGTAGATGCATTGATCGAGTTCGGGGTAATTGAAGTTCAACATGAAATCTAAACAAATAGAATCATGGAAAAATCGGGCGGCAGCTGGATGGGCATCTATGGCACAAGAAAGATGATGAAGACTGTTATATTAGCGGACTAGTGTACAAATGCATAAGCGGACAAGTGGTCCAGTGATCCAGTAATCCTTATCTTTGTGCGAGATTACACTAAACTTCGATCATGGAAGAGAAGAAGAACCTGCATGTCTTGTGGACTACCGGCGAGAAAGATGTCGCCATCCGGATGGTATTTCAGTACCTGATGAACGCTAAAGCGAATGGTTGGTGGGATGAGATCAACCTGGTCATCTGGGGCCCCTCTGCAAAACTATCCGCCGAAGATGCAGAGATCCAGGAGGAGATTCAGATGTGCCTCGACAGTGGCATTACCGTACAGGCTTGCAAGGCTTGCTCCGACTCTTATGGCGTTACAAAACAGATCATGCGGCTCGGGGTTAATGTCAGGATGATGGGGGAATCGTTTACAGAGTACCTGCAGGGACCTGATACCGTGGTTACATTCTAGTAGGGGCGGGTTTGGAACCCGCCCCTACACTACTGCTCTAACCAATCCATATACCCCTCAATATCCAGCCCTTTCCCGGTGAAACGTTCGAGTTTCTCCTGCCAGTGATAGTACTCGCCATCGTTGTAGAAGTACTCCTGCATCAGTGCGGCGGTCTCCATGTTAAACAGGTAATCAGAGCCGAGCCTCTTCTCCAGCTCATGATGGATCTGCCACTGGATGATCTCTGCAAAGAGATAGTTGTGGTTGTAGATGGGGTATGAGACATACATAGAGTTCGCGAGGTTGTGCGGGCGTGAAGAGAGCTCATCGACGAGTAAATAACGCTTCAGAAGTTTGGTCCGTAGGGAATCCACATCCAGATTAGGGTTGTTGAATATCTCCCTCTCCAGCCCAACATTGTAAAGCCAGAAGCGGATATTGACAGGAGAGTATTTTTTGTAGTCTTTAATCTTCCCTGCAATCTCTTCATCAGTGAGATCTGTATACTTTTTCATCCACTCCGGATTCATCAGGATTCCTGCAGTCCACTCAGCCAAACCCTCGGCCATGATAGGCGTGGTTCCTCCTGCCACCCACTCATACCCTTTGAGCACAGGATATGGGATCCGGGTGTAAACACATTCAAGGCCGTGGCCTACCTCATGAAAAACAGTAGAAATACCAACACCCGGATTTACAACAAGCTTAAAATTATCAGGAATCCTTACAGCAATTCCCTGTCCGCCCATCCCGGGCGGGAGCATCATCTCCCGATGCATAATAGGTAGCTCTTCATACTTCATTCCCAATCCATTCAGGGTAGACGAGAGGATTTCCTGGCGCTCCTCTTTCGGAGGTTCCGGCGGACCACATCTGAAAAAGTTGAAGTAGATCCTGAACACATCCTGGATGGCTACTTCATCCAGATCATTCTCCTCTTTCATCTCTTCGATCATCTCAGTGTATGGATGGATCGTGAGAGAGTCAATCAATTCAAGCCAGGATTGGATGGCCTCCGGCCGGATTCCATTAACCATAAGAACCAGTTCGGCATATCCGGGGAATCCTAATGTCTGAGCTCCCACGTTACGCATGGAAAGCAACCTGATGGCCATATCCTCAAGCTGCCGGGAAGAGGGTTTCCCTTTCACGGTATCATCAGCAACCAGCCACTTTTCAATTTCCGATCGCAGATCGCGGATTTCCGGCACATTGTTTACCCTGGATGCAGCCAGGATATTATTCCATTGAAAGAGCCGGCGAAAGAGAATCGAGTCGGTGATCTCATCCTCCTTTGGCATCCAGGAGCCTACAAGTGCCTCCATACTGTCTTTCTGCACATATATTTCTGCCTTCAACTCTTCCAGGATGGCAGCATCTTCCAGCACGCCGGAGTAGTAGTCATAATAGGCATCTCCCAGCGCCACAGAATAATCTTCGAAAAGGATATCCTGACGTTCCAGAAAGCTCCGGACCTGATCTGCATTAACATACCACTCTGATTGCTGAGCCTTGAGGCTCCAGGACAAGCCGGTAATTATGATTACGAAAAAAAGAAATCTTTTCATGAGATGTATGAGTTATGTGTTCAACTCCTACAAATATGGAGAGAAATTTGAAGGAAAAAAAATGGGACCTGGCTCTGAAGCAGATTGACTGCCAGAAACAAAAAGAGAATTAACAGGAAAGCCGAACGGAAAGATCTCGTTTTCATGGGATGAAACAAGTAAACAAGTGAGCCAGTGAACAGAAACACCACATCACCACATCACCACATCACCACGGCACCACGGCACCACATCACCACGGCACCACTTGCTTACAACTTCTGCCGGAACATATGCTTATTGTCCCCCTCCCCGGGGATATCATAGAGGTAGAAGAGGAAGTTGTTATGAACTTTTATCTTCTGTGGAAACATATGCATGGTACTGGCAATCCGCTTCAGGTCTCCATTGTTCAGGTCGATCCGGTAGAGAGTCATCCTTCCGTTTTTCAGAAATGAGGTATATGCCTTCCTGTCGGCATCATCGATGTAGATCTCGGTTGTCCATCGGCCATCATGGGTATTCTCCACCTGCATCTTGAGTTTTGACGTAAATTCGCCGGCAAGGGTATAGAGTTCGAGGGTGTAATCGGCTGTATTGAATACACAGAGGATATCGTCAATCTTATGCAGTGTGGAGGTGTTGGGTTTGTAGAGTATCTTTTTTACCCAGGCATACTCCTGAAAGGCATCACGGCTATCCGGAATATGCGACATCATCATCACGGCATTGTCGTCGGGATTCAGTCTTAACATTTTTAACCTCTTTTCGTCGTTGGCGTTTGCCAGGTGCTGACGCTCATTGGTTTTGCGGTTAATGGTATAGAACTCTACACCTAACTGGTTTCGGTTTGACTTTCGGAAAAACAAGAGATCAGCTGCAGAAGCTACGCAATCGGAGAGTGTTTTTCTAAATCGTTCGATCCCTGCAGGATATATAAGGCGCAGGATTGAACTGTCACGAAATACCTGGTAGGCTGTGTCATGACTTAAGACGTGGATATGGCCCAGGCAGTCATGGAATAACTCACTGGGACGAAAAGGAAGGGAACCGGAACAGGATGCGGTATCGCCCAGGATTGAAAGACAAAGCAATTCAGCTTCGGAGCGCGTGAACCGGTAAATCAACATGTATACATGATTGCTATCCACTTCATAGTCGAGAACCGAATACTGGGTATCCTTAAAAAAAAGCTCCGGTTCATTGACCGCCTTAATCTCGACCTCCTGGAGCATCTGAGCCTGCAATTTCAACATCACAGTGATGGAGGCTGAGGTATTATCGAGCCAGATCCGCTGGGTCTCGTAACCCAGGTGAGAAACAGTCATGTAAACAGGAATGGTGTCGATAAAAAAAGAGAACTCTCCTCTCCTGTTTGTGCTACTTCCCAGGTTGGTTCCGGTGAAGGTGATGTTTGCCGAGGAGATCGGAGCCCGGGTCACCCGGTCAACCACCTTTCCAAAGAAATACCTGTTCTGCTTCTGGGCAACGGTGAAGATGCCCGGCAGGAATAGGAGAAGCAAGGCGAAGATTACCTTTGCCCTGGTCCTCTTTAACAGAGGATGTATTGCAACCAGCAGGAGGTTTGTTCTGATACTATTAATATTTTCGTCTTCTTCTGTGGGTTATTGTCCTTGTAATCCAGCGAATCAGGATTACAATTGGGGCCAGGATCACAACTATAATGAACAGCCACCTCAGGAATATCATGAAATCAAAGGGCAAATGGATGAAAACGGTCTCAGGAGGGGCCTCTTTTGCTTCTATCATCGTTTGAAGCCATTGCAATTCAGCCTCTTCCAGAGGGATCTGAAACACCTCCCCGAAAGTCTGGTCTGGAGCAAGGTTCCAGTGAAGCCGGGATGTGTACTCATGAAATTTATCCATTCCATACCTATCTGCCAGGTAGCGTGTGAACAGGCAGACCTGGCCATATCCTTTTGAGGCCATCTTCCCGTTTTCCATGCGTACCATAGTCTGCCAGTTCCAGGGATGTTCCAATGAAGTGGCAGTCACCAACGTTGGCTTTTCCCATATCCAGAGGGTCTCTCCCAGTTTGTCCGCAGCCACCGAGTAATCCTGCAACATGGTGGCACAACCCTCTTCAAACCATTTCGGGTAAAAAAGCACCGAGGGAAGATAGCCATATTTGCGCGTGATGTAGTGATGATACATCTCATGGATCATTGCAGAATAGAGTGACATGTTGCCTTCAATCCGGGATTCATTCAGCACAATCCTGCGCATGATTGACGAACCCATGGCTCTGTTCCATGTAAGATGAAAATATTGCTGGGGAGATTCACATAAAAAAATAGTTACTCCGTTGCTGAACTCATCGTTAACAGTATCTCCTGAGAAGTGCCTGATGGAATCCTGCGTAACAGATGCCAGCCAGAGGACATCCAGGGCCTTCTCAATCCGATCGCCATAAAAATAGACGGTGTTTTTATGGTCAGAAACATTGGAATAGGAGATCAACAGGGAGGGAAATATAATACGCCCGGGCCCTGCAATGAAGAAGTAGATGAGTAACCAGATGAAGAGTATAACGACAACCCTTAGGATCCAGGGATTTCTCCTCTTCCCGGGTTTCTCAATGGTGCTTTTTTGAGTTGGATAGTCCATGCTTTTTTGAAACAATCTCAAAAATAACCTCTTCAGGCAACCAGAGCAAAAGATATCGATGATCTAACACAATCCATCGATAAGCATCTCTGTTTACAACTTCGTTAAGCTTATTTTTCAAGCTTCACCAGGTTCTCAAAGAGTTTCTTCTCTTTCTCGATCTTGTCTGCATTTCCGTATACGCAATAGGCTTTCTGATCCAGGATATCCTTCATCATCTTTGCGTACCCATTGATATCGCCGGCAGTGGTTGACAATATAGCATCACGGTCACTCTGCAGATCTTCCTGCGAAATCTTGGAAAAGTAGTAGCTAACGGCCCGTTCACCTTTCTGGGATGGAGTAAGTGGAGTATCCAGCCCGGCAATAGTTCCGATGATGTATCTTGTCATCGTATTAGTATCCGCTTCAAAGCTGGTCAGGTAATCCGGAATACCGGAATAGTTGTCAAGTGTCTCCTTCAGGTTAGGATCGCGGTAGGAATTAAACGTTGTCATTCCATAAGGTGTGATGACACTCCAGCCACCATAGGCTCCTCCCATCACACGAATTTTTGTTTGCAGGTAATCCGTTGAAAGGATCTGATTCAGGACCCGCATCTTTCCATCCCAGGAGTAGCCGAGGTCTTTGAAATCAGCTCCCTCCACTACATATTGCACTTTGGATGGTGTTAAAAGACCCTCATTCTTTTTCACAGGATCTAATTTCCACTCATGCATTGTAACCTGCTCGTCAGGCAGAGCAGAAATAAACGCGGTCAGACCATCTGCAAATAACGGCATCTGGGCTTTATCGCAGGTTGTTGTCACAATCAGGTTTTGTTTATTGAAAAGGATGGTTGCTACTTTAGCCAAGCGTTCACAAACCTTTTGTGGATTCTCATCAAATTTCTTTGCCAGCTCGGTAACAAACCAGTAATAGTCAAGCCCGCCTGTCTCTTCACGAAACATTCCACGGTTGGACACATAGGAAGCCTGACGGCGGGAAGCAAACCCGTACCCATTCTGTTTCACGTTTGCATCCAGTTGTGCCTGGTGCTTGTCAATAACCGTCTTCAGACGTTCTGTATCACAAAACAGGGTCTTGTTCAGAACCTCTCCTGTCAACTCAAACATCTTATCAACTTTATCCCCCATGGCTTTGGAACTCACCTCAAATTTCGGGATCAGGTTGTTGTCGTCCTGGTTTTCCAGATACGACGGTAACGAAACATTGAACATCCCTGTGTTGATATTGAGTGCCTTGTTCAGGTCGCCATATGTATAGCTCTCCGTATTGAGTAAACTCAGTACATTGGAAAGAAGGGAGGCATAAGGAATCATCTTTTGCGGAAGAGCCCTGAGATCAAACATCAGGTTCATGTAAATCACGTTGTTTGTGAACTGATCACAATGCATAACAGGAACACCTTCAACGTTTGTCTCTTCCACACCAAACCATTCAGCTTTGGGATTAATATCAGAGATATCGAGCAACGGAATGGAAGCAAGTGCCTCCGGAGTATCTTCCCGCTCCTGGTATGCAATCAACTCATTTGTTTCAGTTATGAGCTGATCAATCTCCTCTGCTGACAGTGTTTCTTTATACGCTTTCAATGCCTCGGTTGCCTCTGCCATGCTCTCTTTCTCCATGCCGGGCTTTGGTTCCAGCGTTAGTTCGAGGGAGTGCGGATTATTCAGGAAATAGTCTGTGATTACCGACTCCAGGTAATTCTTTCTGATCCCCTTCTTCAAGGCCGCCAATGGTTTTTCCCACTCAAGGGTCAGGAAAGGATCATCTGCAAAAAACCAGCCGGAGAGTGATTGGAATCCGTATGTCAGCCCTTTCTGTGCATTGTCGCCCTCCCGTAAATAAAACTCTATCCTGTTCAGCACACCCTCTACCTCTTCCTTGTCAACTCCCTCTTCAGCAACTTTCTGCAACATCTTTTCAACGATCTCCATAAACTTTTCAGTATCGCCGGGATTTGCGTTAGTCACGATGATCCGCACCACATTCTGATTGTAGCTGTCACAGGAAGCCGAAACATCCTGACCAATTTCTGCTTCCTGCAATGCAAGACGGATGGGCGCCGACTCCTGGTTAACCAGTACGTCGCATAAGATATCGAGACCCCATGCCAGTTTTTGATCCGTATTGTGACCGGCAACAAAACTATAGGTGAGATATGTCTGATCCTCTGTCTTATCTCCCTCCAGAACAGGATAGTACGCAGTTACCTCTTTCATCGATGTAAAGGGTGCCTGATCCGTAATGGTTACCGGATCGGTTCCTTTGTCATAATTCACCAGGTAGGCAGAATCGATGAATGCCAGCTCCTTTTCCAGATCGGCATCACCGTAAAGTACGATGTAGCTGTTATCAGGATGGTAATAGCGTTTGTGATAGTTAAGGAAAGCTTCATGCGTGAGCGAGGGAATTGCAGGAGGGTATCCGCCAGATTCAAATCCGTACGGGTTATCCGGCATAAGGTTTTTATAGATTTCATAATTCAAAACCCGGGTTGAACTTGAGAACGATCCCTTCATTTCGTTGTAAACAACACCTTTAAATACAACAGGCTCGCCCTTTTCGGTCAGCTCGTAATGCCACCCCTCCTGTTTCAGGATCCGGGGATCGTCGTAGATCAGTGGGTTGAAAACGGCATCCAGGTAGACGTGCATCAGGTTGAAGTAGTCCTTGTCGTTCATACTTGCAACCGGGTACATGGTCATATCCTTGCCTGTAAAAGCATTGATAAATGTATTCAGCGAACCTTTGGATAAAACGTCAAATGGACTCTTTACAGGAAAGTTCTTCGACCCGTTCAATACGGAGTGCTCCATAATGTGGGGAGTCCCTGCATCAGAATCAGGGAAGGTTTTAAACGCAATCCCGAAAGTCTTGTTCGGGTCATCCGAAGCAATCTTCAACAGGCGAGCTCCGCTTTTTTCATGCTGGTAGAGGTAGCAGTTGGCATTCAGCTCCTTAACAAAGCGTTTTTCAATCAGTTTAAATCCGTGCATGTCGTGTTTTTTGCATCCGGTGAGGATAAGAGCCGACAAAATTACACAAACAAACAGAGAAAAAGCCATTACTGGCCATTTCAGGGATCGGGTGATGTTATTCATAAGAAAATGTTGTTTATTGATTCGGGGTTCAAATTACAAGGATTCTCCGTAACCAGAAAGGAAATTCGATAACAGGGGTGATTTTGTCGATTTCCAGACCTTCCAGGTCTTTAAAACCTGGAAGGTCTAAAACCATAAAAAATCCCACCCGCATTTGCACATCTGAATTATTCTTCCGATCTTTGCACTCCATTTTGAAGAACCATATATTTTAAGATTATAGCGATGGCAAGGATTTGTGAAATTACAGGCAAGACATATATGTCGGGGAACAAGGTTTCTCACTCCAACCACAAGACCAAACGGGTATTCAACCCCAACCTGCAAACCAAGAAGTTTTACATCCCGGAGGAGGACCGGTTCATCACTCTGAAGGTATCAACAGAAGGCATCCGGAACATCAATAAAAAAGGTATCTCCGCTTGTCTCAAAGAGGCCCGCGAAAAAGGACTGCTGGCGAAATAGCAGGGACCTCCCGGCAGAACGCCCATACACTGCTCCAAACATAAGGTTCGGACGGCCATATATAAACCCCAACTGTTACCTTTCGTAGCAGTTTTTTTTTGCCTGGAACACTGGAAATAAAACCAGGCTAATTTCGTTGATAAACCAGTACATTCTCTTAATTTTGCCTGAATGAATCATCGCCTTCATTTTCTGCTCGTTACCGTAGTTGTTGTTTTCAACGGGTTTATAAGCGAAGCACAGGAAATTGGAGACGCAGCCAGCCAGATCCATCCACAAGGCCGACAAGGTGAACAGGTCTGGCATAAGGAGTGGGAACTGGTCCAGTTCACCGGCATTACCATTACTGCAGATAGCCTGGCTGCAGTTCCGTATACAAAGATCATCGTGAAAACGACTCTTGAAGGGACCTCCAGCGATGTAATGGGTTACTTCTCGTTTGTTGCTCATGTCGGCGATACGATCCTGTTCAACGCTATGGGATACAAACCGGCTTCCTTCATTATCCCCGATACAATCCGTAACCAACGCTATTCCCTGATCCAGCTCATGACCGCAGATACAATGACCCTGGCTGCTGCTATTATCTTTCCATGGCCAACGTATGAGGAATTCAAAGAGGCTTTCATCAACATGAAAATCCCTGACGATGACCTGGAGAGAGCCCGGAGAAATCTGTCAGCATCAAAGATCATGATGATGGCTGATCACCTTCCTATGGATGCCCGTATGAACTATAACAACTATATTGAAAACCAGACCAGCAAACTATACTATTTCGGGCAGCAACAACCATTTTCAATATTCAACCCCTTTGCCTGGGCTCAGTTCATAAAAGCCTGGAAGGATGGGAAATTTAAACGCAAAACGTACGACGAATAGATTCAACAATGAATAAACACGTCGCTATCATCCTCTTCTTTTTATTCTTCTCTGTCTGTAGCTCCTCTGCACAGGTAGGAACCATAACCGGTTATGTGACGAATGAAGATGGGGATCCTGTTGAATATGTCAACCTGGCGATGAAAGGGACGACAATTGGTACGACTACCAACAACCGGGGTTATTTCTCGTTGGAGGTTCCGGCAAATAAAGAGGTAGTGATCCTCTTCTCGTTTATCGGATACGAGCGGGATTCTCTTGTAGTGAGTGTTCCTTCCGGCAAAACACATACTGAACAGATCACTCTTAAAGAGACCTCAACCCAACTCAGCACCATCGAGGTGAAGGACGAACAACTGCGTACCAGCACCTTTAACAGGATCGACCCAAAAACCATCACCTTCATCCCTACCATCAATGCCAGTGTGGAGGATATCATCAAAACACTCCCCGGCGTCTCCTCCAGGGATGAGTTAAGCTCTCAATATTCGGTGAGAGGAGGGAATTACGACGAGAACCTGGTGTTTGTCAATGACATCGAAGTATACCGGCCTTTCCTGATCAGATCAGGGCAGCAGGAGGGGATGAGCTTTCTGAACCCCGAGCTGGTTTCCGGCATCCTTTTCTCGGCAGGTGGATTTGATGCAAAATATGGAGACAAACTATCTTCGGTACTGGATATCCGATACAAGAAACCCCAGGCTTTTGCAGGGTCAGTCGACCTCAGCCTGATGGGTGCCAGCGCCCACCTGGAAGGGACCTTTGCAAAAAAACGTTTCTCGTATCTTATCGGGACGAGGTATAAAACGAATACCTACTTCCTGAAAGGGCTGGACACCAAAGGAAATTATAAGCCACGTTACTTCGACATCCAGGGAATGCTTTATTACGATATCTCGAAAAAAGTAGAGCTATCGTTACTGGGATACTATTCCAACAACACGTTCAAACTGATTCCGGAAACCAGGGAGACCAGCTTTGGAACCATTGATGAAGCCTATAAGATCAAAATCTACTTCGATGGCAATGAGGTTGACCGCTATCGGAACTGGCTCACTGGCCTTACGTTGACCTACAGACCTACTGATAAAATGAAGCTTAGGTTTATTTCGAGTGTTTACCAAACCAATGAGAGTGAGACCTACGATATCTCAGGAGAGTACTGGATAGGGAAACTGGAGACCTTTCAGGGGAGTTCCGAATATGGCGACGTGACCCAGATCCTGGGTGTAGGCGCCTATATGGACCATGCCCGTAACTACCTCAAAGGGACTGTGTTTAGCTTCGATCACCGGGGTTCAGTAGAGAAAAGCATCAACCAGGTCAACTGGGGCATCCGGTACCAGTATTCCTACTTTGAGAACCAGATGAACGAATGGGAGCTGCAGGATTCAGCAGGTTATTCCCTCCCCCGGCCTATCGACTCCATTGGATCTCCTAACCCGCTTCATGATCAATTTATACTGAAGGATGTTATTAAAACGAACCAGAACCTCAGTACCAGCCTGGTTTCTGCTTTTGCCCAGAACACCTGGACCTTTAAATTAAGACAGACTGACATCGCCCTTACTGCCGGTGTCAGGGGGATGTGGTACAGTTACAACAACAAGGTAAATATCAATCCACGGCTCAATCTCGCATTCAAACCCCACTGGAAAACAGAGACCACATTCCGAATCTCTGCCGGTTACTATTCACAACCTCCCACATTCAGGGAAATGACCGACCTGCAGGGGAATATTGTTCCCGACCTGAAAGCACAAACCTCAATCCAGATTCTTGCGGGAAGTGATCTCTATTTCAGGGCCTGGGGACGTCCATTCAAATTTGTAACAGAAGCTTATTATAAATACATCAACAACCTTATTCCCTACGAAATTGATAACCTGAACATCCGGTATTATGGAACCAACGATGCACACGGCTATGCTACAGGAATTGATTTTCGTATCAACGGGGAGTTTGTCAAAGGAGCTGAGTCGTGGGTCAGCCTCTCATTTATGAAGACCGAAGAGTTTTTTGAAGGATCATGGATTCCCAGGCCTACTGATCAACGTGTGAATCTCAGTATCTTCTTCCAGGATTATGTTCCGAAACTACCGAGACTGAAAGTGGCTATCACACTCTTTTACGGAACCGGACTTCCTGTTGGGGCACCCGACTCTCCCCGGAAAGATCACACCCTTCGAATCCCTGCCTACAAACGTGTCGACCTCGGTATCTCTTATGCCCTGATCGATGAACGAACACGTTACAAGAACCCGAAAAGCGTACTTCGTGCTTTCAAATCGATGTGGTTATCACTGGAAGTATTTAATCTGCTACAGCTCACCAACACCATCTCCTACCTCTGGGTCACCGACATCAACGATCGTCAGTATGCCATCCCCAACTACATGACACCTAGGACGTTTAATTTAAAGTTGTTTGCGTCGTTTTAATGCGTTGCCCTATACCGCTCCCCCGTATTCTGCATCATCAGCCGTTCCCAATCCTTGCCGTAGCCGGGTTGTGAAGGGCCTGGAGGGATTCCTTTGCCGTTGCCATTATCCTGAAGCTGCCTGTTTTCCGCTTTCTTCACGTTGCCATCCATGTAGCGCATAAAAAGGTATTGGAAAAATTCCATCCAATCGGCAACAAGCGCGTTTCCGGTGTTGACAGAGAAGTCAGTTATTACCTTCCTGGCTTCTTCCGGGGATTTTTTGAATAACATGGCTGCTTTTGTGTCAATCTCAACCACTCCGGCAATGAATCCCGACTCCAGCTCCTGTTGATAAAGCTCCACTTCGGGATGGATCAATTCATATCGGGTATAGCCCCAGTTTGTTACCAGATTAAAGGTCCAGAATGCCGACCCTTCATTCCAGCTGATCATAGAACCATTGCCATAGGCATAACTTGACGGTATCTCAGTGATTCCGCAATACATCGGTGCATAAACACAACCATCAGTGTCATCCACTCCAAACCAGAAGATGCCTCCGATAGGATCAGGAAGCCAGTTGCGCGATTGTGCTACAAAGCTGTAGCCGGTCTGCTGTGTGGCTATTGAACGTTCGTTGCAGTAACCCGTACTGTCGATGGTATAAGTCATCGGACGCCAGCGGTAAGGGAGGTGAAACGGTCCGGCGCCTATCCCATCATTAAACTCCAGCGGGGTGCCTTCAAAATGATCGCGCATTCCATACATCACATCCTCCAGAGATACCTTCTCATCAGGTTTCACCCATAACGGCATCCTGTTGGAAGCAAACCTGTTTGGGTTGGGATTTCCGTCTGAAAAATTATCCAGATGTTCTACCTTCCCACAAACATATTCCGTGATTCCTGCATTATTCCTGATATCACTGTTGAACCTTCTGAAGAAAGTCCATACACGGGCATCGCAGAAGCGTGCTCCGCCAAAATCAACAGGGTTATAGACATCCGAGAAGCTGAAGTTCTCATCTGTCCCATTGTAGAAGTCATGTTCTCTGGCAAAAGAGATCACATCCGCAGAGTGAAAGCAGCTCTGTTTGGGATCATCCCACCGATTTTTCTCCTGGAACGGAAATGTGGTAATCCTGGCCTGGTTGGCATGTCCGCAGATATATCCATCGGGGATTTGCAGCGCTACCCAAACGGCTCCTTTTTCGAACTCCCCCTTTCCGATGATCTCCAGGATCCAGGCTTCGTTGGCATCGGAGACGGAAATAGACTCCCCATAGGAGGCATAACCATATTCAGCCACCAGCTCAGCTATCACCTTGATTGCCTCCCGGGCACTTTGGCTGCGTTGAAGTGCAATCTTCATCAACGAACCGTAATCGAGGAAGGCTTCGGGTTGTGCATGCAACTCTTTCAAACCGCCCCAGGTGGTCTCTCCGAGGGCAACCTGGTATTCATTCATCAGTCCGACCACCGAATAGGTATGCTTTACCTCTGGAATCTGCCCGGTTATTTTCCCGTTCTCATAATGCTGGATATCGAGCATCGCCCCTTTCGGGTGATCTGCAGCAGGATAAAAAGCAAGGGCACCATATCTCACGTGCGAATCAGCTGCATAGGTTATCATCACCGACCCATCCTTGCTGGCCCCTTTGGTGACGATCAGGTTGGTACAGGAATATGAGGATTGAGGAAAGGTCAATCCCAGGAAAAGGATAATTGAAAAAAATAATGGTTTTGTTTTCATAAATGTCAGGTTAAAATTTCCTCGTATAGACGGGGCATGCCCTCCTTGTAGAGACGGGGCATGCCCCGTCTGTACAATGCCCCGTCTGTACGTTGATGGTTATATTATCGTTTGGTTCATCCATTTGGGTAGTGGTTTTGTGGCGGGCCGTTTTCCATAAAAGAGATCATCCATCCGCAGGGCAAACCGGGCAAAGAGAGCTGAATTGGAGATTCCCTTTCTTACCATCCGGTGCAAAAAAGAGTCATCATGCGAAAATGGACAGACGGCCATACACCGGGCACAGTCGGTGCCAGCTTTGCACCAGTAAGCAAAACAGCTGTCGCCGTCAATCTGCCACCCCGAAGTTGCAGCTTCCGGGCTATAAGGGGTATTCGGAATTGCTGCGGCCGGACAATTCTGCGCACATTTCTTACAGATATCACAGAAAAAGACCATATTGGGGCTTGTTTTTACTGGTTTATCCGGAAACGGGAAAGTGGTAGTCACCACACTTATACGGCATCGGGGCCCCGTTTTTCCCGACATCAATAATCCCATTCGCCCAAGCTCTCCCAATCCGGCATCCCTGGCCACAAGTGGACAAATCACTTCATAATTGGAATCGATATGGGCCCTGGCTTCCCAGCCCAGTGATCGCAGAAACGACGCTACCTGTATGGCGATCAGTCCCGCATTCAGATATTGGTTGAACGACTCCATGATAACCGGGGCCTGAGGAGCCGTATCAGTGAAACCGCGATCCATCTCTACTATAAAAGCAATGGCATGGGTATGAGAGCTCTCCACCGGGGATCCGTAATAATGATGTCTGCCCCTGATACTGTAAAAATGTTCGGGTCTCAAAAGACAAAATCCGGTTCCGGTTGAATTCATCCTGATGCTCCAGTTCCGGATATACTCCTGAAGTACCCTGGGGTTAACATCAGTTTTAACGGAAGCAACATTGCCATCGTTCTCAAACTTGAATTTGTCAAGTAATTTTTCAGTTGAATCAGCAGAAGCAAATGCTATGGGATGATAGAACCGTGATTTCTCAGAGAGGAGTCCCGGAAGCCGGTTCGTCTGTTCATCACGCTCTTTGTTGTTGGGATTCCGGCGGTAATATTCTTCCTTTCGGTCTGGATGAATGAAATACCTTGAAAACGGAATATTCCTTTCATCAATCCGAACACTTCTGTAACGTGGCTGATGCTGAGCCAACCTGTAAGGAAAACTTAGAAGAATAAGAGCCAGTCCAAGCAAGGAGGTCAGCACAAGGGAGAGGATCTCCTTAGACTGAAAAGAGTAATAATACCAGGCAACTGCAAAACCCAGGAAGAGGAGTGCAAAAAGAGCAGCCAGGATAGCGGCTCTTCTCTCTTTTTCAACCAGTGAAGTGATTGCAAACCAGCCACACAAAAGAGCCAGTATGAACGCGATGATGGTTACCACATGTGAAAGGACATCCAACGTGCATTTGTTGATTAAACACGTAGAGACGAGGCATGCCTCGTCTCTACGTCAATTCCTCTAACGATTTCCTGATGATCTCAACCGCTTCGTGGATCTGCTCTTCAGTGATGATCAAAGGAGGCGCGAACCGGATGATATGATCGTGAGTGGGCTTGGCCAGAAGACCGTTCTCTTTCATCTGCATGCAAACGTCCCATGCTGTTTTTTCGTTGTGCGGGCGTATGACAATAGCATTCAATAAGCCTTTGCCGCGAACAAGTTCGATAAAAGGAGATTCAATCTTACGACACTCCTCACGGAAGATCTTGCCCATTGCTTCGGCATTTTCTGCCAGCTTCTCCTCTTTGATCACCTGTAGTGCTGCGATAGCTACTTTGCAAGCTACCGGATTCCCCCCAAATGTGGACCCGTGCTCACCTGGATGGATCGTCAGCATGATCTCATCATCAGCCAGTACTGCCGATACCGGATAGACGCCTCCCGACATAGCCTTGCCCAGGATCAGTACGTCGGGCTTGAATCCTTCCCAGTCGCAAGCCAGCAATTTGCCTGTACGTGCAATCCCAGTCTGTACTTCATCAGCGATGAAGAGAACGTTCTTCGACTTACACAGGTCATATGCCTTCTTCAGGTATCCTTCATCGGGGACATACACACCGGCTTCTCCCTGAATGGGCTCAACCAGGAAGCCTGCCACATTGGGATCCTCAAGAGCCTTTTCCAGGGCGCCAAGATCATTATAGGGAATGGTGATAAACCCGGGTGTAAAAGGACCAAAATCCTTCCGTGCAACCGGGTCGGTCGACATGGAGACAACTGTGATGGTTCGTCCGTGGAAATTGTTTTCGCAGCAGATGATTTTCGCCTGATTTTCAGGAACCCCTTTAACCTTATAGGCCCATTTACGGGTCAGTTTCAATGCGGTCTCATCTCCTTCGGCACCTGTATTCATTGGCAGTACACGGTCGTAGCCAAAATATTCGGTGACAAACTTTTGATAAACGCCAAGAACATCGTTATAAAAAGCCCGGGAGGTGAGCTCCAGCGTTTGAGCCTGTTCAATAAGGGCATTGACAATTCGTGGATGGCAATGTCCCTGGTTCACAGCAGAGTAAGCAGAGAGGAAATCAAAATACTGTTTTCCCTCCACATCCCACATATAAACACCCTGGCCTTTTGCCAGGACAACAGGAAGTGGATGGTAATTGTGAGCTCCGTATTTATCTTCGAGCTCAATAGCCATCTGTGAATTTTTAACTTCAATCATGATCTGGTAAAGTTTGAGTGATTATTTAGTGATAATAAACGAACCGGTATTCAGTAATTTAGAGCCGTCAGTCATCCTGTAATAGTACATGCCGCTTTTAAGTGAGCTAACATCAATGGTTTCAGAGACAGAGTTCATGTTGAACGTACTGATTATTTTTCCCTGGGTATTGTAAACTTCAAAGATGCCGTTTTTGATCAATTCGCTCAGTGTCACGGTCATTTTTTCAGAAGCCGGATTGGGAGCCAGAGTAATGTTCACTTCGGGCATCAGGAGCATCTCAATTCCGGAAACGTTTGTCAATGTCACGTCATCGAAGAAGGCCTCAGTTCCAACCTGTCCGACCGACCCAAACATGTTCGAAGCATTATACCCTCCGCAGGAGAGTAATAATACGGTGATAGAGTCGGGCATTGTCGTATTGTTCCAGTAGTTGACAGGAGCATCAAATTTTGTGTAGGTATCCACAGTCCCATGGAAAACCAGCTTTGTGTATGCAATCGTATCGCGTTTCATCGTCCCGGTGTTCCATTTGGAAAGGAGCAAAATGGCTCCTGTTGAGTCGCCATTTAGTGGATAAGACAAATAATAGCCCTGAAACCGCTCTGGTTTGGTTGTCCACAGGTATGGTACTCCAAGGATTGCGGAGGAGGTGCTCCATTTAATATGCAAGGTTCCAATCACTCCGGGGATGAGGATATTCAGTGCGTCAATTTTTTGAGTAACCAGACGGGCAGCATAGTTTCCTGTATAGGCAACTTCTGTTGGAAGTGCTGTAAGACCTGGCGGAGTAGCAATGGTGTCCAGGATGTTCAGCGTAAAGAAGAATCCACCATCCGGTTCATAAAAGCCATGATTAGGGTTTGGAGTCCATGACTCGAAATCTCCGTTTGGCAAGACAGATTGACTCATTCCGGCAAAGCCAAGGAAGATGACTGCAATAAATGTAAATAGTGTTTTCATATTGTTGTTGTTTTAGTTAATATACTCATGGTTAAATTGTCATGACAACCTGCAATGAGGTTGTCCGGGGTCCTTCAATGGTAATCGGACGAAGTGAATACTCTGTATTTAACACATTATTCACAAGAAATGAGAATTTAAAATCACGGATTAGCACACTGATACGAAAATCGACAATAAAGTTCCCCTTGTTGTGCTCTTCCCGGTACTTCACAATTCCCGAGTGCATTGCTTTGGGTTTATCCAGCTGATACAGGAAAACGTCGATATTTTTCATGTAGCCGTAATATTTTCCTGTGATGCCTGCAGAATATCTCTTTTTAAATGTAAACTGCAGATCTGCCTTACCAAGATGTTGAATCCTGTATTTCAGGATATACCCGCTGGTATCTGAGGAGGTATTGTTAAAGGTATATTGTCGTAGGTTTCCGGTCCCGGTTTCGATATGCTCATAATAGACCAGATTTGGATCCAGGGCAATGGGAACTGAGTAAGTATATCCAAGCATCAAAGAGAGATCCAGGTTCCTGACCAGTTTTCCGTCGCCGGCAACGGTACAGTCGATTCCATAAATACGGGCAGGACCGGTGTTGAGAAATTTAAATCCGGTACTTTTGGCAACAGCAGAATGTCCCCAGAGTCCGAAATTAAACTCTACATAATTGTTGTAGTTTTCAAGGAAGCCTGCCACATCGGCCATCCCGACAAACGTCCCGATTTTGAACATCTGTTTGACTCCCAATTCATATGAGATACTGGTCTCAGAGGCAAGATCCGGGTTTGGATAGAAGCCAAATCCACCTGAATTGGTGGTGATATAACGTTCTCCGATACTGGGAGCGCGATACCCCTGTCCAACCGATCCTCTGATGAAGGTCGCTTTAGCTGCCTGGATATTAAATCCTGTCCTGAATATGGGCTTATTCTCATAAAAACCGGCAATCTGGTAATACTCCCAGCGACCGCCAACGAGGATTGTAATCCGATCGAGAAACCTCTTTTCAAATTGCAGGTAGAGGGCTAGGTTTTCTGATTCAAAGCTGCCGCTTTCATTTGCGGTAGTAGTGCCATCTTCGGCAAGAATACCGGAGAAAACCTGGCCGTAGGAGCGCGAATAGCTATTCATCACGCCGGTAACAAGGACCATTCCCCCTATTTTCTTGAAAGTTTTGGTATACTGGTATTCACTGTAAACGGTCAGATAGCGGTTCGATTGGTTGTTATTAGCCTCCGTATTTCCATAATAGATCCGGTTTTTAAAGCTATGGCTGTTGCCCTTTTCATTGAAATATTTGATGTACGGATCGAGATAGAAGCTGAACTCCTTAAAATGCGATAATGCTCCAGGATAGGCACGATAGATTCCGGTATCGGCATTATACCAGAAATAGGTTTGCGCGTTATCGTTGTACATGAAATTTCCATTCAGGCCGTAAGTCAGCCCTTCTACCTTCTTATTTCTCACACGGGTATTAAAGTATACTTTTACCCGTCGTTCAAACTCCCCCTTATTATATACCGAATCCGGCAATAATTCAGGGGTCCCTCCTATATATCCCTCGTCGGTGTAATAGTTTGCTCCTACGCTTAAATCGAAATTGTCGAATTTCTGCAGATGTGAGATTGAGATGCCATAGATTAACGGATTCAGTCCCGACCAGGGAGTCGCAAAGCTCCTTGATGGTGTACTGTAAATGCCGAGAAATGCATTTACCTTTGTACTGGGTTTGTCTTTGGGGTAGGCTGTCAGGATATTGATCGCCCCGGTTATTGCTGAAGATCCATATACCACCGATGCGGCTCCCTTCACCACTTCGATCTGCTCCACATCGTCAACAGGGCGGAACCCCCAGCTTGGGCGACCTGCATCACCGCGCAGAATGGGCATTCCGTCGACCATCACCATCACGCGGCTACCCAAACCCGAGCTGAAACCGCTGCCTGCCCTTATCTGAGGCTCATTGTCTATGATCGTAATTCCCGGCATTTTATCAATTGCCTTATCAATGCTCATCGGATTGGAGGCATGAATGGCATGGGCTTTGAGGACTTCGATCGAGGCGATGGACTCTTCCAGTTTCTGCTCGTACTTTGAGCCAGAGACCACAACAGTTTGCAGCTCCTGTGTCCCAGGCGAAAGGACGAAATCGACAATAATCTCCTTTTGTCCGTTCACCATTACCTGTCTCTCCTGGCGATCATAGCCTATACAGGTAATCACAAGTGTATGGTCTCCTTTTGGAACTTGAATATGATAGTGGCCGCTGCTGTCGCTGTATGTACCGGTGGAGGATCCTTTGATGCCGATATTAACGAAAGGCATCAGCTCCGAAGTATTCTCATCCGTTACCTTTCCCTTAACCAGGCAATTCTGGGCGGAAAGATATATGGGAACAAAATACCCTGCAAACGCAATTATGATGTAGGGTAATATTTTTCTCATAGAGATAATTTAGCAACAAAATTATACATTTCTTTCAAACAGGAGGTTAAAGAAAGTTAATAGAGTGGTCCATCTCTTGGCGCCAATGGTTTAAAGCGGATTGAGGGGGATGAGATGTTAGGCCCCAGGCCTAACGACGGCCACTTCGCATCTACCTGACGGATCGTTTCATCATCCATCACAATCACATTGGGCCACTCCCGTTGGAAGTTATCAAACTTGAGACTCTTGCGTGTTGCATCAATAAAAAGTGTACTCCTCCTTTCCCCATCCTTCTCCGGGAAAAAGCAGTCACGCATTGGATCGATATTGTTTGCTCCAAGCCAGACTACCGTCGGGAGATCGAACGGATCCACCTCCTCATCCACGAGAACCACAAAACCAACAGTCTCAGGTAAGCCTGCTTCAACCAACTCTCCGGCCAACTTTTTCGCATGACCAGGTTGATTCTTTTTATAAGAGATGACCAGGATTCCAATTCCGTCCTTCAGGAGGGAGTCATTGACTGCAACGATACCGGATCCCAGATTCTGGATCCTGGATCCTGGATCCTGCATCCGGCATCCGGCATCCTTTTTTGTTGCATCAATCCCCATTTTACTTCCTGTGGCATACTGCGTACTCGAGTGGTCGAGAATATCCAGAGGTCCCCGGCTGAACAGGATATTATTCAGTGGGTCTGTATTATCTGAAATTGCCCTTGCAACCTCCCTGTAGTCGGTCAGATCTACATCCGGATCGGTCACTATCAATATTTTGTTGAACATCATTTGCCCGGCACCCCACAAAGCGTTCATTACTTTCTCAGCCTGTCCCGGGTAGCTCTTTTCGATACTTGTAAGAACAATGTTGTGAAAAACGCCCTCCACAGGCATATGCATATCAGTGAGTTCAGGCACCACACTCATCTTCAGTGGCTTGATAAATATCCTCTCGGTAGCTTTCCCTATCGAGCCATCTTCCTGGGGAGGTATCCCTACGATCGTAGCCGGGTAAACTGCTCCTTTCCGGTGCGTGATGCAGGTAACATGGAACTTCGGGAAGAGGTCGGCCAGGGAATAAAATCCGGTATGATCGCCAAAAGGCCCCTCCAGGATCAGCTCCTCTGCCGGGTCTACATATCCTTCGATCACAAAATCGACGTCGGCCGGCACCTCCAGATCATTGGTCAGGCACCTGACCATCTCCACCTTCCGCTTACGGAGAAAACCGGCCAGTAAATATTCGTCCAGGTTCTCAGGCAAAGGGGCGGTAGCCACATAGGTGTAAACAGGATCCCCGCCAAGGGTCACCGAGACAGGCATTCGCATGCCCAGCTTCTTGTATTTCAGGTAATGGTGAGCAGAGCCTTTGTGCAGGTGCCAGTGCATTCCTGTAAGATCGGGACCGAAGAGCTGCATGCGGTACATGCCCAGATTCCTGGAAGGTGGTGCTGTGGTGCCATGGTGCCGTGGTGATTGCCCACTGCCAACTGGAGACTGCGGACTGATAGTGTGTACGCAAGGAAGTGTAATAAACGGTCCTCCATCTGCAGGCCAGCAGGTGAGTACCGGAAGTTTCGTCAGATCGGGGCTTTCCATCACGACCTCCTGGCACTCCCCTCTCCTTTTCCTGCGTTTCGGCATCCAGGAGGCCAGCTCCTGTAACATAGGAAGCGTACGCACCTTATCCATGAAGCCTTCTTTCGGTGCAAGAAACACCTTAAGGATCCTATCTATATCGCGGCCGATGTCGTCAAGATGGTTAACACCCAGTGCCATGCAAATCCGCTTTTCCGACCCCATAGCATTTATCAGTACCGGAAACTCAGTCCCGGTATTTTCGAAGAGGAGCGCTGGTCCGTTCTGCTTGGAAATCCGGTCTGTAATCTCAGTGATCTCC
>ERZ890953.364-NODE-364-length-26873-cov-12.301663_pt1 | contig 26873 bp, 34 predicted proteins | sample MGYA00521264_ERZ890953 | MGnify/ENA primary metagenome ERZ890953 (study PRJEB32303, sample SAMEA104408629) | aquatic metagenome | biome: Brackish water; feature: Chemocline; material: water | place: Baltic Sea | collected 2014-10-26T21:54:00 | depth 200 m ...
CTGGCAGTGGGATGCGTTCGTTCTCGCTCTCGGCCTGTGGGGTCTGCTCTGGCGAACGGCGTCGCAGGCACGTCGACGATGGAGGCGCAGGAGGGGGAGATGAACGAATTGAGCAAGAGCCTGCTGAGAATGTCGGCACAGATATACAAACTGGAGAAGTTCAAAGATGATGCGCTGGAAGAGTTTGCCGCCAGAGACGCCGAGATCGCCCGGCTGAAGGGCGAGGTGGCGGTGCTGGAGTCTCACGTTGACGATGCCCGGTCGCTGGAGTATGCGGCCAACGAGGAAAACGAGCGGTTACGAGGCGAGGTGGCGGTGCTGGAACGGGCGTTGAGGAATCAGGCAGAGGGATTACCGGGAGCAGAGGATAGGTGGACGCACAAATGGAAAAAGCAGGCCCGCAAGGAACTGGAGGACAAATGAACCCAATACAAGCCGTCGAGGGATGGAGGCGCACGCAGTGAACAGAGACACACGACTTGGTCGCCTCGGGTCGGGTTCTGTCGCATGGTGCGGCAGACCCACCAATTCGAGTATGGACTAGCGGCAGTTGCCCGAGGCGACCACATTCAACCTGGCGAAGGAGAACGCATGAAGGACGGACGCAGACGCAGAGACGAACACGACGAACAGACCCCACGACTGCCGGCCGTTGGCGAGTACGTGAGGATGGTCGGGCGACTCGTCGCCGTCGTCGACTCGGAACCGCAACCGCCGCCGCCGAAGAATTGGGTCTTCGAGGGCGTCGACGCACGCGTCGAACTGCGACGACGCGGCCGGGTGCTCGAAACGTGCTGCACGTTCAACGACTTTTACTTCGGCGAATTCGGGGCGGTTCGCTCGGCGCTCGAAGACGTCCGAGGCATCTGCACTCGTGAGGGGATCGACGAGCACAGCGAGGTCGAGGTCGTCGTCGTCAAGGTCACGACGCAGGAGAACAAACGATTCGTGGAGCATGACGCCCTGCCGTGGTCGTACGACAGGCAGTTCCGACGGTTCGAAAGTGCGAACGACTGGCGAGGGCTGAGCGAACCAGTCGAAGTCGACGTGTGGAATTCGCGCGGCGGCATCCTCGTCGTAGCGTTCGAAGACGACGACCGTCCGTGCTGCCCCGTGTGCGGCGAGGCAATGGTCGAGTCGTCTGTGAGCCCGACCGGGTGGTCGTGGGTCTGCCATCAGCGCAAGTGCTTCGGCGAAGGCGCACGCGCCGAGTGGGTGCAGAAGGAGACGCCATGAAGACAATTCGCTTCGACGCCGACACCGTCGCCCTGCTCGACAAGTCGCACGACGTGCTCGCCGAGTGCCTCGCCCAACTGCGACGCGCAGCGAATCGTGCCGCACTGGACCTGCTGCTCGCCAATCCCGACGCCCAGAAGGTGCACGTCTCCGTCGACAAGTCACGCAACGCGGCCGGCGCCTTCGTCGTCACGTGCACGGCGAGACTCGACGACCCGGTGCCGGTGTTCGATGGGCACGTGACCGTGCTCACCTTCACGCGGCCCGAACTTGACATGATGCAACGCCTGGAGGCGCTTGTGCTGCGCGCCGAACTTGAACGAAAGGAGGGGATCGAATGAAGTGGATGCTTATTGCGACAACTCTGGCGCTGTTCGCCTGTCTTCTGGGGTGCGACTGTGAAGAGGCACCCGACACGTGGGGTAACGCGAAGCTGAAAGGGTGCAGCGAGTCTGGAGACGTCACGTGCTGTTCGTACTCTGGCGGCGGTTGTTCGTACGTCGTCTGCCAGAACACGTGCGGTGGTGACTGGTACGAATCGTCCTGGTATTGTAACTGACCAACACGGAGGAACGAGTTCATGAAGACTCACGAAGAGAAGCAGAACGAATCGAGGGAACCCGGAGTCGGGACGAACGCAACGAACGAGACGAACGACGAGTCGAGGGAACCCGGAGTCGGGACCAGCGGCCTCGTCGAACTGCCTGCCGAATACTGCGGTCTGCCGGTCTGCGCTCGTGATCTCGATTTTTACCAGATCGGGATCAACGTCGTCTCGAACCTGCTGCGAGACTGCGGCATAGCCATTCGCATGCCGAGCGGGCAGTCCCTCCAGGTGCCGATCCCCGAGCAGTTGCTCGTGAGCGTCGGCGGTGTCGCACTCGACGCACTGGCGACGGCGACCGAACGCGGTCTGGAACAGACGGAGACGTCGAGAACGCAGTCGGACGAATTCGCTCGCGCCGTCGTCGAGGCGGTACGCATGAACGTCGCCGCAGCGAAGACGACGCAGGCAGTCAAGACGGGTGGACGCAACCACTCGGGGATCGTCACGTCTGCGAGCGACGCCGACGTCAAGGCGGCGTCGAAGGTGCATCGACTCGGCGGTCTGTTCAAGGGGCGCAAGTCGTGAGAGCGCTGCCGCTGGCGATGCGAGCGTTCGAACGAGCGGTGGCGCGCATAGGTGAGCCGAACACGTGCTCGACGTGCGCGCACTTCTCGCACTGCGGGCTCCAGTTCCACGGTCGGTGCCGTGCGACCTGGTGGCGACGTTGGGTGGTGACAGTCGCCGTGGAGAAGTGGTTCGCGTGCGACAAGTGGAGGCAACGAGCATGAGAGACACGCTGCGAAGTCTGCGCGACAGAGCGCGCCGAATCTGGAACGACCCGGGCGAGTACAGTTTTCCAGGTCAGGCGTACGCCACCGAAGGCGAATGGATGTTGCCGCTGCGCGCATTGAACGGGCGATGGGTCTGGGGCGTGCGTCGGCTGACGTGTCTCTGCGGTCACACGACTCGCAAGTTCGACCCGCTCCGACTGCGGATCGATCTGTTCGTCTGCCCCTCGTGTGGGTGTCACTACTCGGCGAAGGTCGAAGACGACACGGCCTACCACGCTCCCCCGCAATCGGTCGAGCGAATCGTGCTGCGATTCGAGAACGACGCGTTCGAAGACGAGACGCTGGTCGACGTCGCACCAATGACGACGATGCAAGGTCGTCGCAGAGACGACGACAAGGAGGGAGAATAGGCATGACGCACGCGAACTTGACTCTGACCTTGAACGTCGCCAACCTTGACGTCGTGCGTCGAGTGGCGAACGCACTGCGTGAAGCGGCGACGACGTTCGCCGAACTCAAACGCACCGACCCGCGCCCGACGACGCAGTTCGTCGAAGAGTCGGCGCGCCGCGCCCTCGAACGACTCGTCGAAGCGGTCGAACAACTCGAAGCGGCGCAGTCGGCCGTCGTCGACCCGCGAGCGACGCTCGTCTGTGGCACCTGCGAACGAGACGTGCCTCGGTAGAGTCTCGACGCCTTGCGTTCTCCCCCCTTCTCGTGGCATGCTCGTCGTCGAACGACGCACGAGGTGTCTCCATGGTCCTCACATTCGACGTGCCGCTTCCGGTCAAGGCAGTCTCGCTCTGGCAACCCTGGGCGTATGCGATCACGACTCTCGGGAAGGACGTGGAGAACCGCGTCTGGTCGACCGACTACCGAGGCGTGCTCCTCATTCATGCGTCGCAGCGATGGGACCCGAGAGCGTACGCCGGCCTGATCGAAGCCGGCCTCGACCTGCCGCCGCCCGAGGGACTTGAACGCGGCGGGTTCGTCGGTGCGTGTCGCGTCGTCGACTGCGTGACAGCGAGCGACTCGCCCTGGTTCGATGGTCCGTTCGGGTTCGTCCTGCGTGACGCACGACCGCTCCCGTTCACACGGTACGCCGGTCAGCGGCAGCTCTTCGACGTGCCCGAGGCAGTCTGGGAGCCGCTGTTCGTTCACATGGACGGGCTCTTCTCGTGGCACTCGTGACAAAAAACCGGTTGCCAGGGGCAGCGTGACAGTGGTAGCCTTGTGTCACGGAGGCGCCGGCCGTCATGTCGAACCACCTCACACCGCAGCAGATGGAACGAATTCGCCAACTGTACGTGGCGGTGGACCCCAACACCGGCAAACCTGCGTACACCCAGAAGCAGATAGCGCAACTGGTGAGCGTCGAGTTCTCGTCGCAGTTGAGCCGTAGCGTCGTGGCGAAGTGGGTGCAGCGCAACCCGGCGTGGACGACGCAGCGTTCGTCGAGAGTCGACGAGGTTGCGCGTGCGGTCAACCGAGCGGCATCGAAGGTGGCGAAGGCTCTGGGAGGCGACGCAGGTTCGACGAGGACGACGGACGCCCCGGGCGACGACGCAGAGACGCAACCCGTCCAGAAGGAACCTGCCACGTCGAGGCAGCAGGTCGTGAGACACGACGACGCAGTCGACGACGTCGACGTCCTCGTGTTCGCCAAGGAATACACTCGCATGCTCTCGCAACTGAGCACCCAGGCAGCGTATGGTCTGGGCCAGATGCTCAACCGGCATCTCGCGTCGTGGAAGATTCTCGAACAGTGGCGCAAGGGCGAGGTGGTGCTCGACGACGACCAACTCGCTCTGCAGCGTGCCGCGCTCATGAAGTCGAGCGAACTCATGCGCGTGATGGGTCTGGGGAGCACGTTCGCCTCGAATAACATTCTCCAGGTCTTCATCCAGAAGTTCGAACAGACTGTCGAGCAGACGAATTTCTTTGGGTGGGTCGGCGACGACGAGGCACTGCCGCCGCCGCCTCGACTGGCAAGTGTAGACCCGCACCGACCGCCGATTGAAGTGCGCGCAGACGAGGCGCACCTGGACGAACCGCCGATGGCAGAGGACGAACCGTGACTCGAGCCGAAGACAAACGCCGCTCGTTCGGCACCTGGGTCGTGCGACGAGGCGACAAGTTCTGGGTCGCCGAGTCGTACTCCAGCGACGAGACGCTGGCGGGGCCGTTCGACACGTACGACGAAGCTCACACGAGGCGACAGAGTCTCGAACCAACAACCGCACTGGAGGCAAACGACTCATGAACGAGAAGACGAAGAAAGTGGCAGTGGAGTATCGCGCACTGGACGACCTGCACGCGCACCCGAACAACGCTCGCATCCATCCGGAGGCGTCGCTGACTGCGGTCAAGAATTCAATCGAGACGTTCGGGTTCGTCAACCCGATCATTGCTCTGGCCGACGGCACCATCGTCGCAGGCGAAGGCCGCTGGCGTGCTGCGCGTGCGGCGGGTCTTGCACAGGTGCCCGTGGTCGTCGTCGACATGACCGAAGCGGAGGCGCTGTCGTACCTTGTCGTGGACAACGCCACGACCGAACTGTCGTTCTGGGACGATGCAATGATGAGCGACATAGCGACCGAACTCGCCAACACGGATTGGGACTTGCGGAAGATTTGGGACTTCGACTTCGTGCCCGAACTGCCGAACGAACCAGGCGAACCGGGCGACGAACCACCACCACCGGTGGTGCCGCCAGGTGGCGGTGCGTCAATCGAATACCGTGTGATCACGCTGTGCACCAGCGAAACTGACCAGCGCGAGCTGTGCGAACGGCTCGAGGATGAGGGGTACAAATGCAAGTTGCTGATGTCGTAGTCACCTGCGAAGTTTCCACGACGAGTCGTGCCAGGCAGATCGAAGCCATGTTCGACGTGCCGCCCGCCGAGAAGGCGACGCTACGATTCCGAGTCGAGTGCGCGTTCGACGAACAGCCGTGGCAGATCGGGCTAATCACCGGCGCTTCCGGTTCGGGCAAGTCGACGCTGGCGAAGCACTTGTTCGCCGAGCAGATGGCCCAGAAGTTCACGTGGGGGGGGGCGAGCGTGCTCGACGACTTCTCGTCCGAACTCTCCGTCGAGGACATTGCCAACGTCTGCATGGCGGTCGGTTTCAATACGATCCCCGCATGGGTCAGACCGCACGGCGTGCTGAGCACTGGCGAGCAGTTCCGAGTCGACCTCGCTCGACACCTGGTCGAAGGCGGCGACCTCGTCGTCGTCGACGAGTTCACCAGCGTTGTCGATCGAACGGTGGCGAAGATCGGTTCGAACGCCGTGAACAAGTACGTCCGACGCCGTCCGGACATGAAGTTCGTCGCCGTCAGTTGTCACGACGACATTACCGAATGGCTCCGGCCGGACTGGATCGTGAACATGAGCGAGCAGAAATTCGAGTGGACGCGGGAGGTGGCCAATTCGAAGCGGCCCCCTTTTCAGTCACGGTGGCTCCAGTACCTTACGGACTGTGGGCCACGTTCGCTCCGTTTCACTATCTGACGGCGGCAATGAACAAGGCGGCGAGGTCGTACTGCCTTTTCCTCGAAGACGGTCGCCCCGCGGCGTTCGCCGGTCTGCTGTACCGACCGCACCCGCACACGGTCAAGCGCGCCATCTGGGGCGTGAGCCGTCTCGTGACTCTGCCCGACTTCCAGGGGCTCGGGTTGGCGATGATTCTCGCCGACCATCTGGGCGGCGCGTACAAGGCGGTGGGTCGAACTCTGCGAACCTACCCGGCGCACCCTGCGCTGATTCGCTCGTTCGACAAGTCGCCAGAGTGGAAGCTGATCAAGAGAGCCGGCACGTTCTACGCGGCGCAGGGCGGCGGCAGTCGTGCGGGTCGAACCGACAAGAGCGCAGGCGTCTTCGCCGGGAACAAGAAGCAGCGAGAACCTGGCGACATGAAGATGCCGAGCGGCATGCCCGTGGGGCAGCGCCCGAACGCCATCTTCGAATACTGCGGCAAGCGAGGCGACGTCGACCAGGCACGCGCACTGCTCGGCCTCGACAAGTGACCCGGCGACGTTCGGCCCAGGCCGCACGCACTCGCAAGTGCCGCAGCGGCAACGCGCTGGAGATGCGATTCCGTCGTGAACTGATGCGAGCGTTCGGACGCCACGTGACGTTCGAGGCCGAAGACCTGCCCGGGACTCCCGACGCAGTGCACCGCCGCGCACGCACCGCCATCTTCCTGCACGGGTGCTTCTGGCACTCGTGCCCTCTGCATGGTAGCGCACCCAAGGCGAACGCCGAATTCTGGGCCGACAAGTTCGCACGCAATCGACGACACGACGCGGCCGTCGTGCGAAAGCTGCGAGCGTACGGGTGGTCCGTCGTGGTAGTATGGGAGCACGAGTTCAACGCGACGGGAGCCAGTCGTGCGGTTCGACACGTTGCGCGACGTCTGACGGTGCAGAGGGGATCGACGACATGAGCGAAGCGGCACCGGCGACGAAGTTCATTCCGTATCGTCCGCACCACGGGGGCCAGCGGCAGTTCCACGACGCACGTTCCAAGCGTCGTCGGTTCATGGCGTGCGGCGCACGATTCGGAAAGGACCGCGCACTGGTGAACGAGACGCTTCGAGTCGTGACCACCATGGCGAAGCTGCGGTTGCAGAGCGGAAACATTTATTCGCTCGTGCCTCTGGTCCACGCCTGGGTCGTCGCGCCCGACTATCCCCGAGTGGAACAGTTCTGGCGAGAGTTGAAGCACTTCACACCCGACGAATGGATCGTGCGCGTGCACGACAGTCGCAAGTGGGTCGAACTGCGCGTGCAGCCGAACGGGCCTGCCGTCATTCTAATCGAGATGAAGTCGGCGAAGGACCCCGAATCGCTCGTCGGTTCTGGTCTGGACCTGCTCGTGATCACCGAGGCAGGACTCGTCAAGGACATAGCGTGGGACGCGTATCTCCAACCGCGTCTCTTCTCGCCCGGTCGTCATGGCATGGTCATTGCGGCCGGCACACCGAAGGGTCGAAACTGGTTCTTCCGAGAGTTTCAAAACATCACGGAGAAGATGCGCCGAGAGGGCGACGCGTGCGACTCGTGGGCCATGCAGGCGCCAACGTGGATGAACCCGTACGTCGACCGACAGCGACTGCGCGAGGCGTGGGACAATATGCCCGATCTGGCGCGGCGTCAGGAGATCAAGGCCGAATTCGTCGGCGCTTCTGGCGGCGTATTCTTCGGCGTTCGGGACGCAGTCGTCGACCCTCGACTGGTGACCGTGTCGCTGCCCCTCGTGCTCGGGATTGACTGGGGCAAGAGACGAGACGCCACCGTGTTTTCGCTGCTCGAATTCGGCGGTCAGATGATGCAGTTGGAACGACTGTTCAAGGTCGGGTATGTGAACCAACTCGAACTGCTCGACGACTTCATCGCTCAGATTTTCACCGACTATGGAATCGAATCGCAGCAGTTGATCATAGCGCCCGAACGCAACAGCATGGGAGAAGTTCTCTGCGAACAGTTGCAGCGGAAGTATGGCGACCAGGTGTGGCCGTTCTGGACCGGTGCGCCGTCAAAGCGTGACATGATAGACCGGCTCGCCGTCGACATTCAAACGCGCGGCGTCGGTCTGCTCGACGACCAGCAGTTGCTAAACGAACTTGAGATTTTTGAGTGGGGCTACACGTCGGCAGGCAATCTGGTCTACCATGCTCCCGACGAGGCCGGAGCCTATGACGACTGCGTCATGTCAACGGCGATTGCAAACGCGGTCCGTCATGACATAATGGAAAACGGACTGGTTCGAAAGGCTCGCTACAGAGCCGTGGCGGTGAGAGGATGAAAGCGAAGAGCAGAGTCGGGAGCGCCATCGCAGTCGTGAAGCGAGCGGCGGCGGTCTATCGTGACAAAGGCGAAGAGTACGTTCGGGATTCCGTCATGAAGGCGCTCGTCGGTGGGTCGAAGCAGATTCCGGACTTCGACTTCTCGAAGGTGGCCGACGTCGTGCCGCCGAAGTACAACCCGGCAGAGTGGGCCGAGTTTATTGAGATGAACACCAGAGCCAAGGCGTCGGTTCGAATCACGTCGCTAAACACGGTCGGGCTCGGGTGGACTGTGGAGAGCGAATCGTTCGACGACCTCACCGAACCGGAGCAGAAGAAAGTCGACGAACGGTGGACGGCGCTCGTCGCACTGCTTGAGCACCCGAACCCGCGTGACGACTTCACCACCCTGATCAAGAGAGCGAAGACCGATCACCTCAGCACGGGCAACGCCTACCTTGAAGTGGTGCGCGACGTCGACCGCCGAATCGTGCAACTGTTCCACATGAAGTCGCCGACGGTGCGACGCACCCAGGCCGACCTGTACGTCCAGAAGAAATTCCGTCAGGCGCGCTACTTCAAACCGTTCGGAGACGAGCGGCGAATCGACTGGCGAAACGGCAAGACTCTGCCCGCGGGCACGGCGTCGTCGGTGTACGAAGCGAGCGAAGTGATCCACCTGGCGTTCTACAGTTCTGCCGATCCCTGGTACGGCGTGCCGCCCGCAGCGACGGCGCAGGTGGCAATCGCCGGGAGCTTCCAGGTCGACCGGCGCAACTATGATTTTTTTGAGAGCGACGCTCTGCCCCGGTTCGCCGTGCTGATCTCGGGCGGCGACGACGAGAGTCTGGAGGCGGTCGAAAAGGGCGTGACCGACTTCGTGGCGCACGTTCGAGGCGAGACAAAGGTCAGTCGTGCCCTCGTGTTGCAGGGGCCGGCCGGTCGACCTGGTGCGGACAAAGCTCAAATTGAGATCAAGGAACTCGGGCAGTACGGGCAGGACGCCACCTTCCGAGAGTATCGTCGAGACTGCAACGAAGAGATCCGAGAGGTGTTCGGGCTGGCAAAGGTGCTCTATGGCACCGCCGACGACGTCAACCGTGCGAGTGCGCTGGCGACTCTCGACGCAACGACCCGAAACGTGTTCTGGCCGCAGTCGAAGGAGTGGGGCGCCGAACTCTCCTGCATCGCACGCGAATTCCACCCGTCGCTGCGACTCGTCTTCGTCATGGCGACGGCGACCGACTTGCTCGGCCTCGCCACCATCACCAAAACCAACGCCGAATCTGGCGTCTTCACAGTGAACGAACTCCGACTCGCCGCAGGCAAGACGGAGATCGAGGAGGATTGGGCCAATGTTCCACTCGTGCAACTGCGGGCGAAAGGTGCCGACGAAGAGCGCCAGGCGAACGCCGAGTCGCTCGTCCTCGCGTTCGAAAACAAGCTCGCCGAACTCCGCACCCGCAAGCGCACCGGGTGAGCGACGACGTGCGTCGTGCGACTGGTCGCGGTTCGACCTGCTGCTCGACTGCATTGCGGGCGTCCGCAAGTCTGCCCAGGCCGAGATGGACCTGGGCGCTCTGCTTGCCGACAATATGCGGGAGACGCTGCCCGACTATCTGGCGAGCGACGAACTCGGTGGCGCACTCGAACGAATGGCGGCGACTGCACAGTTCGACGACGTCGGACGCGTGACGTTCTCGGCCCAGGCCGTCGCAGAGTTCGAGACGGTGACGCGTGCGAGACTCGGCGGGCCCCTCGCCGAAAAGGCGCTCGGCCCTCTGGCCGGGTTCACGACGCGAGAGGCACGACAGTCGCAGTGGGACGCGTCGGGCAAGCTGAGCGTTGGAGCCGAATTCGGTCTGCGCGACCTGCGGACGGAACGTCAACTCGTGAACCACAACCTATATTGGGTCAGCCAGAACGGGCAGCGCCAGGTCTATTCGGAGATCGCCTCCACGGTGCGCGACGGTCTGGGGCGGGGATACGGCACGAAGGAGATAGCGGCGATGCTCAAGGACGCCCTGCCGCAGTTCGTCGGCAAGGTCGAGGACAATCGGTGGAACGTTATCTCGTCTGCCGCTCTGAATCGTTCGCGCAACTTCGCCACCGTGACGACGCTCGTCCGCACCGGAATCGAGATGCTGGTGTTCGCTGCGGCGATGGACGAACGTACGTGCCAGATATGCGGCGAACTGGACGGTCAGTCAATAAGCACCCGACAGGCGTATCGCACCGTGGAACGAGTCAACGACGCAGCGACGCCCGAGCAGGCCATTGACTCTGCCCCGTGGATTGGCGTCAACGCCGAAGGCATGTACCTCAATACCACGGGCGGGAAGGTGCCCGTCAGCGGGGCACGTGAGGCAATCGAGCGCGGCGCGGGTCTGCCGCCCGTCCACGGGAACTGCCGCTGCGAGGTCTGGGCCGACTTCGAAGAGGTCGAAGAGACGACGACCGAGCAGGCGGCGATGAGCGGCGCAGTCGATTCGGAAGCGCGTTCGCCCGCGGCCGGCAGTTTCCCCGGCACGGTGCCCGAGGCGCTCACCGCACGTGGGCAGGAGGCGCCGTCGTACGTCCAGAACTTGACGCAGCAGAAGGTGATGGAAGTTCTGGGAGTATCGCAGGGAATGAACGCCCGAATTCTGGCGACGAAGCCGCTGTTCTCCGCAGTGGAAGGGGCGGGCGTCGTCGGCGAATCGACGTGGGTCGAACGGTCGACTGGCAAGACTGTGGCGCGTGCTCTCGCTGCGTTCTCCGACAAGTCGGCGGCGTTCACGCTTGCCCAGGTGAAGCACGTCCCGCAGGTCGCCGTGGGTCGATTCGTGAACCAGGCGACGACGCTCTCGGCCGAACGCAAACTGGCGTCGTACACTCTGCGCGTCTCGCCGGTGCGAGTCACGAAGGGGCTGTTCGTCCCGTTCGCTAACATGACGTTCGACAGTGCGACCGCAGCCGAGTTCGAGACGTTTCTCGCCACGAGTCTGCCTCGCAACGCCGTCGCCAGATTGGGTCGTTCGGCTACGATGCCGATGCGGAAGTGGTTGAACGTGACCGTCAACGGTGAGCACGTCCTGACGAAGTTCGCTTCGACGGGTCGAGCACTGACGTTCGTCGGAGGTGCGTGACATGACGGACGCGAAGATACTGGTCGAGGGTCTGGACGAACTGTACGCTCTCGACGCGTGGTTCGATTCGCAGACCGGGATGGTGCGAGGCGTGACCGCAGTCACGTTCGACACCGTCGTCGGTTCGCACGTGACGGTCGTCGACGACGACGAACTGCTGGACGGAGGGTCCGAATGAAGACGGAAGAGATCACGAAGGCGGCGCTAAAGGCGCTGTCCGACGTCGAAGTGCAAGACGTCCATCACGAACTGCACCGAGAATTCGCCACCGCGGGAGACGACGAGAGTCGAGAACGTGTGGCAGGCGCGCACCGTTGCGTCGTGGCGGCTTTGAAACGTCGGGCACTGCCCCACGACGCGTCCGAGATCGACGACGTCGCCAGGTCGTTCCTAGCCAGTCTGTTCGGGACGAAGTCGACAACGCCGCAGCGACCGAACGCCGACGCCCACGTCGAGGTGATAGTCGTCGGCACGAATACGCTCCAGAAACCGACTGGCGTCGGGCAGTCGTTCGGGCTGCTCGTCAAGTCGCACGGTCTGGTCGTCTTCGTCGACCCGGGTCCCGACGTCGACCGACAAGTTCTGCGCTACGTCGGCGACGCTGCTCTGCTGCACGCCGTCGTCGTGACGCACGACAACGCCCACGTCCGAAAGGGACTGGCTCGGCTCGAGTCGATGGGATTCGCCGGAGACGTGCACGCCGAACACCTCGACACGCTCGGGGCCGGCGTCGTCAAGTTCATGGGAGACATGCGGTGGAAGTTCGTTCGGGTCAAACACGAGACGGGCGTGCCGACGCTCGCCGTCGTCGTCTCGCATCCGGAGGCGGCGAAGCAACTCGTCGTGGCTCCCCACGTTCGAGACGTGACGAAGCTGGCGAACGAGGTCGGCGACGACAAGTTCGCTCTCGTCGGGGCAGGTCTGCTCGACGGTTCGGACCACGAGTATTCGGGGCTGGACGAGGTCGAGAACGTCTCGTTCCCTGCGGCCGTGGTTGCGAGTCACGACCTGAGCCAGTGGCGAGAGGTGCAGACGCGCCTGCCGAGCAACGTCGACGTGCTGCAGGAGGGAGCGTCGGTGACGCTCTCGAAGTCCGACGTCGTCGTCTGCGACGATGCCAGCGCGTCGCACGGGTGGAGTCGAGTTCTGGAAGGGTACGTGTCGGCGACGAAGGGCGGCGACGGTGCGGTTCGGGTGTACGTTCGCGACGCAGTGACCGTCGGCGATCAGGTTCGAGACTGCGTGCTCGGGTACTTCGCTCCCGACGTTCGGAAGTCGGTCACGTTCGAACTTGTCGACGAACTGCCCGAAGACTGCCTGCCGATTTTCGACCTCGCTCTGACTCTGTCGAACGGTCGACGATGGCCGAACGAAGAAAGCACGAACACGCCCGCCGAGTAACCATGCGCCTCGCAGTGCGTTCGCTTGTCCACGACAAGCCGTTCCGAATTCGTTTGACGATTACCGCTTGACAAAGGTTTCGCACGACGGCACGCTGAGTGGTGCCAACGGAGGGCCATCAAATGACGAGAACGCTTCCGCAGTTCAAGGCCACGTTCAATATCCAGAAGGCAGCGAGCGACGACGCCGGCGAATTCTTCGTCGAGGGTTATGCGAGTCACGGCGACGTGGATTCGCAGGCCGACAAGATCAGCCCCGCGGCGCTGTCACAACTCGCCGACATGATCAAGGGCGTTGTCGTACTGCACAACCACAACCCCGAAGCCGAAGTCGGCAAGGTCGTCGACGCTAAGTTCGAGGAAGAGACGAACGCCGTCTGGGTTCGCTGTCAGATCATGGACGCAGCGGTGATCGAAAAGATCAGCGACGAACGGCTGAACGGCTTTTCCATTCACGCCATGCCGAGGAAGTACGAGGTCGTGAACACGTCCTCCGAATTCTCCGTAACCATTACCGAATGGGAACGGGTCGTCGAACTGTCCGTGACGTCTGTCCCGGTGCAGGAGAAGGCTCGAATTTTGAACTGGTTTGTTAAGGCATTCGCCACGGAGGTACGTCAGATGGAGCACGCAGAACTAAAGGCAATGATCAAGGCCATGCTGGACGAGCAGTCGACGGCCGCAGACGCAACGCTGGCCGAGGCCATCAAGGCCGCAGTCGGCGAGGGCATGAACGGCCTCGTCGAACAGATTGTCGCCGCACTCGGTGAGAAGGTGAAGGCCGAGGGCGACGGGTCTGGAGACTCTGTGCAGTTCTCTGGCGGCGAAGAAGCCGACTTCCTGGTGGGGCAGGCCGAGGCAATCGAGGCAGTCGAACTCGAAGGCGACGCAGCGACCGCCATGTCCGCAGTCGCCAACGCACTGCGAGCACGTGCCGACGTCCTGCGCGAAGCGACCGAGGCCAGTCTTAAGGCGATGGTTCTCGACGCAGTGAATTCGCTCCGGTCCGAGATCAAGGCGCTCGGCGAGACTCTCGCGGGCAACGTTGCCGCAGTGGAGTCGGTGAAGTCGCTGATCAGCGTCAGTCGGCAGGAGCCGGAACCTGTCGTGGCTGCGAAGCCTGGGTCGAAGTTCGCCGGGTCCATCTTTGGGAAACCGGCTGCTGAGTAATTGACAAGTGGTCGGGTGACCGGCCAATGTAGGGCTCTTGACCACTTACAAGGAGGGAACCATGAGCCAGAGCGCTTTCAAGTTGAACGTCAAGGACGTCATTCACAGCAAGGACGCTTTCGTCGAGGGCGTGCGGAAGGCTCTGCTTTCCACCGACTTCTCGGCGAACGGGGCAGTCCTTCCCGCCGAGCAGGCGAGCGAGTGGATCACCCTCGTCCGCGGCCAGTCCGAATTCTTGAACACCCACGCACGGTTCGTCGAAGTCGGCGCGAACATGAGCGGCGAACTGCCCCGAGAGCACTTGGGCGAGCCGATCACGATCGCCGGTTCCGAGACGGAGACCTCCACCGAGTCGACGACCACGTCGCCGGCCTTCGACAAGGTCACCTATGCCTGCGCCAAGCTCAAGGTTCGGCGTCACATTTCCATGGACGCCCTCTACACCGCAGCGATCGGCGCAGACTCTCTGGAAGAGGCGCTGATCAACGGGATCAAGAGCCGCGCCGCCGTCGACAAGGAACTGCTCGCCTTCAACGGCGACGCGTCGGCGTACTCCACGATCAACACGCCGCTCGGGTATCTCCTGCGCGCCAACAACGGGTGGTATAACCTGGCTCAGCGTGCTCGCATCGTCGACGCCCAGGGTGCGTATCTGTCGACCGATCTGCTGTACGCGGCTCTGGACGAATTCCCCGAAGAGTCCTGGACCGACGGCGTTCGCTGGATCGGGAACAAGTCGATCAAGCGGGACTTCACCAGACTCGCCGCAGCGAAGACGGGCGGCGACGTTCTCGCCGACGTGTACTTCGGCAAGGGCGGGCAGGCGATCGACTACAATATGATCGAAGCCGCATATATCAACGTGCCGGCCATCCCGCGCAACCTCACCGTGAGCACGACCGTCGCCACTCCGGCGCAGGTCGTCAGTCGTCGACGCGGTCCGTTCCAGATCGACGCGACCAATAACAAGATGCTGATCAATATCAACGCAGGTGGCGCTCGAACCGTGACGTTCACCAGCGGACTGCGATACGCATCCGACCTCGCTGCGGATATCAACGCAGTGTTCGTCGCCAACAGCGACCTGGCGCTGGCGCAGGACTGGAACGGGTATCTCCTGATCTCCACCACTGCGACTGGCGTGGCAAAGACCATCGCCTTCACCAGCATTTCCAATTCGATTTATCTGACGCTCACCCCGGCCTCGGCTGGCGGCGGTATCGTCGTCGGCACAGTCACCGGTAGCGACGCAGGTGCCGCGGGCGACCAGTACGAGGGTTCCTATCTCATGCTGTGCGATCCGAGAAACCTGATCTACGTCCAGAGCAACCAGATTCGCATGTCCTGGGAGTGGGACAACGAAACCGACGCCATGCGGTTCGTGCTCTTCGAATATGTCGACTTTGCAATCGAAGATCCGCAGGCACTCGTGCTCGTGAAGAACCTCCGCAAGCAGCGCTAATCAGTCGCCCGACCTAGAAGGAGAGCCAGCCCATGAATAGGAAAGGCAACGCGGACAAAAGGCAGGACGACGTCGTCGAACAGACGCCACAAGGCCCACTGGTCAAGTTCGTCTGCACGACGGCGTCGTCCGTGATTATCCACCCCAGAACCGGCACCGTCATTCTTCGTGGCGTGCGTGGCGAGATTCGAGAGGCGAAAGCCGGCACCGAATTGTACGACCTGCTCCGACATGCCGACGCATGGCAGATGGACGGCACGGTCGACGTCGTGCGTCCGGTATCCCATCGCGTTTTCGCACCTCGCCCGTCCTCTGCTTAGAACTGACGACGTCGTGGAGGCGTCGTGAGAGCATACGCAAGATTCTCCAAGCTCAATACGCTACGACTCGACTTGCTGAACAAGCAGATCCAGATTCTCGGTGCGTCTCCCTACGCCTCGGACCTGTACGCGACGCTGGAGACGATGGCCGAAGACGTCACCGAACGCCTCGACTCTCTGCTCGACTGCCCCGTCCTCCCGTGGTACGGCACGAGGCGAATTCGTCTGACCGAACCGCACAAGGTTCTCCATCTGGGCGCACCGCTGATCGACGTCGCCTCGGTTCGGAAGATTCTCGTCGAACTGGAGGACGGAACGTTCGACTGGCAGACGCTCGGGACGTCCGAATTCCGGCACTATCCGAATTCGTCGTACATTGATCTGGGCGGTCCCGGCCTCGTCGGCGAATGGGAAGTGACTGGCACGTGGGGCTTCTGCACCAGCAATCGAGCGAAGGTCACCGTCGGTTCGAGCGTGACGACTGCGGCGCAGTGTCTCGCCGGGGCTGTCGCCATGCAGTTGACGACGACCGCTTCGTTCGAAGACGGCGACGTTCTCTTCGACGTCGACAGGAACCAGGCGTTCGTCGTCACGTCGGCGAGCGGTACGAACCTCGCCTTCGACCAGTGGTGCGTGCCTGAGCAGACCGTGCCGACGGCGACGGAACTGCTCTACTGCGGAAGACTCATGAAGACGCTCGAACGAGCGGTGCTGGTCATGGCGTTCCTCGACGCGTGGCGCAGTGTCACGGGTCGACCCGAACCGTCGACGCTCGAGTCGGAGAAGGCCGACCGACATTCGTACAAACGCAGCGACGTTGGCGAGACTCTGTTCACGTCGTACGCTCACGAAGCCGACCGGGCGCTGACGCACGTGCGTCGCGTTCTGCGACCCTTCCAGCCGAGGTGATGCCGTGCTGATACACCTGGTGGCAATCGTGATCAATTCGATCGACACGTCTGCGGCGAATTGGGATTCCGTATTCAAGCGCACGAAAGGACCGCTGCCCACTACGGCGTACACCGTATGGGGTCAAAACAACGCTGACACGCAGCAGTCGATGGACCCCGGGCGTCAGGGCGACGGCGAGCGAATCGACGGTTACCTGTACCTGGAACGCCCACTGACGACAGAATTCAAGAAGGGCGACAAAGTCGTCAGCATTGACGGCAGAGCCTTCGACGCAGAGATCGTCGAAGTACGCGACGAGTCGGCCTATCAGAGCGGTCACACCCTGGTCCGTCTCGACTATCGTCGGAATTGGGACGCCTCGGTAGGGAGTTGACATGGCGAGCACTGCACAGGCGACGGCGTTCGGAGTCGAGAAGATGCTCGCTGCGATGCGAAGCATGAGCGGCGACATTGAACGCTCGGCGTCCGAGGCGTTGACCAGCGTCGGGGCGTTCTACGCGAAGGAGATCAAGCAGGGCATCGTTCGCCAGGCACCGGGCGGGCGCAAGTTTCGCAAGTTGGCCGATAGCACTTTGAAGTCGAAGACGAACAAGGCGGGCAAGGCGAAGAATAAGGCGCTTATTGACGACGGCGACTTGAAGAATTCGATCACGTGGAAGCGCGACGGCATGAACGCCGTATTCATTGGTCTGCTTCGCACGACGAAGCATCCGAAGTACCCTGGCGGCGTGGCGAATCTGGGGGCCATTCACGAGTACGGGTCGAAGAAGCGAGTCGACAGACCGCCCGCTCGGCCGTTCGTCTCGCCTGTGGTTCACAGCATGCGGGTGCAGATGAGAGCGCAGACCGTATACTTCCACATGCTGCACAAGAGGCTGGACATGCGAGCACGTCGTCGTGGATACTCTGTCAGTCGACGAGCGTTCTACTAGGGAGAAACGGCATGGCGTACACGGGGCAGCACTACGACAAGGAGGCGCTCGTCGACCCAGACCTGGTCGCCGTCGGCGTCACCGATCCGCGCACCGTGAACTGGCTCGCCGAACTGATTACCGTCGAGGCGACACGACTGACGACTGCGCTCTTCGGGGCCGACACGCTGTCGCAGTTCCATTTCCTCACGAAACCGCAGTGGCCGGCGAAGGCGTCGACGCCTGCGCTGCTCTGCGTGCTCTCGAACATGGCCGAATCGCCGGTGTTCAACCCGCCCAAGGAGGTTGGCATCACGAAGGAGTACGGCCCGAGCGACGCCAAGACGGTGTCGTTCAACTGGCCGACCATGTTCGACGTCTCTCTCGAATGGACGGTGGCGCACAACGACGAATTCCCGCCGTTCGATCTGGAGCAAAAGCTGCTCAATCTGTGCGACGATTCGACGGCGACCATCGTCAACGAGACGATAGCGTTCTATCGCGACACGCCCACCTATCAGTGGGAACCGAGCGACTCGAACGTCGTCGGAGTGGCCTGCGTGGTGGTGTATCGCAACGTGCCGGTGGTGTGGGGCAGTCGTGCGGACTACGGTGCCATCATCTCCGAGATCACGCTTGCTATGTTCAATAAGCGAAGCTATGATGATTTTGACGTGGACGAACCGCTAGACTGAGGAGGCCGAACATGGGCGTAACCTTTACAGAAACCGACCAGACTTTCGTCGCCAGAAAGGAAGCAGGCATGCTTCTCGCGTTCGTCGGAAAGGCTCGTCGAGGGCCGACCACCGAAGACGAAGGCGGGCCGGTCGAATTGAAGAGCGAAACCGACGTCGACAAACACCTCGGCGCTGGCAGTGCGACGTACAACGCGCCAGGCATAATCAAGTACGTTCTCGGGAAGGGAGCGGTCGTCAAGTTCGTTCGAGCGATTCTCGCCGGTACGACTGCGACGCGTACGCTGCCCGACATTGGTGCGATCTCCGCACTGCGAATCGACGCACGCAACGACGGCACCTGGGGCAACCTGATCTCCGTCACCATTGCGGCAGACCCGAGCGGCGACTCTGCGCTGTTCGCGCTGACGCTCACGTTCAGCGAGCAGCCCACGCTCAATGCCACATACTACAACCTGAGCATGGACCCCACGCTGGCGAACTTCGTCGAGAACGTGATCAACGACGTTTCGCCGCTGATTCGCGTGACTGCGCTCACCACCGTTCGACCTGCGAACGCCGGCCCCCTCGCCTTGACGGGCGGCACCATCAACGATGCGGCGACGGCGACCGAGTACCAGGCGCTGCTGACTCTGTTCGACAACGAGCGCTATCTGACTCACCTCTCCAGCGACAGCGGCGACGGCACTATCTGGGCGAACCAGACGACGTACTGCTCGACGCGCGCCACCATTACGCAGTTGCAGTCGGTGCCGTTCGGGTACACGGCAGATCAGGCCGCACAGTACCGACAGGGCACTGGCGGGTATGGATTCTCCTACGTGGACAGTTCGTACACGGCGCTCTATTGGGGCGACGTCAAGACGAAGCGCAACGGTTCGGTGATGCCGACTCCCGAATGGTGCCACCCGCTCGTGCTCGGCAAGTACGCGACGAAGATGGCGACGGGCAAGCCCTGGTTCGCAGTCGCAGGCGCAACCCGCGGCCGCATCGCCGAGGGATACGGCGTGAGCGTCAACGTGCTCGGCAAGACTGCGGAGACTACGCTCACGGGCCTCGAAGTGAACCCAATCGTCACCGACAGCGACCCCGACACCGGTGCGAAGATCACGAAGATCGCCGAGTCGCTGACCTGTCAGCGCGCACGCAGCCAGCGCAGGTTCGCTGAGATTCGCGAGCTGCTGAACTGGATCAAGCGCCGGTTCCTGTACCACCAGACCGCAATCGAATTCGAACCGAACGACCCGCAGGCGTGGCGCAATCTATACGTCCGCATGAAGAAGGACCTCGACGAGTGCGGGCAGAACCGCGGGCTCGACGGCGTCGAAGGCAGCGGCTACCAGTACGTCGGCGACCAGGACTGTATTACGCGCCAGCAGGCGACGTACAACAGCCAGGACGACCTCGCCGACGGCAAGTATAAGGTGGCGATCTACATTGTCGGCCAGCCTGGAATTCGGGACATTGCGCTAAATACCGTGCTCACCAAGACCTCGGCGCAGTTCGCCGAGGCCGACTAAGGAGGCAACTCATGGCAGGCAATATCGTACCAGTGGTCCCGGTAGCGGAAGGCCAAGTTCTGGTCATGTGGAACGGCGTCTTCCAGCCGAACGTCGTCGAAGTGAAACTGCCAAAACAGGAACACGGCGAAGTCGTCGTGCACCCGCTCGGCCGCGCCGCTCCCATCAAGGCTGCGGACGGCACCGTGGAGTGGGACGACCTGGAGATCACGTGGGCGATGGGCGAAGGCGTGCCCGTTGCGCCGCTCTACCTCTGGTGGTTGTCAGTCGTCGACCCGAAGACGTCTCTCGGGAACGTTGCACTCGCCAACAACCAGACCATCCAGGTCATTGATCAGAACAACGCGGGACTTCCCATGATCACGCACGTTCTGCTGATTTGGCCGAAGACGATGGACGCCGGAAAACGCGAAGGCGGGAGCAAAGACCCGCGCAAGCTCATGACTGGCTTTTCCGTCAACCACTACGAAATGGTGCCGACGCTCTAGTGGCGTTCGGCACTTGTCTCGTTCGACGCTCTCGCTCTGACAACTGACAAAGGAGGCGCCACCCATGTCAGCCGAATTCCTAACCGGTACGCACACCCTCGCAGACGGTCGCCAGGTCAAGTTTCGCGAAGTGACTGGCGGCACGTTGGCAAAGTTCAACCGGACGAACGACTCGCTTCTCGGCATGTCTCACTACGTCGCAGACTGCGTGCTCGAAGTCGAGTCGGTGAAACCGGAAGACGCCGTCGCGTTCGTCAGTTCGCTCGACGTGTACGACTTCACCATGCTGCTCAAGTCCATTCGAACTCTCAGCTACAGCAACGTCCTCGACGAGGCCGAACTCCAGTGCGCTCCGAATTCGCAGCACTCGAGCGTCGTGACGTTCAAACCCCTCATCGACCTCGACACGCTGCAGACGCGACCGCCCGACCCTGCCTACTTGAAGCAGAAGCACAAGGGCATTGGCGAAGTCGAAGTGCGTTCGCTCACGTGGGGCATGCTGGTTGGATTCGGCGACAACGCCACCATGGACGTCGTGTTCCTTGCCCGCGTCATTTCCGTTGACGGTCGACCGTTCGTCGGGATGAGCACGCTCAACGGTCGTGCCGTTCGCTTCATCAAACGACAGTTCGAGGCACTGGACGGCGACGCAGGCACGGAAGTCGTCGCGCACTGCCCCGAATGTGGCATCGCGTACGAACTGGATCTGCTCACGTCGAAGGCGCTGGCGATGGATTTTTTCGGGTTGGTCTGAGGGACCCCTCGGACCATCGCGTTCTGTACGACTGGAACGCCATGCTCTTCTGGCTCGCACGAGTCTATGGGTGGTCCTGGCGCGACGTCATTGCCACTCCCGGGTCCGTAGTCGAGACGCAGACGCGTCTTGCCATTCTATCCCAGAAAGCTGATAATGATTCGCAGGCGGCGGCATTGGCGACGTTGCTAGGGCACGCATAGGGAGACGACATGGCAGACCTCGGTTTCGGAATGGTCGTCAAGTTGCGCGACTCGTTCAGCGGCGTGGCGAGCAAAGTCGGGCGTTCGGCGAATAAGCTGACCGGCGTCTTCGGCAAGGTGTCGGGCAGCATGCGCGGCGTTTCGTCCGGATTCGGCAGCATAATGAAGATGGCGGGGCTCGGCGTCGGCGTCCACCAGATGATAGTCGACCCACTTGCGAAGGTCTTGAAGTTCCAGGGCGACTTGCGTTCGGTTCGGAATCTGCTGTTCTCCATGAGTTGGTCGACTGAGAAGGTCGCCGAGACGATGGCGCAGGTCGAGGACGCCAGTCGACAGATGAGCAAGGAAGTCGGCATTGACACGAAGACGCTGCTCGAAGGTTTCTGGACGTCGTTCTCGTCTGGGGCCAAGGACTTCAATCAGGCCCACGAGTGGGTATCCGACGCGTCGAAGACGTGGGCCACGTTCGGAGTCGAGGTGCCCCTGGCTATTCAACTGGCGACCGACATCTTCGACAACTATGGCGACGAGGTCGGTTCGACGATCGAAGTCATGAACAAGCTGGCGGTGGCGCAGGGAACCGGCAAGTTGAACTTGCAGGAAATGGCCGGCGCTTTGAAGACTGTTCTTCCGCTGGCAAAGGCGTCGAACGTCTCGTGGGAGGAAACTGTCGCCACGCTCGCCGCACTCACGCGTGGCACCGGCAACGCCTCCGAATCGGCGACGAAGCTGCGCGCGATGCTCTCGACGCTTATCACCGCGCGCAAGTCTCCCGCCATCATCAACGCGCTGCGCCAAATGGGAGTCGTGATCAACGAGGACACCATGAAGGCACGCGGGCTGATGGGCACGCTGAACGCAATATCCGAAGGACTCGAAACCACGAAGTTCGTCGAGGCAGGGATCAAGGTCAAGGAACTCGGCATGGAGTTCACGAAGGCCGACCTCGAAGGCGACAAGTTGTACCTGAACGCAGTCAAGATGGCCGAGGCGCTGAAAGCGCTGCCGGCCGGGAAGCAGAAAGCCGCACTGAATTCGATGGGCATCCAGACTCGACGACTGAACCTCGACACCATGGACCTCAAAAAGACGACGGTCATGCTGGCCGACGCCATGCGTGCTCACCGCTTCGTCGTCTTCCGAGATCAGGAGTCGTTGCAGGGGTTCCTTGCTTTGACGAACAAGGGCGGCAAGCAGATCGGCGTATTCACGCAGACCGTCGAGGCGATGGCCGGTGCCGGGTCGCTCATCAAGGAACGATTCGACGCAGCAATGGAGGGGCCTGGGCGTCGCCTGGCGAAGCTCAAGTCGCGGTTCGACGACCTCAAGTTGAGCATCGGAATCAAGTTGCTGCCTTCGCTGATCACGCTGATGGACAAGTTCGACAAGATGGACTGGACGCCCATTGTCACCGCCATCGGGACGTTGGCAGACATTCTTCCGGGCCTCGTCGACGTGCTCGCCGGCATCGCGAACGCGGGCGGCGGTGTGGCGAAGGTCGGCGGCGACGTTGCAGAGTGGGTGGGAATTTCTCGTTCGTGGGGAGAGATCGGCGCGGTCGTTCTCACGTGGACTGCCGCAATGAAGACGGCGGGCGGGCTCTGGGCGATGCTCACCAGCAAGGTTGCGGCTGGCACTGCAACGGCGACCGCTGCGGCAGAGGTCGCCGCTGCGACTGCGACAGTTGGCACCACCACCGCTGCTGCCGCGTCGGGTGGCAGTTCCAGTCTCCTTGCGGCGCTCGCCACCGGCCTCGTCGGCGGTGCGGCGACGGCCGGCCTGGTTTCGGTCGCCGGCATGGTTGCGGTCGCCGTATGGGACGCAGAAAGGACGAAGATTCGACGCAAGTTGGAGAAGGAAAGTCGTGACATTGAAACCGACAAGACGCTCTCCATGTTCGGCGACAAAGATGCAAGGCAGCGTCTCGACCTGCGACGCAACAAGGGAGTGGCAGAGGCTCTCGGAAAGGCCGGGTTCGCCGACTCTGGGTCGTTTGCTGCGCTCACTGCCCCGTCGAACTTCGTCACGGCGCGCGATCTCATCGAAGGCGCAGGCGGTTCGGTCGGGCAGTTCCAGTTGGCGCAGATGGCCGCACGCGGCAAGTCGAAGACGGGAACGAACGCACCGCTGCTCAGCCACGCCATCGCTCAAATGAACGGCGTGCTCTCGACGACCGTCTCGGTGCTCCAGCAGTTGACGCAGAAACCGATCACCATCCAACTCGACGGGCGCACGATCTACGACAGCGTGCTCGGCCGAGTCGAACTCGAAGCAGGGAGGTCATGACGTGGTAGCCATTACCGGGAAACTGGTTGACGTCAGCGACGGCACCTCCATCGACTTCGAACTGCCAGAGCAGTATCGCTTCACCGTGTCGACGGAGAGCGAAGACGTGCCGACGAGCAGACGCAATGCGAAGCAGTCGTGGTGGGTCGTGACCCAGGAAAAGGTGCAGATGGAGTTGACCTTCATCCGACAGACTTCGACTTACCTCGACGTGGAACGACCGTGCAAGTGGCTCCGCGCCCGATGCTATCCGGCGTTCATTGGCGGCGCAGTCTTCAAACCGCCGCCGTCGTTTATGCTCATCATGCCTGGCGTCGACTCTGCGGCGTCATGGGAGATCAAGGGCGATCTCGAATTCGAGGGAAGCGGCAACGTCGGGATTGACGGACTGGTGGGTTCTTATCCTCCGGTTATGATCGTTCGGTTTACGCTCGTTCGCAGCGACGAGTCAATGAACCGAATGATGGAGTTCCTGTAATACGGAGGCGACGCCATGCAGATTCGCAGAGACAGCCGATTCGTTCGTACGCCGCTCTATACCTACGTGGACACGGAGACGTCGGTCGAATACTTCTGGGGGCTGCCGCAGCGTCTCGAATTCACCGACGACGACGAGTTCGTCGTCCATTACCCGAAGCAGACCGAGCAACTGCACCACATTGCCGCACACTACTATGGCAACTCCTTTCTGTGGTGGGTGATCGCACAGGTGAACGACGTCGTTCGGCCATGGAGTCTGTCGACTGACGTGCCGCTTCGCATACCGTCGAAAACGACGCTGGCGAGGTTGCTGGCATGAGAGCGGCAGAGGTCTATCTGGAGACGGAATTCGGGGCGCGTCTGCCCTTCGTCGTCGACGGGCTCGAAGTCGACGAGAAGGTGCACAAGTCGAGCGTCTTCACCGTCTCGGGATGGACGCCAATAGAGTCAGGGTCGGACGAGAGTTTCTGGCGCGGGTCGACTCTCGTGGTCAAGTCGGGAGTCACGCCCTGGCTCACGACTCGAACGACTGTCGTCGACGCACCCGGCGAGCGCGAATACAAGAATGGGCGACTGTTCTGGCGGCTCAAGTTGAAGTGCCTCGGGGCACGGGCGCAGCGCACCGTCGAAGACCGAGTCTGGACGATGCGAACGCTGCCCGAAATTGTCATGACCATCGCCGCCAGCTATTCGCTCGTGCCTCGAATCGAGGCGACCGGGCCCGCCCTCGCAATTCGGAAGACAATACACCAGCGCGTCGACGACTGGTCGTTCCTAAAGGACTGCGCCGACAGACTCGACGCCGATCTGTTCGTCGTCAACCGAACGCTGTACGTTCGAGCGCGTTCGAAGTCGAACGTCGGCCCGTCAATTCGAACCTATGTCGTGGGCGTGCACCCGGTGGTCTTCACCGTCGAGGCGTCGCAGAGCGGTCGGGTCGGCGCACGTGCGACGAATCGCAAGTCGCTCACCTACCAGGAGCGAATCAACCTCGCCGCCGAGGCGAAGGCACTGGTCGAAGATCCTGGGCTCGGCACTCAAAGTCTGTTCAACCCGAACGACGTCGGTGGCGTCGCCATCGTTCCAGTGCCGAGCGACCCTGCGACTCAGGCAAGTTTTATGGGCAAGACGGGGCAGTTCGACGCAGGCGCTCCCGTACCGTCGACGGAGACGGACCCCGTCTTCGCTGCGAACAAGGCGAAGGCGAAGCGACGCAGTGGGCGCGATCGTGTGACGAAGGCCGCGCTCGATTATGCCGAATGGGACGTTTCTGGAATCCCGATGGTCGGCACCAAGATTCTCGTGTACGGACTCGACGCCGCTGCCAACGGCGAATACTTCGTGCGCGGCCGAGTGCTTCGAACACTGCCGACTATCCACGTGCGTCTGACTCTGTCGCGTCACAGCACGACAGTTCGGTCGAGGTCGTCGAAGTTGACGCCCGAGCAGATAGCGCAGATAGCGGCTCAGGCGCAGGCCATCGTCGAAGGGCAAGTCGAGAAGGTGCCGCAGCCACCAGACGTCGCCGCCATGGAAGGGCTCGGTCTGGGTGCAGACTTTGGAACAGGGGTGCCACTGTGAGCGAATCATTGAACGAGGCGACCCGTCGCTTTATTGAGGAAGAGGGGCTCGAAGAGTGCAACCGCTTTTATAGTTTCTACCCGGGGATCGTTCGCAAGACGGTCGACGAACTCGGTCTGGGACGCGTCACTGTCGAGGTGCCAATGGTGAGCAGTCGCGTTCTTCCGAACCCGGCTATGCCTCTCGGCGCAGTCTTCGGCCCTGCGTTCGAGGGCGTCTCGCTGGTGCCCGACGTCGGGTCGCCGGTGATCGTCTGGTTCCAGGGCGGCGACGTCAACCGCCCATACTACATGGCCGGGTCGCCGACGGTGGCGAGCAGAGCGTCAACGCCGACCGCCTCGCCGCAGAAACGCTCGATCGAATCGAAGCTCGTTCGAGTCGAAGTCGACGACGTCGCTGGCACAATTCGCTTCGCCTTCAAGTCGGGAGTGCCTGCGTTCCAAATGAGCGTGGCGAATCTCGCCTATCTTGCCGCCAATATCATCAACCTCGGTTCGGAAACTCTCTTGCCGACTGCGGGCGTGGTGACTGGCGAATGCCTCTGTCCCTTTACAACGGTGGTCCACGCCGACGTGTCGTCAGTCGTGAGAGCGAGGAAGGTCTAGCATGGGCAGGCTCACCGATAAGATTGCAGCGGTGGCGACGACGCTCGTCGACGAGTTGAAGACGTACACGACCGAGGACTTCCAGGGCGGGGCAGGTCATCGCGCCATCATGACTGCGGTCCTGGCGCTACTGCTCGGCGACGAGACGGGGATCGAAGACGGCAAGGTCGCCGTGTGGCGTGACGCGTCCAACGGTCTCACGTTCGAAAACGGTGGCGGCGGCGAACCCGGCCCGCCTGGTCCGCAGGGCGAACCTGGTCGACAGGGCGACGTCGGCCCCCAGGGGCCGCAAGGTGTACCTGGCGACGTCGGCGCTCAGGGCGCGCAGGGCGTGCCTGGCGACGCAGGCCCGCAGGGAGTACAGGGCGACGTCGGCGCGCAGGGACCGCAGGGAGTACAGGGCGACGTCGGCGCGCAGGGGCCGCAGGGGTTACAGGGCGACGTCGGCATCCAGGGGCCGCAGGGCGTACAAGGCGACGTCGGCATCCAGGGGCCGCAGGGCGTACAAGGCGACGTCGGCGCGCAGGGGCCGCAGGGGTTACAGGGCGACGTCGGCGCGCAGGGACCGCAGGGAGTACAGGGCGACGTCGGCGC
>ERZ890953.365-NODE-365-length-26856-cov-7.245812_pt1 | contig 26856 bp, 19 predicted proteins | sample MGYA00521264_ERZ890953 | MGnify/ENA primary metagenome ERZ890953 (study PRJEB32303, sample SAMEA104408629) | aquatic metagenome | biome: Brackish water; feature: Chemocline; material: water | place: Baltic Sea | collected 2014-10-26T21:54:00 | depth 200 m ...
GGCGATGAGCTGCGAGCGGAAGGTTCGTCTGCTCGATCGCCGTCAGCAAGACTAGGCAAAGGCCAACTTGTCTACGGCGGCGGCGATGAGCTGCGAGCGGAAGGTTCGTCTGCTCGATCGCCGCCAGCAAAGGTAGCCAGAGGGATGTCTACGGCGGCGGCGATGAGCTGCGAGCCGTAGGATCGTCTGCTCGATCGCCGCCAGCAAAAGTAGCCAGAGGCCTACTTTTGCTTGCCTTCGATGGTGAGCAGCAGCACGGTCATGCCCAGCAGCAGGCGGGGATCGATCTGGCCGTTGTTGCCCGAGAAGTCCACGTCGTACTTGACGATGAACGGGTTCCAGGTGCCCTTGAGCTTGCCGATCTGGTCGCCCAGGGCGTCGATGTGGAAGGTCTGGGGGATGAGGTTGGACAGGAAGCGACGGACCATGGCCAGCAGCATGGAGTCTTCCTTGGCGTGTCCGATCAGCCCGTCGTCGGCGTCCAGGATCTCCCACTCGTCCTTGAGGATGGACTTGAGGCCCTTGCGGCGGCAGGCGCCGAGCTTCTCGCCGGAGGCCACGTCGGTGACGTCGTAGCAGGCCGAGAAGTCCACGATCTGGCGGGCCTTGATGTTGATCACGGCGTCGCTGCGGGACTCGTCGCGGAAGATGGTGATGTCTTCCCGGAGCTTGAAGGCCTTCATCTTGATGAAGAACAACAGGCCGCCGGCCTTGTCCAGGACGCGGCAGGTGATGCCCAGGAAGTTGAAGAAGTTCCGGCGGGCCACGTAGGTGGTCGGGAGTTGGAGCTCGGTCATGGGATCCTCAGTGCTGTGCGCCGCTGTCGAGGCGCGCATGGTAGGGCTTGGGGGGGCTGAGCGCGTTCGCAGCATAGCCCGGGGGGAACGCAGACAACACGAAAACAGGGGTCAGGGAGGGGTCAAGCCTGACGGGCTAGTTCACCAGCGCCTTCAGCATGTTCTGAGCCGCGACGGTGTCGTCCACATTGCAGGAGGCGTAGCCGTAGGCCTGCCGCAGGTAGGCCGATCCGCTGTCGATCTCGCGCTCCTCGTCGATCCGGCCGCCGCCTTCGATCTCGTAGCTCAAGGAGAAGCTGCCTTCGAGCTTGCTACCCTTGACCATGGGGCAGCTGAAGGACATGTCGCCGTCGTACTTCTCCATGGAGCAGCCGCCCTCGCCCAGGGCCCAGCCTGTGGCCTTGATGCCGGAGATGATGCGGGCCTCGTCGAAGGTCTTGAGGTGGGTGTCGGCGGGGATGATGGCGTCCATCAGCTTCCTGGCGCAGCTGCCGTTCTCGGCTTCGATGGCCAGAACCCAGTTGCCCTGGCGCTTGTAGGCCTCGCCGACCCAGGGGTCTTCGACCTCGTACTTGGCGTCCTGAGAGGAGCGGAACTTGGAGACCTCGATGTCGAAGGCCCAGCTGTCGTTCCAGAAGCTGCAGTCGAGCTCGAGGTCGCCGTCGTACTCCTCGATGTCGTAGCACTCGACGTTCATGTCGAGCTTGCGGCCGACGGACTGGAGCTTCGCGGCGTCGAAGAGGTCTTCGATGTCCGCCACGGGGGTGCCCGTGCCGGTCCATGGCTCGCAGCCAGGGGCCCCCGCGGCTGCGCTGGGTGTCGGGGCGTCGTCGTCCCCGGAGAGCTCGGGGGAGGGCTCCGCGGAGAGGTCGTCCCAGCTGGTGCTGCCGTCGTCTTCGGGCGCCTCGCTGCCGAAGGCGAGGACGACGAATACGGCGAGGGCCGCGGTGGAGGCGAACTGGCGATGGGTGTGCATGGGGGCTCCTTTCTGTCGCTCCGTCTTAGCGCGATCGGGCCGTACGGGCATGACGTCCGGGCTTTCGCTCGCCCGCGCGCCCCAGGCCCGATAGAGGCGCGCCCCAGGAGGCAGCGTGCACGGTACGAGCGAGCCATTCCCAGACCTCCTCGCGCTCCATGGGGCAGCGGCGCGCATCGCGCCCTGGGTTCACCGCACGCCCGTGGCCCGCTGTTCCAGCCTCGACGCCATGGTAGGCGGCCGGCTGCACTTCAAGTGCGAGCACCTGCAGAAGGTGGGCGCCTTCAAGTTCCGGGGTGCCACCAACGCGGTGCGGTCCTTGACCGCCGAGCAAGCGGCCCGGGGTGTGGCCACCCACAGCTCTGGCAACCACGCCCAGGCCCTGGCCCTGGCGGCCCGCGATCGGGGCATCGCCGCCCACATCGTGATGCCGTCGAGCGCCTCGCCGGTCAAGCGCGCTGCCGTGCTGGGCTATGGCGCCGCCATCACCACCTGTGAGCCCACCCTCGCGGCGCGGGAGGCCACCCTCGATCTGGTGGTGGCCCAGACCGGGGCCCACTTCGTGCATCCCTACGACGACCACAGGGTGATCGCCGGCGCCGCCACGGCCGCCATGGAGCTGCACCAGCAGGTCCCTGGCCTCGAGCTGATCCTCGCCCCCGTGGGGGGCGGCGGCCTGCTGGCCGGCACAGCCTTGGCCAGCCACCACCTGGCGCCGGCTTGCAGGGTGGTCGGCGTCGAGCCTGCGGGCGCCGATGACGCCTTCCGCTCTCTCCAGGCCGGTCGAATCATCCCGTCGGTGGCCCCTCGCACCGTGGCGGATGGTCTGCTCACCTCCCTGGGCGAGCGCAACTTCCCCATCCTGCAGCGGCACCTGGAGTGCATCGTCACCGTGAGCGAGGACGAGATCGTGGCTGCCATGCGGCTGCTGTGGCAGCGGGCCAAGCTGCTGGTGGAGCCCTCCTCTGCGGTGCCCCTGGCCGCCCTGCTCTCTGGCGCCGTCGACGTCGCTGGCAGGAGCGTGGGCATCGTGCTCTCCGGAGGCAATGTGGACCTGGACGGCCTTCCATGGTGAACGCGCCCACCCCCAGCGAGCGCGTGGAGATCCTCCTCACCGGCGCCACGGGCTTCCTGGGCAAGGTGGTGCTCGCCGAGCTCCTGAGGCGGGTGCCCCACGCGCGCATCTGGACCCTGGTGCGGCCCACTGAGACTCAGACGGCGCGGGAGCGCTTCGTGCGGCAGGTCCGGATGAGCCCAGCCTTCAGTGGTCTCCCCCGTGGCCGATGGGCGCAGGTCCGCCCCCTGCGCGGCGAGCTGTCCAAGCCCGATCTCGGCATCTCACCGGGCATGACCCGGCTGCTGCGGGAGCGTCTCACCCACGTGATCCACTGCGCCGCCTCGGTGGACTTCGACCAGGAGCTGGGCGCCGCCGCCGTCTCCAACATCAGCGCCAGCCTGCACACCCTCGCCCTGGCCAGCAGCTGTGAGCACCCCCCGGTGATGGTGTCGGTGTCTACAGCCTACGTGGGCCCCCATCCCCCCAGCGGTCCCATGCGTGAAGAGCTGGTGCCCCTCGCCGACGACGCCGAGGCCACCTATCGCTCCATCATGGCGGGCGAGGCTGACCAGGCGGCCTTGCTCGCGGCCTCGGGGCACCCCAACACCTACACCTTCACCAAGTGCCTGGCCGAGCACCTGATGATGGCGCGGCGGGGGCAGGTACCCCTGCACATCATCCGCCCCAGCATCATCTCGGCCAGCTTGCGCTACCCCGTGCCCGGATGGATCGACTCCTACGCCGCCTTCGCGGGCTTCGTGGTGCTGATCGGTGCCGGGCGGCTGCGCGCCCTGCGGGCCGAGCCGGACAACCCGCTGGATATCGTGCCCTGCGACGCCGTGGCTACCCGCATCATCGATGCAGCCCTGGGGCCAGCCCAGCCCGGTGACGCCAGCATCGCCTACGCGGTGGTGGGGCTGGAGCGCGCCCCCACGGTGCTGGAGTGCTGCGACCACATCGTCGATCACTTCGGCGAGAACCCCATCGATCGAAAGCCCTACATGTCCTATGTGGGCTCCGACCCCGTGCGCTTCGAGCTCGAGCACCTGCAGCATCACGTGGCTCCACGCACCCTGGCCACCGCATGGCTGGGGCTGCTGGGCAAGGAGCGCACCCGCTTGGGGGTCCAGCGCCTGTTCGAGCGGGTGAGCTACCTGAACGAGGCCTTTCCGTACTTCACCCACAACGCCTTCGACTTCCGCCCCGAGCAGCCCCTCGATCTGCCCGAGTACGAGGCCGAAGACTACATCACCGGTGTCTGCCAAGGGGTGACGAAGTACCTGATGGGCCGGTAGGGCAGGAGTCCGACCGCAGCGCGGAACGCGGGCCGCACCCTGCTCCCACGGTCGCCGCACCTCCTCCGTCGCCCGCGCCTCCACCCAGACCGGGCGAGCGATGCGGCAAAGGCGCAGCCTGCAGTCCGCATGAGCGCGCCCACGCCAGCCCGCCACCCCCCACCGAGCGTTGTCCTGCCAGCGCGAAGCGCGGGCCTGGACGAACGCTCTACAACACCCTCACTTCCAGAACTACTTCCCAGCCGTATTCCTGCGGACGAGTGGGTGAACCTGCGTAGAGAAGATCTTCTGGATGCCCTTGGTCTGCTCCTCGGTGGGAGGCGTGGCGCCCTCGGGCACCAACAACTCCACGCCCAGGTGCTTCTTATCGGCGCAGGTCCACTGGACGCTGGCCGTGGACAGGGTCAGCTGCCCGTCGTCGGCGCCCTCGGGGGCCGCCTGGCTCCAGGAGATGCGGAACACCGCCACCATGTTCTCTGCCGTGGGGGCGAGGTCGATGGTCTGGAGCTTGGCGTCCGTGCCCTCGGGATCAAGCAGCAGCTGGATGCTGGCGGCGAAGTCGGTGCCGGCCTGCCCGTCGAAGGTGGAGCGGATGGACTCCTCGATGCGCTCGTTCCAGGGCCGGACATAGGCCAGCGCCGCAGCGAGCTCGGCCTTCTCGGCCTCGACCTTGGGGTGCCAGTGCAGGTAGTAGAAGCCCAGCAGGCCGCCCACGATGGCCAGGAAGATCAGGATGATCCAGTGGTTGGCCGTGGCCTTGGGGGGCTCCTTGTCCTTGGGATCCTCGGGGGGAGGAGGTGGGGCCTTGGGCATTTCGAAGGTCTGGACCTTGGGGCTGCCCGTGTTGCTGCTGTCGTTGCCGGTGGACATGTCGCCTCCTCAGGGACGGTCGCGGGCGATTGTATCGAACCGCGCGGGGAAAGCCACCCCTAGTTCTGGGCGTCGCAGATCAGCCGGGCTCCTGAGCGCTCGCTCGCAGCAGCGCCCGGGCCTCGTCAGGGCTGGCGCAGCAGCGGAAGCCAAGATCCCGGCCGCTGTGCCCTGCGGCCCCTTCGGTGTAGAAGTTGCACTGCCCCAGCCCCGAGTTCATGTTCCAGCCGCCGCCTCGGATCTGGCCGCGGCCGTCGGGACCCAGGGTCCACTCCCAGAGGTTTCCGCTCAGGTCGAAGACCCCTTCGGGGGTGATGCAGCCGGGCTTGGAGCCCGAGGGCAGGGCCACGCCGTCGTTGCGATCGCGACCGGCCACGCCGAAGTTGCAGGTGGTGGGATCGTAGCGGTCGCCGTAGGGCCAGCGGCGCTGCTCGGCGCCGCTGCAGGCCAGCTCCCACTCCTCGGCGCTGCACAGGTGCAGGCCTCGACCCGTGCAGGCGGCCTGTGCCTGGCCCAGGTCCAGGCCCGCCGTGGGTTGTTCGCCAGGGATCCCAGGGTGCTCGAAGCTGTCGATGCAGAAGCCGGGCTGCGGCGCGAGGGGCAGGGGACAGGCCGGCGCGGGCGCCAGCGCTCGAAGTCCCTTGGCGGGCAGGCTGTCTGTGGCGCCGCGGCAGCAACGGAAGCCCACGTCTGGATAGCGGCCGAGATCGGGCGCGCCAGGGTAGCCCTCGGCGGGACGGCAGCGACCCTTGAGCTCATCCAGGTACCAGGAACCGCCCCGCACCTCCCTGAGGGTGGCACCCACCGACCCCCGCCGCTCAGGCAGGTCCAGCTCGTCCGCGGTCCACTCCCACACCCCACCGACCATGTCCACGGCCCCTGTGGGGCTGACGCAGTCAGGGTAGCTGGCGGTGGGGGATGGGTCGCTGTGCAGAGCGTCGCAGCGGTCGGTCTCGTAGCGCTGGCCGTAGGGGTAGGGCCAGCCCTGAGGTCCACCGCAGGCCAGCTCCCACTCGCGCACGGTGCACAGGCGCTTGCCGGCCTCGTCGCAGAGCTCGCCGGCCTCCTGCCAGCTCACACCCACCCGGGCATCCACCCCAGGGCGGTTGGGGTACTCGTAGCGGTCGATGTGGACCTCGCCCCCCAGAGGCAGCTCGCTGGCGGGGTCGTAGGGCGGCGTTGCGGCCTGGTCTTGCGCCGGGGCCAGGCGCTGGCGGGCATCGAGCCCCGGATCGGGCTCGGCGTCGGAGCGGCAGCAGCGGAAGCCGGCCGAGAACACCGGCTGGGCCGGGTCGAGCCGGAAGTCAGGCTCCCGGGAGTAGCGCCCGCTGCAGTCGGCGTAGTGCTCCATGGTGTACCAGGCGCCCCCTTCGACGACACCGGCCATGCCCGCCCAGTCGTCCAACACCCACTCCTCCACATTGCCCAGCATGTCCTGGACGCCCTCGGGGCTGACGCAGTCTGGGTTGGCGCCGGCGGCGGCGAGGAAGGGCGTGGGGTCGTTGCGGCTGGTGATGCCCGTGGGCTCGGCCGCGTTGCTGTTGCAGCGCCCGTGCTCGTAGCTGGGCCCGTAGCCGTAGCGCAGGCCCGGGGCAGGGCCCTGGCAGGCGCGGCGCCACTCGGCGGCGGTGCAGACCCGCTTGCCATCGGCGGCGCAGGCCTGCTGGGCCTGCTCGAGCCCGACATAGGCGGTGGGCAGCTGCCCGACGGTGTTGGGGTGCTCGTAGCGGTCGATGGCGTAGCGGCCCACGACGGGGTCGTCGATGGTCACCATGCCCTCCGCGGCTGTGTCCCGCTCGCAGCCCGCCAGCGCCAGGACCAGCAGCGCGGCGCAGGGGTGGGGCCGGGCCATGCTCAGATCCTTCGGACGGAGGGGAACTGGCGTGGATCTGTGTGGGGCAGGAACAGCGCGGCGGTGTACTGGTCCATGTACCCGGGGGCAGCGCTGAGATCGAAGTAGGTCATGCGGGCGGCCAGCCGCTCCTGGCGCCGGCGGAACTCCCTGGAGACCACCACCATGTAGGAGCCGATCAGGGAGCTGTTGCCCACGAAGCGGAAGCGCTCCCGGGGGATGTCGGGGATCAGCCCGATGGTCACGGCCTGCTCGAGGTCGATGGATCGCCCGAAGCCGCCGGCGATGTAGACCTGCTCGAGATCCTCGAAGGCCACCCCCACCTGCTCGAGCATCAGGGCGCAGGCCGAGTAGATGGCGGCCTTGGCCCGCAGGATGTTCTCGATGTCCTGCTCGCTGATGGCGATGGCGCTGCCCGTGGCGCTCTGGTGGGCGGGCACGATGGTGTAGCAGGCCCGCCTGCCAACGACCTGGATGTGGTCGCAGGGGCGATCCAGCTCGAAGCGTCCCGCGGGGTCCAGCCAGCCCGTGCGGAACAGGTTGGCCATCAGGTCGATCATGCCAGAGCCGCAGATGCCCCGGGGCGGTGCGTCGCCGATGGTGGCCCAGCTGGGTACCCCCGTGGCGGGGTCGATCTGGACGCCCTCGATGGCGCCGATGCTGGCGCGCATGCCGCACTCGATGCCGCCGCCCTCGAAGGCCGGCCCGGCCGAGCAGGCGCAGCAGAGCATGAAGTCTTGGTTGCCCACCACCAGCTCGCCGTTGGTGCCGATGTCGATGAGCAGGGAGAGCGCCTCGCCCTCGGTGGCCAGGTCCGTACACAGCAGGCCTGCGGTGATGTCTCCCCCCACGTAGGAGCCGACATTGGGCGAGAAGCAGATCCAGGACTCGGGGTTGATGTCGATGCCCACCTCGCTGGCGTTGAGGTAGGGCATCTCGAGAAGCGTGGGGGTGTAGGGCTCTAGGCGGATGTACTCGGGGTTCAGGCCCAGCAGCAGGTGAGTCATGGTGGTGTTGCCCGAGACCACCGCGTTGGAGATGGTGTGGGGATCGACCTGGCAGGAGCGACACGCTCTGTCCAGCAGCCCGTTGATGGTGCCCAGCACCCGGGTGCGAAGCTCCTCGAGCCCTCCCTCTCGGCGGGCGTACTCGATCCGGCTGATGACGTCGCCGCCGCAGGCTACCTGATCGTTGTAGGCCGAGCGGGTGGCGACGATGCGGGCCGCGCCCAGGTCCACCAGCTGCACGGTGATGGTGGTGGTGCCCACGTCCACCGCGATGGCGTGGTTCTGGTGGGCGTCGTGGCCGGGCTCCACCCGCACGCAGTGCATCCGTCGACCGGTGCGGACCAGGGAAGCGGTGACCCGTCCCTGCTCGGCGCGCAGGGCATGGGCCAGGGCGCGGGTGGTGCCCAGGGGGACCTCGACGTCGATGAGCATGGACTTGAGATCCTCGAAGAGCTCGAAGGCGTCCACCGGGAGCTTCTCCCGGCGACCCCACTCGAGCTGGATGGCCCGCACGAAGCGGTCCACGTCGCTCAAGCCGTCGTCGGGTTGGGCGGGGGCCACGGTGATGGGCCACTTGACCGCCAGGGGGTCGAACTGCCACTCCTTGGGCAGCAGCTCACCCCGCACCATCCAGGTCTCGTCCTCTTCGGAGATCTGCCCGCCCTTGCGGCTGGCTTGTTCGGGCACCTCCACCACGATGGGCCCGTCGGACACCCGCGTGCGGCAGGCCAGCACGTGGCCCTGGGCCACGGCGGCGGCGGGCATCACCGACAGGGAGTCCGAGTCGACCCGGCCCGAGCCGATGCGCACCAGGCAGCGCCCGCAGCGGCCCTTCCCCCCGCAGGGTGCCTCGAACTCCACCCCCGCGGCTCGGGCGGCGTCGAGCAGCTCGCTGCCCGCGGGTACCTCGACGCTGCGACCGGAGGGTTGGAAGATGACCTGGGGCATGGAGAGGCCCTAACCGAACCGCGTCTTGATGAAGCCCTCGAGGTCCGCGGCCTGCTGGGGCCCGACCAGGACCTGCCAGCCGGGCATGGTCTCCTCCAATTCACCGCTGATCTGGGCCACCAGGCCCGGGATCACGATGGTGCGGCCCTGCACCTTGTCCTCGATCTCGATGCTCTTGGCGAACCTGGCGATGTGCGCTCCCGAGAACTTGCCCGCGGCCCACGCGGTGAGCACGGACATGCCCTCGCACTCGGGCACGAGCAGCCACGCCGAGAGCCCCGAGTTCTCGAGCTCCCCCGAGACCAGGAAGTAGGTCAGCGAGAAGTTGGTGGTGACGAAGACGGGGCTGTCGGGGCCCGGCTCGACGATGGGGTACAGCCCCGGCTCGACCTGGATGGGCTTCTGGGGGTCGGTGAAGATGTTGAGCCGCAGGGTGAGCATGGCGGCCAGCAGGGAGGCGTCGAAGCGAGGCAGCACGACGATGCCGCCGTACTTGCAGATCTCGGTGGTGGCAGTGACGGCCAGATCCAGCAGATCGTCGCCCTCGAGGAAGGCGATGTGGGGCAGGCCCAGGGGCTTGACCCCTCCCTCGAGGGCCGCGCGGCGGGCGATGCTGGCCAGCTGGAGGCGCTCGGCCAGGGACAGGGAGGGCAGCTCCATGATCAAGTCCTGGCAGCCCGCCTCCAGCAGACGGCGGGTCAGGACCACCAGGCCGTCCAGGTCGGCCGCGGTGACGCCCAGGGCGTGGCCGCTCTGCTGCGCCACGGGCCACAGGGCGTCAGCGTTGTCGTCGGTCACCCCCGCGATGAGGCTGCCGGAGCCCTTGACGGCCAGCGCCGCCCGCGTGAGCGCCTGGGGGTCGGCCGAGCGCAGCACCAGGGGCTTTCCGCAGCGCTCCCACGCGCGCTTGGCCAAGGCCACGAACTGCTCCGGGCGGCTCCCTCGCTGGGTGATGCTGACCATGTCGACCCCGTAGACGTCGCCCACGCGGTCGATGGCGTAGTCGCGGATCGCGGCCAGGGTGGCCTCGATCTGGGCCTCGGGCAGGGTCTCGTCCAGATCCACGGCCAGGGCCGTGGGGCTGACGAAGCTGCGCTCGTGGCGGTACAGCACGGTCTCTTCCCCGAGCTTCAGGCCCCCATCGGGCCCCAGCTTGACCCCGCGCACCGGCGGCTCGGCCGCGGCCCCCAGCACGCGCTTGGCCTCGTCGGAGGCGTAGGGGCAGGCCGCCAGCTCGGCCTTCTTGGCCGCCAGCTTCATGGCGAAGGCCAGGCATGTGTTGGAGCCACACTCCTTGCAGTTGGTGCGGGGGAGGAGCTTCTGGATCTTGAGTCCGGAGAGGGCCATGTTCTTTCCTACCCCTCCCCATCCATCAAGCGCAGGATGGTGGTGTGGAGCTTGAGGGCGGCGAGTGGGTGGTTCATCACGAGGATGTCGGCGCCGGCGTGCAGGAGGCTGGTGGCGGTGGCGAGCTCCCACAGGGCGGCGCGTGAGCTCAGCTCGCCCCAGCTGGGGAAGGCCTCCTCGGGGGCGTTGTACTCCTTGACCTTGATGCACTCCTGGCCCGGGTAGACGATCATGGGCCCGGCGAGCATGGTGTCGCCGCCCAGGCCAGCCAGGCGGGCGCGCTCCATCACGGAGTAGCTGTACTCGATGCCGTAGCCCATGGCGCCGGTCATCATGTCCAGGACGATCTGGTCCTGGGGCAGCCCCATGTTGGTCAGCAGGATGACCATCTGCTTGCCGATGTTGACGTCGATGGGGCTCTGAGCCACCACGCGGTGGCCGTAGGCCAGGGCGGCGCCGGCGATGGTGCGGTAGTTGTCTTGTTCGGCCCAGCTGAACAGCAGGCGCTCGCCCTCGAAGGCCTGGGCCAACGCCTTGGTGAGCTCGTTGGCCCGGTCGAAGTGGCTGGGCCCGGTGACGATCAGGGGCACGTCCACGGCCTCGAGCACGGCGCCCACCAGATCGACGCCCTGCTGGACCGATCTGCCGGCGCCCTCGGGGTGGGTGCCGTCCAGGCGCACGGCCACCAGATCGGCGCCGTGGCGCTCCACCGCCACGCGGGCCATGGTGGCGGGCTCCTGCAGCAGCGCGCCCCAGGCCCCCCGCAGCACCGTGGGGAAGCGCTGGGCGATGTGGTCGAAGACCTCGATGGCCACCACCGGGCGGTGGGGGATGCGGCCCTCCCACAGGTGGAAGGGCATGGCCGCGGCGCCGCCCACGGTGACGGTGCGACCGCGGCTGCCGCCTTGGGCGCGGGTGGCGCCCAGGGTGACCTCCCACAGGGGCTGGGCCGCGGGCTTGGTGGGGATGTCGACGCTGCGAACCGCGGCGAAGCGCTCAGCGGCGCTGGGGCCTTCCTGCCGCCAGCTCGGCGTCTGGGCTCGAGGGGCTCGGGGCTGAGCATCGGCGGCCGGGGCGTCGAGCTGCTGCTGGAAGGCGTCGCCCACCTTGGTGGCCAGCTCGGGGGGCAGGGCTTGCCTGAGGGCTTGCTGCAGCGCGGAGGCGAGCTCTGCCTTGATCTGGGCCAGCTGCGCTGGGGTCATCTCGGCGCTCTCCGTGGGGGGCGGGCTGGTGGGCACAGGATCCCTGGGCGGGGTGGGCTGAGCGGCGGCCATGGGGCTCACGGCGTCGGGCCCCCGCGGCGCGGAGGGCTCGTCGTCGCCGCTCTCGGCGTTGTCGAGCATGTCGGGCAAGGACAGGGCGGGGTGGCCCACGCGCTCCATGTGGGCGCGGATGTCGTCGGGGTTGGTGGCGATGGTCTCGTCGGCGATCAGGTCCAGCAGCCCAGGCTGCCCGGCCGCGGCCGCCAGGGCCTCCAGGCGGGGGCCCAGCAGGTTCTTGAGCTCGGCGGGCATCCACACCAGGCGCGGGTGGCCCCCTTCGGCGCTGAGGAACTTGGGGGAGACGATGTAGCCCTTGCCGCAGCCCATGAAGCCTGGGGTCTGGCGGCCGCCGCCCACGGCGCCGGCCAGGCTCGAGAACGTCATGCCCACCGGTGTGTCCCCGGGGAACTCTCGGTTGACCACCATCACCCCGTTGCACTCGGGCACGTAGGCCACGATCACCTCGAAGCAGCCGCAGCTGGTCATGGGACGATCCATGATGGAGTACATGCTGATGGCGGGGATGGTCTTGTGGCTCTGCTGGGCCACGTAGGCGTTGACGCCCTCCCAGACGCCCTTGGTGCGATCCAGGGTGCGCCCCTTCTTGACGGGCTGGTTTGGGCCGCTGGGGTCGATCTCGTGGGCGGCCTTGCCGTCGAGCCAGTTGTAGGCGCCGCACAGCCCCAGCCGCTCAGGGGTGATGATGCAGACGTGGTCAGGGGCGAAGCTCTGGCACAGCAGGCAGGAGTAGAAGGTGTCCACGCTCTCGTCGTTCAGCGAGCGCATCCGCTCGTTGCGCTCGTCCCAGACCCGCCGGGCCACGCCGATGCGGCGCTCCACCTCGGCGGCGTCGGTGATCAAGGTGACCCGCACCTTGTCGACGATGGCGGGGTAGTCCGACAGCAGCTTGGCGTGGAGGATCTCGCCGTAGTGGCGCAGGCGCAGGCCCTGTTCGAAGCCGCGCTTCGACACGCGGGTCCAGACGATGTCCCGCTGGCCCATGTGCCAGATGCCCTCGGCGCCGTTGAGCAGGTGGTGGATCTGCCGCTCGAGGATGGGCTCGAAGTCGGTCTGCATCTTACGGCCGGCGGCCTGCACCCAGATGGCCAGGGGCAGGGCTGTGCCGGGCTCGACGCTGTCGATGTCCGGGCCGATGATCTCGATCTCGCCGTCGCTGAACTCATCCAGCTGCGCCGAGGTGACGAACTCGAAGGCCGTGCTGCGCTGCCCGCCGAACTCGGCGTGGGCGTCGGCCTTGCGGATACGCTCGCCCCCGAAGGCGGGGCCGTAGGCCACGGGCACGGGGACCTCGGTGATGCGCACCTTGCAGCCGCGCACCTCGAGGGCCTTCTCCACCAGGCTGGCGTGGGGCACCGAGCTGACCACGTGCTCGTAGGTACACACACCCGTGGGAAGGATCTGGGGGATGGCGGTGTCGGCGATGACCGGGAAGCCGTAGTTGATGGCGCCGGCGGCCAGGGCGTACTTCTCGCTGTCCACGGCCCCCAGGGCCAGCACGAAGGCGAAGATACGATCCTTGTTGTAGCGGAGGTTGGCCGCGTAGTCGCCGGGGGCCACGCCGCCGAAGCTCAGGGCGGCGCGGTTGGCGAAGCCCAAGGCGTAGATCAGGGCGCTGACGTCGGGCCCGAAGGGGACCAGGCGGGTCTCCCAGCCCAGCTGGACGCCTGCCTGGTGCAGCTGGTCGGCGAACTGCACGCCGTCGGTGGAGCCGGCCATGAACACGTAGAGGTTCTTCTGCTGAAGCTCGCGGGCGATGGCGACGGCGATCTCTTGGCTGGGGGCCGCGCCGGTGATGGCGGCGAAGCCTGGGGCGGTGCCGTCCACGAACTCGATGCCTCGCTCGCGCATGATGATGTCGCTGGCGGCGCCCAGCCAGATACCGCGGGCGGGAGGGGGGCCCACCAGGGTGCGGCAGGCCTCGAGGATCTCGCAGGCGAACAGGGCCGCGGCGCCGGCGTCCAGGGCGTTGCCCAGGTAGGGCAGCCAGATCTGGTCGCTGGGGCGCTGGGGCAGGAGCTGCTTGGCGTGCCGCAGGGCCTGGCGGCAGTCGGCGACGGTGCGGACCTTCCGGCCGGTGAAGCTGTAGATGACGGGCAGGTGGTAGGCGGTGTCGGGGAAGCCGACGGGGGCCTGCTCGCCGTGCTCGCGCACGGCCTGATCCAGCAGGGCCTCGGCCCGGGCCACCCACTCCACGGCGCCGTCGATGGCAGCGGTCGCGATCAGCTTGGACATGGGCTGCTCCTTAGTGTCCGTGGGGCTTGCAGCCGCGGTGGACGGCGGCGCCGTCGAAGACGCGGCGGTCGGCCATGTCCATCAGCTTGCGCTCGGACTGTTGGTGGATGCCGAGCTGCTCGCGGCGGGCCCGGAGGATGGACAGGACCCGCTCGGCGGCCTGGTCGGGATCGGGGCAGGTGTGGAAGGCCGCCCCGAAGATCCCGGTGGCCTCCTGCTCCAGGAACTGGGTGACCGCCGGGGAGCCTCCCACATGGAACGGGCGGCCCAGCACCACGTCGATGCCCGAGGCTACGAAGTAGCAGCCGATGGCCACGGCCTTCTCGGACATCCACTCCGGGGCCACGCCCACCACCGGCACCTGGCTGAGGTCGTCGCCCAGGCCGCCCTCGCGCACCACACGGGTGGCGGCCTCGAGCAGCCGTGAGTTGTCCACGCAGGAGCCCATGTGCAGCACCGGGGGCATGCCCACCGTCTCGCAGACCTCCCTGAGGCCCGGGCCGGCGGCCTGGAGGGCGGTCTCGGGGGTGAGCAGGCCCGCCTTGGCCGAGGCGATGGCGGCGCAGCCTGTCTGGAGGATCAGCACGTTCTCGGACAGCAGCCGCCGGGTGAGCGCGTTGGTGAAGGCGTCCACCTGTTCGCGGGGGTTCGAGCAGCCCACGATGCCCACCACGCCCAGGATGCGGTTCTGCATGATGGCGTCGTTGAGCGGCCTGAAGCTGGCGCGGTAGGTGCCGCCCAGCATGTACTCGATGGCCGGCACCGAGAATCCCGCCACCAGGGGTTCGCTGTGGTCGGGGATGTAGACCTTGGCCGGGTCGCGCCGGCGGAAGTTGTCGATGGCCCCCAGCAGCAGATCCTTGGCCGCCTCCCAGGCCTGCTTGATGTCGAAGGGGGCATGCTCGGCACCCACGGTGCGGGCGATCTCGGCGGTGGAGACCACGCGAGTGTGGTAGGCCGCGGCCACCTCGGGGAGGCTGGGCATGCAGCACTGCACGTCGATGATCATCATGTCCACGGCACCCGTGAGCACCGCCAGCTCCTGCTGCAGGAAGTTGCCGGCCACGGAGATGCCGTGGCGCATCAGCACCTCGTTGGCGGTGCAGCAGATGCCCGCCAGGTTGATGCCGCCGGGTGCGCCGGCGTCGTGGGCGGCCTTGCGGATGCTGGGATCCAGGGAGGCGGCGGCCAGCATCTCGCTCAGGGCCGGCTCGTGGCCGTGCACCACCACGTTGACCGCGTCGTGGGCCAGCACGCCCAGGTTGGCGCGGCTGCGCACCGGGCTGGGCGTGCCGAAGAGGATGTCGGAGACCGCGGTGGCCACCATGGAGCCGCCCCAGCCGTCGGCGATGGCGGTGCGGAAGGCGTGCGTCAGCAGGCTGCGGTGATCGTGGTCCACGCCCATGGTGGTGCGGTGCATGGACTCCACCACCATGCGATCGATGCCCGAGGGGGCCACGTGCTGGCGCTCCCACAGCCCCGCGCGGGCTCGAGGCGCCAGCTGCAGGGTGCGCAGGGAGCCCTCCTGACGGCCGAACTCGGAGAGGAAGAGGTCGGACAGCTCGAGGGCGATCTCCGCGGGCTCACGGCCGGCCTCCTCGACGCCCCAGGCGCGGGCCGAGCGTCGCAGGGCGGTCTCGTCGCGGATGCCGTAGTCGCCGCCCTGGCCCTGGGCGACCTTGCGGAGCAGCAGCACCAGGTGGCGACCATGGTCGGAGTGGGCGGCGGTGCCTCCGGCCACCTCCCGCAGGAAGTTGCGGGCCACGATGGTGTCGGCGTCGGCGCCGCAGACCCCCCGAGGCGCCCTGGCGGTGACGCGGCAGGGCCCCATGTGGCACAGGCGGCAGCAGATGCCCTGAGTGCCGAACTTGCAGGGCGAGGGCTGGTCGTGGACCCTGCTGAAGGCGGTGGAGGCGCCGCTGAGTTCGGCGCGCTCCAGGATCTCCACCGAGGCGGCGTCGCTGACGCGGGCGGAGGGGGCCTTGGGGTGCTGCTTGCTGGCCATGGGCTCTCCCGGGGTGGGCCAGGGCGGTCTAACACCCTCCTCATCCCCCGGGGAAGCCGGGTTCCGGTATGGTGACTCTTGCTGGAGCTACTATCCGTTGGGCTTGAAGAAGCCGTGGATGCCCAGGTAGCCGCCGCTGAAGTTGATGAAGCTCTTGTCCAGACCGTCGTACTTGACGATGCCCAGGGTGGCGCCGAGGTCCAAGGCCACGTTCTGGGACAGGGGCAGCAGGATCCCGCCCAGGGCGTCGACACCGAAGCCCGAGGCCGCGTTGAAGTCGGTCTCCGGGTAGAAGGCCGCCTGGCCACCGACGTAGGCCCAGTTGGGCTTCATGTCGATGAAGTAGCGTGCACCGGCGTTGATGCCGTAGCCAGTGGCGGCGTCGATGTCTTCGACCTTGATGTAGTCCAGGTTCACGCCGCCGAAGATCTCGATGCCCTTCTTCACGAAGTAGCCGGCCTGGGGGTTCAGCAGCAGGCCGTAGGTCTTGAAGCCGTCGTAGGAGCTGAAGTCGATGGTCGCCGATCCGCCCAGCTCCATGGTGCCCTTCTTGAGGACCAGGTCGCGGGTGTTGTTGTTGTTGTTGTTGTTGTTGCCCTTCTTGGCCAGGGCGGCGCTGGGGGCGAGCAGGGCGAGGGTCAGGGCGATCAGAACGATGCGCTTCATGGGAGCTCCACGGAGATCGGGGGGGGACGGGTCCGGTGGACGATACACCACCTTTTCCGCGAGGGATAGGGGGGGGACGCTACGGGTTTGTCAGGCTGCGGAGCAGCGGCTCGAGGGCCAGGAGCAGCGGGCTCGAGGGCGGCAGCGCCTCCACCGCCGCTCCTCGCTCGGCGATCCGGGCCAGGGCGTCGTCGTCGGGCAGCCCCAGGAGGAGATCTGCGCGCAGCGCCGCGGCCAGCTGCTGGGCTTGGTCCGAGGGCTCTGAGCTCCGCAGGCGGTTGACCACGATGGCGCAGCGGTCGAAGGCTACCTCCATCTCCCCGGCCAGGGCGTGCAGGCGGCGCACGGTGGTGAGGCCCCGGGCCGAGGGGTCGGTGACCAGCACCAGCCAGTCGACCCGGCGCACGATGCGGCGGCTCAGGTTCTCGAGTCCAGCCTCGTTGTCGATGACGACCCAGGGGTAGGCGTCGGAGAGCTGGGTGATCACCTGGCGCAGCACGTTGTTGGCGTAGCAGTAGCAGCCCGGGCCCTCGCTGCGGCCCATGGCCACCAGATCGAAGTCCTCGGCCTCCACCAGGCTCTCGGCGATGCGCAGCTCGAGCAGCTGCTGCTTGGAGATCCCCTCGGGCAGGCGGCCCTGGCCGGCCAGCACGCGGGCTTCTTCGCGCACGGATCCCACGGTGGCCGAGGCGCGCACCCCCAATAGCTCGTCCAGGCAGGTGTTGGGATCGGCATCCACCGCCAGCACGGGCTTGGCTCCGTGCCGGATCAGGCCCTGCACCAGCAGGGCGGCCACGGTGGTCTTGCCCACCCCGCCCTTGCCGCCCACGGCGATGGTGGTGGTCATGGCGCTAGAACCCGTGGCGCTCGCGCAGCAGCTGGCTGAGCTCGCCCACGAGGGAGAAGACGCGCTCGGCGTCGGGGACGGCCAGGGAGCCGGTGCCGCAGCTGGGGGTGATCAGGGCCTGGCGCAGGACCAGGGCCCGGTCCACGCCGGTGCGCTCCACCAGGTGGTCCACCAGGACCTCGAAGCGGGTGGCCAGGCTGGCCGCGGTCTCTTCGCGCACCGCGGCGGAGGTGGGCACGATGCCCCAGGCCAGGGCACCCCCGCCCTCGAGGTGGCGTCGGATGGGCTCGGCGTACATGGCGATGGTCTCACCGAAGCTGTAGGCGTCGAAGTTGATGAGGTCCACCCCGGCGTCCACCAGGATGCTCCACTCGGTGTTGCCGCAGCAGTGGATCCCGGCGATGCCTCCATCGGCGTGGATGGCGGCGATGACCTCCTCGAGCATGGCGATGACGTCGTCGCGCTGGACCGCCACGTAGGTGGAGGAGCCGTAGGCCGACAGGATGGGCTCGTCCACGAAGCAGATGATCCGCTCGGCGAAGGGCTGGAAGCGCTGGATCTGCCAGCGGCACTTCATGGCCAGGGCCTTGACCACCACGTCGCGGAACTCCTCGTTGTAGTAGATCAGCCGCTTGTTCTCGTCGGTGATGGTCAGGGTGAAGCTGCAGGGGCCGGTGGTCTGGACCTTGATGAAGGGGAGGGGTTCGCCCCCCGCGGCCAGGTGCGCCTCCATCCTGGCAGCCAGGGCGTGCAGCCCGGCGCTGTGCTGGGGGGAGATGGCCATGCCGGAGCAGTCGCCGTCGCCGTCGTCCGGATCCATGGCCAGCATGTAGGTCTCGTAGAAGGCCGCCAGATCGTCCCAGTACTCGCCGGTGGTGTCCACGTACATGCGGCCCTTGTCGTGATCGATGACCACCCGGGGCAACCCCTCGGCGTACTGAACCTCCATCTGCTCGAGCAGCCCGCGGGAGGACAGCTGAGGCCAGATGGGGGCCTGGGGGATGTTGGCCAGGACCACGTCGATGGCGGCATCGGCGGTGGCGTGAGGCATGGAGCCGATGGCGGTGGCCAGGAAGCGGGGCTCGAAGGTCATCGTGACTCCGGGCAGGGTGTCGAGGTTGACGCAGGGGAGGTGTCTATCCCCTCCCGCCTGGTGGGTGCGACCGCAGTGGGGTGTGTTCCTGCCCAGCGAGTCGATCCAGCCACCCCCCGGCCGCCTCGAGCAGGTCTGGAGCCGAGGCCCAAGGGGGCTGGCCGTCGCGGTCTGCGCGGGCGATGGCTGGGTTGGCCAGCAGGTGGCCCAGGACGGGGAGGCCGGGCAGCGCGGCGGTCAGGTAGTCCAGATCATCCAACGCGAGCAGCTTGTTGGCCAGCAGCCAGACCCGCTCGATGCCCAGCTCGGCGGCCAGGGCTCGAACCTGCAGCGCGGTGGCCACGGCGCGGCGGCCGGGCTCCACCACCACCAGCAGGTGGTCCACGCCGCGGGCCGTGCCGCGGCCCAGGTGCTCGAGGCCAGCTTCCATGTCCAGCACCAGCGCTTCGTCGCTCGCCAGCACCAGGTGGGTGACCAAGGCGCGCACCAGGGCGCTCTCGGGGCAGACACAGCCGGCACCAGCGCTGGACACGCCGCCCATCACCAGCAGGCGGATGCCGTCGAGATCCACCGCGAGCTCCGCAGGCAGGTCGTCCACCAGGGGGTTCAGCCGGAAGTAGCCGCCTTGGCCGCCCATCCGGGCGCCGGTGCGATCTTCAACCAGCCTGCGGCGCTGGGCCAGGGGCGTGGGCTGCCGATCTCCGGCGCCCAGGGCCAGGGCCAGGTTGGCGTCGGGATCGGCGTCCACGGCCAGGACCTGCACTCCCCGGAGGGTGAGGCTGCGGGCCAGCAAGGCGGCCACAGTGGTCTTTCCCACACCACCCTTGCCGCTGATGGCGATCTTCATGGCGCGCTCCGGAATGAACCAGGGCTGCGCAGGTTACCGAATGCGTCGCGCAGACGCCACGATCCTCTGGTGTCCCGGTGGCCATGGAGACCGAGATGGGAATGCTAGTAGACGCCATGCACAAGGGCGGACCGTTCATGTGGCTGCTGCTGCTGTTGCTGGTCTGCGCCCCGGTCCTCCCGATCCTCGCCGGAGCGCTGGCGGGGCTTCGCAGGTGGACGCCTGGGATGCTGCTCTGGTGCGTGCCGGTGGGGCTGGTGGTGTTCGGGGCCCTGGGGCGCATCCAGGGCCAGATCATGGCCCGCGAGGCGGTCATGTATGCCTCCCTGGAGACCAAGAGCGTGATGCTGCACGCTGGCCTGGGGGTGGCCGCCTACACCGAGTGGGCCGGCTGGGGCATGGCCGCGCTGGTGTTGTCCGCCAGCGCGCTGATGATGGCCTTGGGGCTTGCTGTGGGAGCGGGCGAGGGAGCGCACCTGCGCCTGGTGCCCGCGGGCAGCGCGCTGCTGGGCGGCTGCGTCGCCGCGGTCCTGGTGGTGCTGGCCGCGTTCTTCCAGCCGGTGATGGCCCGACCGGTGGGTCCCGAGTCCTGGCTGCTGGCGGCGGTGGTGCTGGTGGGGGCCGTGGCCGTGAGCCTGGCGGCCTCGCGCGGCAACGATGCGCCTCAGGACGCGGCGCGCCTGGCCAACGGCCGAGTGCTGGTGCTCTCGCTGGCCCTGGGCTCGGTGCTGGCGGTGGGGGTGTCCGGCACGATCCAGGGCTTCAGCCAGCTGCACGAGGGGCTGGCCCGTGCCAGCCGCGATCAGCTCGTCGTCCTGACCGTGTTCGGCGTCGACGCCATGCGGGCGTGGCGCCTGCCCATGGCGGTGGGCGTCCTGGGACTGGGGCTGGCTGGGGCCTTGGCTTGTCTGTCCGGTCTGAAGCATCTCGTCACGGCTCGGCACCTGATCAGCGGCGGCGTGGTCGCGCTGGCGCTGGTCGTGGCCGCAGGGAGCTCGGCCTGGGCCAACCTCGCCGCGCTGCAGCTGTGCGACTCCACCATCGAGCGCCACCTCGCGGCCCAGCTCGAGGGGGGGATGGAGCTGCCTCACTCCCTCGTCCTGGGCGCGGAGGAGCCCAGCGCGCTGCCACTGCAGGGCTTCGCGCGCAGCGTGTCCTGGCAGGGGGCCGCGTGGCGGCCGGGGAGCGTCTTCGAAGGCGTCCCGGCTTGGAGTCTCCCGCTGGAGCCCGATGAGGCTGATGGGCTGCTGGTCCTCGCGCCAGGCTCCCTGCCGGCGGCCGCCTTGCTGGGGGCCCGGTGGGTGAAGCCCCAGGGCGACCCGGCCCCCGTCCGCCTGCTCCTGGCCGTGGACCACGCCATGGGCCGGCCCAGCTTCGACTCTCCCTGGCTGATCAGCGACCGGGTGGGCATGGTCGAGCTCGAGCTGATCCCTCCCGAGGCCTGGTCCACGCTGAAGGACGAGGCCGCCGAACCGGCCAAGCTGGACGACATCTTCGGGAGTTCCTACGGAGAGTTCGAGCTGCCAGGCTGGGACGAGCTGCTCTTCATGGAGGGCCGCAGCGATGGCCTGGCCATTCACCACCGGCTCGAGAGCCGGGAGGGGGTGACGGACATCGGCGCCGCTCTCTCGGAGCTCTACGCCGACGGGAGCTCGGTGCGGGACGAGACGGTGGTGTTGGTGCCGGGCTCGGGCTGGAAGGTCCAGGACATCGTGAGCCACTGCCTGAGCGCCCACGAGCAAGGCCCCCGCCCGGAACGGAACCCCTACTACGAGCCGCCGGTGCGCTGCGCGGTGACCGAGGCCATGCCTCCGGTCTTTGTGCAGCGGCGCGCTCAGGCCCTCGAGCGGTCCCGGGGTGGGTTCGGCGCCCTGGGGCTGATGGGCACACCCGAGGAGCGGGCGGCGGCCTACGGGCCGGGCACCCCTGGGCCGGGCGCGAACATCGCCGCGGGGGACTCCATCGTCCTGGGCTCCCTCGACAAGGGGGTGATCCAGAGCGTCATCCAGCGGCACCTCAACCAGATCCGCTACTGCTACCAGCGGGAGCTCACCACGGACCCCTCCCTGGCTGGTCGCATCGTGATCAAGTTCGTCGTGGCGGCGGACGGCACGGTCTCCTCGGCCACGGTCAAGGAGTCCACCATGGACAACACCATCGTGGGCACCTGCATCGCCAGCCGCTTCATGCGCTTCATGTTCCCAGCGCCGGCGGGGGGAGGGATCGTGATCGTCAGCTACCCCTTCGTCTTCCAGCCAGCTTAGCCCTCGGGGTCAACTCGGGGTCATGCCCCACCGCACAAGGGCAGAATGCGGGCCGACCGGATATCCGGGCTGCGCAACACAAGGAGATCTTCCATGGCGAGCAAGAAAGGAAAGGGCTGTCTCTTCGGGTGCTTGGGCCTGCTGGTCGTCGGTGGCGGTCTGACCGTGGCCGTCGTCGCCGCTGGTGGCGGTGCCTGGTACTGGATGGGCGGCAGCACCGGCATGTTCGACTTCGGCGGCAGCGCTGACAGCTTCGCCGATCTCATGGAGATCCCCATGCCCGAGATGCCCGACATCCCGGACGACGGCGTGGTCGATGTCGAGCCGGTCGATGGCGCGGACGATGCAGGGAGCGGCGACGATGTGGACTCGGCCCGCGATGCCCTCGAGGCCGCCCTGGCCATGGAGAGCGCTCCGGTCGAGCCCGAGCCCGTCGAGCCCGATCCCCCCGTGGCGGAGGAGCCCGAGCCCGTCTCCTCCGGCTCCGGCTCCAGCACTTCTGGCTCTGGCTCCAGCGGCTCCGGCTCCAGCGGCTCCGGCTCCAGCAACTCTGGCGTCAGCAACCCCGCCCCGAAGCCCAAGCCCGCTCCCTCCACGGGCGGGGGCGGCAGCAACAACGTCACCGTGAGCGGCACGGCCACGGTGGTCCTGGTCTCCGGCGGCGCCCGCTACAACATGCCTGGCCGGGTGCCCGCGGGAACCTACGACATCGAAGCGGCCTTCCCAGGCGAGACCGGCGTGGTGGTCGGCACCATCAAGGTGGGGGGCGGCAGCTACGCCATCCACTGTTCCGACCGCATGGGTACCTGCCGGGTGCGCTGAGCCCCAGCCACGAGCCCTCTCGAAGCCGCCAGCCCGCGCTGGCGGCTTTGTTGCTTAGGGCACGGGCTTCTGCTGGACTGTCGCCGCGGTGTCGGCTGCGGCCCGTCCGTCCGTCCGTCCGTCCGTCCGTCCGTCCGTCCGTCCGCCCAGGTGGATGTTCCGCGCGGCCGTGCTTCCACTGGCGTCCACTGGGAGTGCGCGCCCATGAAGAAACCCCCTCCTGGAAGGGAGGGGGTCGGCGGCTCCCGAGGGGGCCGGGCGGAGCGGGCGGCGGGCTAGAACTTCAGCCCGGGCCGAACCTGCACGCCGTCTTCCGTGAAGATGGCCAGGCTGCCGAAGGTGAGCGTGAGCACACCAGCGCCGATGGCGCCGTAGTAGGAGCCGTTGGTCATGAGGAAGGACTGGCGGGTGGGGTAGCGGTCGTACTCGTTGCGGAAGTACATGCCGCTGCCGTACAGGCCGCCGGCTGCGACCGCGGAGATGGCCGTGGCGGCGATGAGCCCGCCCTTGCCTTTCTTCTCCCGGGGCTGCTTCTCGGGCTTGGGCGCATCGACCAGATCCTGGCGCTCGCGCTTGGAGGAGCCGCCCATGCTGCTGGAGCTGCGGTCCTCGACGGGCGGGTCATCGTCATCGTCCAGGCCGGCGTAGGGATCGTCATCGACGGGATCGGGGTCGGCACTGGCCACCGCGGAGCCCGCGGCGGGGAGCTCGTCGGGGGGCTTCTGGTTGGCCGGGACGTAGCCGGTCCACAGGATGCTGCCGTCGCCGGGGCCGTACTGCACGATGTTGGGCAGGTCCTCGGCGTAGGTGCGGGTCTCGACACCGTCGACGTAGGAGTACTTGCCTGCGGGCGCGTTGAAGGACCCCAGGAAAGGATTGGGCCCGGTCTTGGCGCTGGTCCAGAGCCGGTCCAGCTTGCCGCCCTCGGGCGCCAGCTTGGCCGAGATCTGGTAGTCGGGTTCGATGGCCAGGGCCGCGCGGAAGGCCAGCACGGTGGCGTCGTCGTCGCCATTGAAGAACGCCCGCAGCGCCTGCAGCCGGTGGTAGGCGGCGGCGTTGGGGGGCAGGAAGAGCTCGTCCAGGCAGGGCAGGGCGTCTTCGGCTTGCTGCGTGGAGTCGAAGAACGAGTCCTCGTCCAGGGTGGCGAAGTCGATCAGAGCCTGCTGCATGATGCTCGAGATCTGCTCGGAGGAAGCGGGCTGGCAGTCCTGCGCAGAGGCGACACCAGCGACCAGAATCAACCAGGACATCATGGCGATCCTCTCTTTTCGGAAAATCCGTTTGGCGAGTTCGCGCGGTACCTATTGCACCCTGCCGTGCCAGGCCACGCGATCAGGGGTCAACACGGGGTCATTCCAGGCCCGGACGCCGCTCGACCACGCGCGTGTCCCCAACTACGGTTGGCATGGAAGCTTGGGGGCGTGAGTGTACCGTCCCTCCACCCGCCGGGTGCGCCGCGAGCGTGGACCCGAGGGCCTCGTCGCCCTGATCGACGAGCGGATCGAGGTGCGCGAGCGGCCGCGCTGAGGGAGGCCTGCGTGCGCTGGGCTCAGGTCCGTGCGCTCAGCTCCCACACCGCCTCCGCCCAGGCCTCGGGATGGTCCGCCATGCTCCCTGGCAGCAGGACGGGGCGCTGCTGCTCTCCGAAGCGTGCGTTCACCCCGTTCCCCTGCGCGGGCAGGTTCACCCGCACCCAGGGCACGCCCCCGTCGATGGCGGCGTTCACAAGATCGCTGGCATGCTTGGCCTGCCACCAGGCTGGGGGCTGCTCGAAGGCCCCGCGCTGGCCCAGGCCGTGGGGCGGCTGCACATGGTCCCACTCGGCCTGCAGCCGGAGGTAGCGCCCGCGGAACGCTGGCAGGAAGCGGATGGCTTCTCGCTGGGCCCACCACGCGACGTCCTGGGAGCTTCCTCCGTGGGAACCACAGCCGTGGCCGAACAGATCGAGGGCCTTGGCAGGGTCGGGCCGCCCGGTGTCGGGCGCCGCCACGGGCGCGGGGGCCGAGCGGCCCGCGTGGGGCAGGGGAGTGCCGGCGGGGGCCAGGCGCCAAGCGCAGAGCATGGCCGCGCAGGCATCGCCGGGCCCCTCTTCGTCCACCAGCCAGCGCACAGACAGGTCGGGGTGGCGGGCGATGCAGCCCGCGGCGGCCACCAGGCCGAAGGAGCAGGCGTAGACACCCAAGCGCCCGGCATCCACGAAGGGTAGGCCCGCCACATGCCGGATGATCGCGGCCAGGTCGTCCTGGTCTCCCGGCCCGTTGAAGTCTTGCTGGCCGCCGGAGCGCCGATCCCGCAGCTTCCCGCTGGAGCGGCCGCGGGCGTTGAAGCCCACGACCACCATGCCGCGCTCCGCCAGATCGCGCGCGCTGCGCCGCAGCACCATGGTGCGGCCCGCGCCCAGCCCGCCCGGGATCAGGATCGCCGCTGGCTGAGGACCCTTCAGCCTCCTGGGGCGCACCCACTGGCCGTGCAGCGGGTGACCCCCAGCTCCGAGCGTGCGGAAGGGCTCGATGACGGTGGGAGGACGGATCGGCATCGGGTCTGCCTAACCTCGTCGTGCTAGAGTCCAGCTATGGCTCCCTCCAAGCCCACCCCCCGCCGCCGCCTCAGCACCGACGACTATGTCGATGGTGTGCTCAGCGACGATCGCGCCATCCTGGGGCGGGCCATCACCCTGGTGGAGAGCAACAGCCCGCGCCACCTGGCCCAAGCCCAGGAGCTGCTGCTGCGGCTGCTGCCCCACTCCGGTCGGGCCCACCGCGTGGGCATCTCGGGGGTGCCAGGGGCCGGCAAGTCCACCTTCATCGAGGCGGTGGGCTGCTGGCTGTGCGACCAGAACCACCGGGTGGCGGTGCTGGCGGTGGACCCCTCGAGCCGGGTCAGCGGCGGCAGCATCCTGGGGGACAAGACCCGGATGCACCAGCTGGCCACCCACCCGGCGGCCTTCGTGCGGCCCTCGCCCTCGTCGGGCTCCCTGGGCGGGGTCGGGCGCAAGACCCGCGAGACGATGATCGTCTGCGAGGCCGCTGGCTACGACATCGTGCTGGTGGAGACCGTGGGGGTCGGCCAGAGCGAGGTGCTGGTCTCGGACATGGTGGACTTCTTCCTGGTGTTGATGATCGCCGGGGCGGGTGACGAGCTGCAGGGCATCAAGCGCGGCATCCTCGAGCTGGCCGATCTGGTGGCGGTCAACAAGGCCGACGGCGACAACCTCATGCGCGCCCAGCGCGCCCGGCAGGAGCTCGAGACCGCCGCCCACTTCATGCAGCCGGTCAGCCCCCACTGGAAGCCTCCGGTGCTCTGCGTCAGCGCGCTCGAGGGCACGGGCTTGCCCGAGCTGTGGGCGCGGGTGCAGGAGCATCGCCAGGTCCTCGAGTCCCACGGAGACCTGGCGGCGAAGCGGCAGCAGCAGCGCCTGCGCTGGATGTGGGCCATGGTCGAAGAGCAGCTGCTGGCCTCGCTGCGGGCTCACCCCCAGGTGCGCGCCGGCCTGCCAGGCCTCGAGCGCGATGTACTCGACGGTCGCCTCACGCCCACCTTGGCGGCGAGGGATCTCTTGCGGAGCTTCGGCGTGGAAGTGGGATAGGCTCAAGCGCATGAAGGCCTGGTTCCGAGCGCTCCTGTTCATGTTCTGCTGCGTGGCGTTGTTCGTCTCGCTGCGCATCCTGCGCGCCGAGAGCGACGAAGCCCCCACGCCCTCCCAGCACGACCTGCAGCTCGCCCACGGCGTACCGGTGGAGCTCACCCCCGCCCAGCTGCGCCCGGTCATCCGCGCCATCACCCTGTATGGCGCCGTGCGCGGCTCCGAGCAGTCCGAGGTGGTCGCCACCTCGCCCAACATCTTGGCCAAGCTGCACGTCTCCGTGGGCGATCAGGTGCGCAAGGGCCAGCAGCTCGCCACCATGCGCACCATCTCGCTGTCTCCCCTGGGCTACCCCTACGAGCCCCTCGAGGTGCAGCACCAGGCCCTGCAGGCCGAGCTGGCGCGCATGGCGCCGCTGCACGATCAGGGCGCCATCACCGATCAGCAGTTCGACCAGCTGCAGGCCCAGGCCGACGCCGCTCAGGCGCAGCTCGACTCCGCCAAGGCCGCGGTCTTCATCACCGCCCCCATCGCGGGAGTGGTCACCCGCATCGACTTCCGCCCCGGCGAGATGGTCCCCAACGATCGCCCCCTGATGCAGGTGGCTCGCCTCGATCCCGTGGTGCTCGAGCTGATGGTCGAGGCCAGCGACGTGGCGCTGATCGACGCGGGCATGGCGGTGCGGGTCACGTCCTCGGCCCTTCCGGGCCGGACCTTCGAGGGCCTGGTGGTCGAGCGATCCCTGGGGGCCTACCCGGTGATCAACCAGTTCCGGGTGCGGGTGCAGGTCCCCAACCCCGACCAGCTCCTGCTGCCGGGCTACCCCGTAGAAGCCGCCGTGCAGGCGGGCAGCGCCCAGCCGGTCCTGGCTGTGCCCCGCGGCGCGCTGGTGGAGCACGAGGGCAGCGTCGGCGTGTGGGTCCTGGGCCCCGAGGGCACCGCTCGGCGCGTTCCGGTCCAGCCAGGCGTCCACGACGATGCCTGGGCGGCCGTCCAGGGCCAGCTGCAGCCCGGTGATCGGGTGGTCACCCTGGGCCAGCAGCACATCGCCCATCCCGGCCAGCC
>ERZ890953.366-NODE-366-length-26771-cov-26.413947_pt1 | contig 26771 bp, 22 predicted proteins | sample MGYA00521264_ERZ890953 | MGnify/ENA primary metagenome ERZ890953 (study PRJEB32303, sample SAMEA104408629) | aquatic metagenome | biome: Brackish water; feature: Chemocline; material: water | place: Baltic Sea | collected 2014-10-26T21:54:00 | depth 200 m ...
GATGATGACGATGATGATGACGATGACGATGATGACGACGGCAACGGAAACGGCAATGGGAACGGCCACCGCGGCGGCGGCCACAGATAGCCACGTCGCCAGCAGACGCTCGCAGAGGCTTTCGGGATGATCGAAGGAGAACCAAGATGTTGACGAGTAAACCGAAACTCGGACACACACGTCGTGACGAGGGAGGGTATGCCCTTTTCGCCGTAACCATGTTCGTGTTCGTGGTCATTATCGGTTCCGTAGCGATCTTCTCGACTACATCGTCAGAGACCATGCTGACCCACCACGACCTCGAAAAGTCCCAGGCGTTCTACCTGGCCGACGCCGCCATCGAACGTGCGCGCGCCCGGCTGTCCCACGATGCGGACTGGCGTGACGGATGGAACAACATAACGCTCGGCGACGGCACCTACTCACTGACGATCAGCGACACAACGGTCATGTCCTACCAGGGCGTGAAGATCGTCGCGACAGGCACCGTCAATGCGGTGACGCGTCGACTCGAGGTCATCGGCCAGATTCCCTCGACGGTCCAGGAATTCGTGGCCTATTCAGGTGAAAACCTCGAAGCCAACGGCAACATCCACGCCGACCCAGGCATCCATGTCGTGGGCTCCGCGTGGTTCGCGGGCGGCGGCGGCCTGGCCGGCGGCGAATTGACAACCGGCCCCTATCCTCTCGCTCCGGTCATGCACACCGAACCGGGCGATTGGCCCGGTGCAACCCATTACCGGGTCGTTCCCTCGTTGAGCGGTTCGACACCCACGGCCACGGTCCTTGACCGTAACGGCAACGACATCACTTCGTCGCTGACCATGAATCCCGCCGATGTCATGAGCTACGACTCCGGCACCCAGACCTTCTCCTACGACTTCACCGGCAACGGTGACCTCGACGACTGGTTCGACTACAGCAGCGGCGTGTTCGCCCGGCAGAACGGCGACGCCAGCGTGGTGGTCGACTTCGGCCTCCCTTCACCCTCACCGCCGGGCTACCAGGCCCGCTCGGACGTGCATATCGCAGGCTCCGGGGGAAATGGGCGAATGAGGACCACCGTGGTCAACACGAGGTTCATCGGCAGCGGCGACGCACAGCGCCGCGACACCCAGTACTGGATGGGCGGCGAGATCACCTACTCGCACATCAAGCTGATTCCGGACAACGGCGTGGCCACCGTGAGCCACAACATCACGGTGGCCGATGAGAGCGTGTTTCTCGGTACGTCACAAACCTCCGCCCTGGTCTTCGCGACCGGCGATTTCGAAGCCATGCAGAATACTTCGCACATGTACGGAGCCCTGGTGGCCCTCGGTGACATCCATCTGGCCGGATCGCACCACTTCCGTTTCGATTCGGAGTTCCTTGCCAACATCCCGAATTTCTTGATCGAGACCTGGCCGGGTTTCGGCGGCGTCATGTTGAACATCGTCAGTTGGCGGGACATTTCCTCGCCCGGCGCCTGAGTCGAGGAGGAGTAAGTTGAATAAGAAGCAGACAATTCGCACGGGCATCGATCTCGGCACGTCCAGCGTCAAGCTTGTGCGCGGAGTCGGCAAGGACAAGCTGGACCGCGTGACCCACGTGGGCAGCCGTGACTGGCACAGCGTCAGTCCCGAGCTCGCGTCCGAGAAGGCAGCTGCAGCGCTCCTCGAGCTCCTGTCCGAGCTCGGCCTGAAGACGGGCGATCTGGGTCGCGTCATCACGAGCGTCGGCGGCGCCGACACGTCGGTCCGCGAAGCCACGCTGCCGCTGATGTCGCCCGAAGAATTCCGTCAGGCCCTCCCCTTTGAGGGTCGCAAGTATCTGAGCCTGGACAACCTGGACGAGCCCACGATCGACGGACAGATCATCGAGACCGTCATCGGCGACGGAGAGACCCAGGGCTCCATTCTTGCCCTGCTCGCTGCGACCTCTCGTACCAAGCGAAACTTCGTCCTGGAATCCATGCACAAGGCCGGGATTCAGCCCGAAGTCGTCAACGTCGAACCAATCGCGCACCTGAACTCGATGCTCCACTTCGAGGCTCCCGAATCCCATAACGACGATCACGCCATGGCGCTGCTCGACCTCGGTGCGAAACGTGCCAACCTCATGGTCTCGTACCGTGGGTCGGGCCTGCTGAGCCGAGAGATCTGGCATGGCGATCAGCCCGACGGCACCGCCGACGGCGAGGCTTCCTACCTGAGGGACATCGCAACACGAACCCTCGAGACCCTGACCTTCTACCGCGGCCGTTACCGCCGCGAAGTAGACACCATTTACCTGACCGGCGGCAGTGCCCTGAAGAAGGGGCGCGCCGATGAGTTGGGACGCATCATGAATCGGGAAGTCGTGACAGCACGGCCGCTGTCCGACGTCGCCGGAGACGCCAAGGGGTTCGACGATCTGAGCGACACAGAGTCCCTTTTCGTAACCGCCTGCGGCCTCGCCCGAGCTGAAGACGAAGGTTATCGCATCAACCTGTACCCGGAGTTCAATGCGAAGCGGAACGCCGACCGCAGGCGCACCCGCTTGACTGCGGCCATCGCCGCCGTGGCCGGCCTGCAGATCTTCGTGATCTGCAGTCTGTTGCTCAACTCCCAGTTCCTGGGTACGAAGATCGACTCCGTTTCCGAAGAGCTGCCCAGGCTGGAACAGTACATCCAGCAGGAATCCGCCCCGAGGATAGACCTGATGGCCGCCCAGGAGCTGCTCGAAATACGCAGGGAACGGATCGACTGGACTCCCAAGCTGGCCGCACTGCCTCAGGCCATGGTCCAAGACATCTCACTGGTGAAGCTCGAAGGTCATCACGAAAACGTCGGCGCGCCGCCCTCGATGTTCATCGTCGGCGAGTCCAAGGTAGACAACCATCAACTCGATCGGGTCGGGACTTTCCTGGCGACCCTGCGCAACAACGATGACTTCGGTAGATCATTCACTACGATCACCTTGGGCAACGTCAAGGCCGACGCAACGGGCGGCTTCGAAGTCAGCTGCCGTACCGTGGAGGACGACCAATGAGCATGATCAAGCAGATCCCCAAACATTTCCTGGCCGCAGGTGGGCTTGTTCTTCTGGTCTTGGCGGGGTTCATCCTGGATATGGGCGTCGTCACACCATAGCTGCACCAGCTGACAGCGATCGCCTATGAACGCTCTCTCCTTGAAACGAGGCTCGGCGAGGTCATCAACGGCCGCTTCCGCGAGACGGACGCCCAGCGGGCGCTCCGGGTCGAGAACCTGGAATCGTATCTGCAGGGCACCGGCGAGGATCCGGTGGCTTACATCGGCCGTCATCTCGACGAGGCTGGACTGACGCGTCTGGATCTCGCGACCGTCGGCAATAAGGACAGCAATCACATCTCGGCCACCGAGTTCGACGTGCGGGCGACCGGCGACTTCAACGAACTCGTCACCTTCGTCAAGGCCCTGGAGTCGGATTCCCGTCTGGCCGAATTCCATAACTTCGTGATCAAGGCCCCACAGATCGGCAACGAACTCGAGGGCCGCTTCAACCTGACGATCTACGACCCGAAGACGAGGCAGTAACCCATGAAGCAGAAACTGAACGATCAACAGGCCTGGATCGGATTTGCGGTGCTCCTCGTGCTCGTCGCCGGGCTCGGAGTCAAGAGCCGTCAGACCGCAAGGACCGTGCTCCAGGCAGCGTCGAATCAGGGCGGTTCGGCCGTTCATTCGAGCGATGACCCCCACGGCATCATCTCGATCACCTATCGGGACAGTCTCATTGCTGAGGCCGAGACCAATCTCAGCAACCCCTTCAGGCACAGCACCGTCGCTGTGCCGACCACAGTGTCACGACAACCTGCAGCCACACCAACGGTAAGGAAGCCGACGGAGCCCAAGCTCCTGACGCTTCTCTATGACGAAGTAGGCCCTTGCGTCCAAATCAATGTCGGGAACGATCGTTCCGGCTGGCTGCACGTCGGGGAAGAATTTCAGGGATGGAACGTGGACGAGATCGCCAACTCCGCCGTGACGGTCAGTCGCGCCGGCCACCGCGTCGTCCTGAAGTAATCGGAGGAGGATTCCTGACATGAAGAATCGAGCACGCATGATTCGCCGCTGTACCGCGGCCCTGACGGTCCTGATCATCGCGATCGCCGTGGCCGCACCGGCCATGGCCGAACAGGATCGCGGCCTCGTGACCCTACGCGCCGAAGGCACGCCGGTCGCCGAGATCCTGCAGATCCTAGCTGATCGTAGCGGTCTGAATATCGTGACCAGCCCAGAAGTGCAGTCCAAGTCCATCTCGATCCGCATGGAGAACACGCCCTTCGAGGAAGCCCTGCACCTCGTCGTGCGCGCGGCGGGCCTCGGCTACGAGCGTGTCGGCAGCACGATCCTGGTCGCCGACGCGGACAAGCTGGATCTTCAGACAGGCCTGACGATGCACGTCTTCGATCTGCAGTACGCCGACCCGACGGACGTGGGCAAGGCCCTGGGCGTGATCACAGAGGACATCTCCATCGACGAGCGCACCAACCGCGTGATCATCCGCACCACGCCCTCGGGTGTGGAGCAGGCCGCCTCGGTGGTGGCCGGCATGGACCGCAAGCCTTTGCAGGTGCTCATCGAATCACGGCTGATCGAAGTGAACATCTCGGAAGTGTCGGAGATCGGCATCGACTGGGAAAAGATCACCAAGTACACGACCAACGTCACCGAAGGCTACCACGGAGTCGGCCCCGCCGGGCAGGTGCCCGTAGACATCGACTACACGGCCTTCGACAACGTTTCCGGTCTCTACCGCCAGGCCGGCATGCTCGAGCTGACCCTCGACGCCCTGATCAAGGGCGGGCAGGCCAAGCTGCTGTCCAATGCCAAGGTCGTCACCACGGACAACATGCCGGCGGAGATCTTCGCCGGCGAAACCGTTCCCGTTGTGATCACTTCACTGTCGTCGTCCGGCGGCGCCGGCGGCGTGATGCAGTCGGTGCAGCTGGAGAAGATCGACGTGGGTGTGCGCCTGAACATCACGCCTCGCGTGAGCGACGACGGCATGATTACCGCCTCGGTCGAGCCGGAGGTTTCGCGGATCCTGCGCTTCGTCGGCCCGGACGAGGATCTGCCCCAGACCTCCATGCGCCGCGCCACGACCAACGTGCGGGTGCGCGACGGCCAGACCATCTACATCGGCGGCCTGATCTCCGAGGAGAACCGCAAGAATGTCAGCAAGATCCCGTTGCTCGGCGACATTCCGATCCTCGGCAGGCTGTTCCGCTACGAGAAGAACGAGACGAACCGGCTGGATCTCGTGGTCGAACTCACGTGCCGTCTCGTCGGCGACGACATAGGCACGCTTCCTTCGGCCGAAGAGGAAAGCCCCGGCCTGCTCTCGACATTCCCTGAGGAGACCGGCGTGCTGCCGGTAGAGAAGTAGGACACTCTGTCGGCTACGGCCAGCAAAGCCGGAGCCGACTCGACGATACGGAGACGACTGTGACCATCACTGAGCTCGCCAACATCGACGATGCGATGGACATCGACCGCCAGGGAACCCTGAGCATCGAGGACATCCTGCCCGAGGCCATCGCCCGCAGCGCGTCGGATATCCTGATCTCCGCGGGCTCCCCGGTCATGCTCAACATCAACGGCGCCCTCGAGGAATACTCCAATCCCGCCGTGTTGACGCCCAACGAGAGCCGCACGCTGGCCTACCAGCTCGTGGACGAGGACCAGCAGAAGCGCTTCGAGCTGGAGCTCGACGGCGACATGTCCTTCGAGCTCTTCGACGAGTGCCGATTCCGCGTGAACGTGTTCCAGCAGCGGGGATCGGTGGCCTGCGTGCTGCGCCTGATTCCGCTGACGGTGCCCTCGGCCAAGGACATCGGCATGTCGGACCTGCTGATCGGCAAGCTCACGAACATCACCAGCGGACTGCTGCTGGTGACCGGCCCCACAGGGTCGGGCAAGTCCACGACGGTGGCGAGCTATCTCGACTACCTCAACACGAAGCACGACCGTCCCCAGCACATCGTGACCATCGAGGACCCCATAGAATTCCGCATGAGGTCCAAGCGCTGCATGATCAACCAGCGCGAGGTGGGCATAGACACCAAGACCTTCGCGTCGGGCCTGCGCGCCGCCTTGCGGCAGATGGCCAACATCATCTTCGTGGGCGAAATGCGTGATCGTGAGACCATCGAGATCGCGTTGACCGCCGCGGAGACCGGCAATCTGGTGATCAGCACCCTCCATACCCAGTCGGCTGCCAAGACCATCAACCGGATCATCGACGTGTTTCCCGTGCAGGATCAGGAAGACATCCGCACCCGCTTGTCCCTGACCCTCAAGGGTGTGATCACCCAGCTGCTCATGCCCGTCAAGGGCGGCGCCGGTCGTGTTGCGGCCCGGGAGATCCTGTTCGTCACACACGCCATCTCAAACATGATCCGCGAAGGCAAGATCCACCAGATCAACAACATGATCACGGGCGGAGCCGCCGAGGGCATGGTTCTGATGGACGACACCCTGCTGGATCTGCACGCCAAGGGCCTCGTCCGCGCCGAAGACGTGCTGCCCCGCCTGCACGACACCGAGAAGGCCCGTCGTCTGACGATGAGGAAGCCATGATCATCCCCGCCTGGATCGACGGAGCATTCGGACTGCCTACGAGCCTGGTTCTCACCTGGCTCGTCTTTCTGGGGCTGTGCTTCGGCAGTTTCCTGAACGTGGTGATCCATCGACTCCCTCGCGGCATGTCGCTGGTCCGCCCGAGGTCGGCGTGTCCCGCCTGCGGTGCACCGGTACGCGCGCGCGACAATCTGCCCGTGATCGGCTGGGTTCTGCTGCGCGGACGCTGCCGCGATTGCGGCGTTGGAATCAGCATTCGCTATCCCCTGGTGGAGCTTCTCGGCGCCGCCTGTGTGCTCACGGCGTGCCTGGCGTCAGCCGGTCCCGCCGCGGCCGCACTGCGCTCGCTGCTCCTGCTGGCCCTCGTCGCCGTACTCTTCATCGATCTGGACCACAAGCTCATCCTCGATGTGATGACCCTGCCCGGCATCGCCGTAGGCCTTGCGGTTGCACCGCTGATCGGCACGACCCGCACGGACGCCTTGATCGGCGCTGCCGCCGGCTACGCCGTGTTCGAATCGCTTCGTTTGGGCTGGCGACGCTGGCGGGGCGAGGACGGCCTGGGCGGCGGCGACGTCAAGCTGGCCGCCTGGCTGGGCGCCTGGCTGGGATGGCAGGGAGTTGCCCTGACCTTCCTGATGGGTTCGTTCGTCGGCGTTCTGGTCGGCATGATCCTCATCGCTCGCGGGCGGGCCGACGGCGGCACAGCGCTCCCCTACGGCGTGTTTCTGGCGCCGGCGGCGATGGTGACCGCCATCGCAGGGCCCGACATCTGGGCCTGGTACATCACGCTCGGGGCCTGAGCCCTGGACAACACGGATACAAGGAAGGCCCGGATCGTCGATCCGGGCCTTCTCGTATTCATCGCTGCATCCGCCTACTTCAGATGCGGACTGTCCTCGGGCTGGGGCCTGCTGCGTTCCACATCAGCAGCCCGGATTCCCACCTCGATGGCCTTGTCCAGCTGCGGGTCGCGCCCATGCAGCCGGTCCGACGGCGTGAGGTCCACGATGTGGTCGGGAACCATGCCTTCGAGCTCGTGCGCCGCTTCCTGGGGCTTGTGGTTGCGCTCGGGATGGGCCTCGTCGCCGAACACATACCAGCCGCGACCCGGCAGCCGCACATAACCGGCGTAGCGGTTGCCGAACCCGCCTGTGGAGATGACGTTGCCGCCGGTCTCCATGCCCACGACCTCGCCGCGCCCGATGGTCTTGACGGCGTGGCTGAAGATCTCCGCGTTGGAGTAGCTGCCCTCGTTGCAGATCACGACGATGGGCTTGGTCCAGCGGTAGAAGGGCTGCCGCTCGGCCTCTGGATAGCCCACCACGCCGTCGCGGCCGATGGTGTAGGCATGCTGGGGCTGGGTGAGGATCGTCAGCATCAGGTCGGTGGTCCAGCCGCCGCCGTTGTTCCGCACGTCGATGATCAGGGCCTCCTTGCCGTCGGCGGCCGCGAAGAGGTTCTGCTCGAAGCGCTCCACTTCGCTGAAGCCCATGCCCTGGATGTGGGTATAGCCGATGCGCTCGTTGGTCGTGCGCTCCACATAGCTGCGCTTGTCGCGCTCCATGCGTTCGTAATTGCGCTGCCAGATCCGGCGGTAGCTGGCCGGCACAACCTCGACATCGAGCTCGTCAGCGCCGCGACGCAGGCCGAGGAGGGTGGGCTGGTCTTCGCGGGTTTCGAGGGTGCGCCATAGGTTGGCCGCGGCCGAAACGGCCTCGCCGTCCACGGTCAGCAGCAGGTCGCCCACCTCGACGCGCCCCTTGGCCATGTCGCAGGGACCGTAGGCCAGCACGTCGGTCACCAGCAAACCATCGCCGCGGTGGGCGGAATCGAACTGCAGGCCGAGCCAGCCGTCCGGACCGTAGTCGCCCGGCGTGTCCCAGGTAGCGCGATAACCCATGTGGCTGGCGTTGAGTTCGCCGAGCATGAAGTTCATGACGTCGCTGAAGTCCACGTCGTGCCGCACGCCGCGGACCATCGCCGCGTACTTCGTGCGGACCTTGTCCCAGTCGACGCCGTGCATGTCCGGATCGTAGAAGTGGTCGCGCATGGTGCGCCAGGCCTCGTCCATGGTGCGCAGGCGCACGGCGGGGCGGTCGACGGTCAGGCGGGCCGAGAAGTCCGTCGACTCGACCTTGCCGCCGTCGGCCGGCACGCGGGACGGCTTGCCGCGCTTGAGGAAAGTGAAGGTCTTGACCTCGGCGTCGGCGCTGATGCCGGCGGGCGACGTGCCGCCCTCGGTGACGGATTCGCGGTCCTCGCCGAAACGGTCGACGCTCATGAGATCGCGGTCGCCGTCGACGGTGCCGACGAAGTAGTAGCGGTCTCCCTTGGGGTGCACCGCGACGATCGACTCGCTGCCGTTCAGGCTCGTGATGCGGCGCGAACGGAGATGGATGTCTTCGAAGTCGATGACGGCAGGTTCATCGACCTTCTCTTCAGCTTCTTCGGCTTCGTCCTCGGATTCGGCGTCTTCCTCCTCATCCTCATCCTTCTTACCCTTCTTGTCCTTCTTGTCCTTATTGTCGCGTGTCTTCTCCCAGATCTGCCACTCCTCCTTCGTCCTTTCGTGGTCCTCGCGCTGGAGGTACACGGCGTAGACGTCTTGGTCGTGGGAGTTGGGGTCGTGGTCGTGGCGTGCCGTGCTCCAGGCGAGCACACGGCCGTCGGCAGACCACACAGGGTTCTGGTCGTAGTCGGGATGGCGGCTCACGTTGACTTCGTCGCCACCGTCCGAGGGCATGATGAAGATGTCGGAGTTGTAGTTGCGGTCGCTGCGGGAGAAGGCGATCCAGTGGCCGTCCGGGGACCAGCTGTATTCTTCCACGTTCCACGACTTGAAGAGGGTCTTGTCGTGGCCGCCCTCGGCGTCCATGACGTGGAGGTCGCCGTTGCCGCGGGTGTAGAGGATGCGGTCGCCCTTCGGAGACCAGACTGGATTGAGGCAGGGCTTCTTGCCGTCGGTCAGCACCACAATGCGATGGGTGCGGGCGGCGCGGAGCAGCGGCTGCTCTTCCTCGTCGGATACGAGCAGACAGACCGTACTTTCACCGTCGCGGTCGCCGACGAAGAGCAGTGTGTCGGCGGAACCGGGTCGGAACATGAGACTCTGTTCCAGCCAAGGGCCGGGTACGGCCACTGTGGCGCGTCCGCCGAGCTCCTTGTTCACCAGTACGATTTCGCCGGAGACCGCCAGCGCATATTCTTCACCATCTGACGAGACAGCGATTTCCGTAGCGTCGCCGGTCTTCGTCTCCAGAACGACGGGGTTTTCGATCTGATCATCGGCCACGCTGATGGCGATGGGCTTGGGCTTGCCGTCGGGAAGATCGAGGAGAAACAGAGCGGTGCCCTGTTCCAGAACCATGCGGCGACCATCGGCGCTCAAGGCTGCGCCGCGGACAGGGTCGCCCTTGAATTCTGTGATCTGCCACGGATCACTGCCGTCGGCGCCCATGGTCCAGACGTTGGCGGTCTTGCTCTTGTCCTGATCCCCCAGCCAGTAGATGCGGCCGCCCGGCCCCACCATGGGGTTGGTGTCGTAGCCGCGGTTGTCAGTCAGTCGGATCGGGTCCGATCCAGGCGTCCAACCGTAGAGCTCGCGCTGATAGCTGCCCCGATAATGCAGACGCCCCCAGGCCACGCGTCCTTCCGCGTAGACGAAGGACTTGCCGTCGGCGGTGGCGATCTCATCGGCGAAGACATCGAGCAGACGGAACGGGGTGCCGCCGGCCACGGGCACACGGAAGATCTGGGTCGACATGGGATAGTCGAACAGACGCCGCGAGGCGAAGTACACCTCGGTACCATCGGCCGAGAAGGCCCGGGGCTGGTCGTTCGACGCTGCGTGAGTCAGTCGCTTCGGCGCACCGCCTTCGAGAGGCATGACGTACACGTCGAAGTCCCCATAGCGGTTGGACGAAAACGCGATCGTCTTCCCATCGGGGCTGATGACTGCGTGGGAATCGTACGCTTCGTGGGCGGTCAGGCGCCGGGCCTGGCCGCCTGCAGCTGGTACGCTCCACAGATCCCCCTGGTAGCTGAACACAACGGTTCCGCCGTCGGGGGTGATGGCCGGCCAGCGCGGCATGAAGGCGTCGGCGGCCAGGGCGCCAACGGCCAGGCACAGCAACGCAACGACGAGGAGCGAACGGAACACGCTCGGCAGTCTCATGGAATCCTCCGCGATCTTGATGGTGCGGCCGGCGAAAGGCCGGCCGGTCTTGAGAGCCGGGGTAGATTAGCACGAAAGGCGTTATGGAACCAAGAGTCTGAGGTTGCCCTTGAGTGAAATGGCCCGGATCAGCGCCGGATCAGCTTGAATGCGATGTCGTCGCCCATGCCCTGGCGGTACGCGAGTTCGATCCACAGCATCGCGAGGGGCTCGAGCCAGCGGGCAGACTTCAAGGGACCGGCGTCGACAGGCTCGAATCCGAGGTCCGATATCAGGCCTGCTACCACGGCCTTGGCCATCGCCGATTCACCGGCCATCAGCATCGTCGGCGGCCCGTCGGGATAAGCCGTATCACGCATATTGGACACACCGGTGGTGTTCAAGGCCTTCACGACCCGCGCACCCGGCAGCAGTCCCGCGACGATCTCGGCCCCGGACGAGCCATGCCCCACAACGAGATCCGCCAGGTCTCGGGACAGCGGATTGGTGCAGTCGATGACGATCTTCCCCTGCTGGTCCCCAAGTCGAGGCAGCAGATCCTCTACGACGCTGAATGGAATCGCGAGCACGATCACTTCCGCAGCTACGGCAGCATCGGAAGGAAGCGCTGCCCACGCATCGACGCCGGTTTCCACCACCAGTGCCTGTACCCGCCCCGACTCCGGAGATCGGGAGCCGTAGACGATCTCGTGACCGGCAGCGGCCCAACGAGGACCGAGGGTCGCCCCCACGTCGCCGGTGCCGATGATGGCGATGGTGCGGGCGTGGACAACACCGCCGAAACAGACAACGACCAGGGCGGCCGCGAAGATTTTCGCGTTCATGTCTTGCCTCCAGAACAAGCAGGGAGCGGTTCGAATGCCCTCACGGTAGCGCACCGAGTCGGCATCCGCCACGGCCCGGAGGGATCATACTGACAAAGGGGTGAGGCTTTCGACGGGCACGTTGTGGGGACAGACGATCACGAAGCTCGTTCCACGGCCGATCCGGCTCTCGCAGCGGATCGTTCCCCCGAGGGTTCTGGTCACCGTGTTGTAGACGATGTGCATGCCCAGTCCCGTGCCGCTGACACCGCGCCTCGTGGTGAAGAACGGTTCGTAGATGCGGCCAATGGTTTCGGGATCCATGCCCACACCATCGTCTTCGACCGTCAAGCGCCAGGAGGGTCCGTTGCACTCGACCAAGACCGAGACGGTTCCGGGTTCTCGATCGACGAAGGCGTGGGATGAAATGTTGTCGAACAATTGTTCGACAACACGCCCCAAGGCCGTCGGCTAGGTCGACACCTTCAGAGTGTCGGGACAGGACATCACAAGACGATGCCCCCGCAGTTCGAGAGAGGCCCTGCACGTCGATAGGTTTTCATTCAGGAAGCTCTTCATATGGATCACGCGGGCATCTTCTGCGTTCAGATCCACCGCGACCTGCTTGAAGGCCGCCACGAGATCCGCCGTGCGTTTCAGATTGGTGTAGACGAGGCCCGTCGTCTCGCGCACCGACAACAGGAACCCTTCGAGCCTGCTCCTGGTCAGGTGCCCTTCCTTGTAGCTGTTCCAACAAGAGTCCAACTGGTCCTGGAGGTGGGTGATCGCCGTCACGCCGACCCCCACGGGCGTGTTGATCTCATGGGCCACCCCGGACACGAGAGTGCCGAGCGCTCCCATCGTCTCGGCTTCGATCAGCTGTTCCTGGGCCGCCTTCAACTCTGCGGTCCTGGACTCCACCCGGCGTTCGAGCTCTGCATTCAGCTGCAAGGTATTCGCCTCGGAGCGCATACGGATCAGCTCCGCCGACGCACGAGCGGCAAAGATCTGCAGGAACGATTGAATCCGCGGCGACGGTTCCTTCATGGAGCTCCGACTCATGACGGCCATAATGCCCCCGGCCTTGCCGTCGGAATCGTAGAGGGTGACGCCGTGGTAGCTCCGGATTTCCAGACTGGCCAGCAGATCATCGTCGGGAAAGACATCCTGAATGTGATCGGAGCAAAAGAACTTACCGCGTTCCATGACCAGCTCGCTGGGAGTTCCCGTCAAGGCGTAGTGGATCGGCGGCAAGAACTCCTTTCCGTCCCAGAAGGCCAGGGTGTCGCCGCGGCTCGAGTCTTCTTGGTCGACGCGACCCACGAAGGCGAATGTGGCGTCGAAGGTTTCCATAAGACTACATGTCAAGACACGGAAAAACGCCTCCCCCGTTTCACCCATCGTACTCTCGGCCACGGTTCGAAGCACATGCTCGTCGGCGGCCTGACGTTGGAGCGATTCAAACCGTTCCTGCAGTCTGCTTCGGGCCATCCAGAGGGAAACGGCCAAGGCAAGGCCCGTCACCAATATCAGAACAGAGAACCCCCATCCTTTGAGCGGTCCCTGGTCAGACGCCAGGGCCACCTGCTGGGCAACGTCATGCTCCAATACGAGCCACCAACGTGAGTCATCAGACAGATGAACCTCGGCCGCGGCCTTGCGCCCACCCGTCGCAGCATGGGTCGGGCACGAACCGCCGACGAGGGCCTCGGCACCGTAGGATGCGACCATGAGCCGGAAAGTCTCCAGGCTCTCAGCAGGCATATTTTCAGAACTGTAAACTTCGTTGCGGTTGTTGATCAACATGGCCTGCGAGGAGAAACTCCCGCGTCCCATGAGTTCTTTGATGTGTGATTCGGTAATCGTCACGGACACCAGGCCGACCAGGCCGCCATCTTTGCGAATGGGCTGTGAAAACAGCAGACCCGGCATGGCGGGTCCTCCCGACACATCTCCACACAACATGATCCGGCGGCTGACCGTGTTGGCCAGGCCCGGATCGGCCTGAAACGCTGCGAGATGTTCTTTCTCAACCGCACATTCTTCAGGAGGCTGTTCCCGGTTCGGTGGGATCGATACCAGACCGCCGTGAGTGAAACACATGGCGGGTGTAGGCAACCCCTCGGACACCGGCGTCATTTGGAGCGTTTTGAGGCCGTGGCGTTCCAGGAAGATCTGATAGCTTTGCGCAATGTCTCCCCGCACTTCGGGGCCGAAGTCCTTGATGTCGTCGTCACTGGCGATGATTTTCAGCACCGTCTGGATGGATCCGAAATATTCCTCGATCGTCGCAGCCCTGCTCTCGAGCATGATCTCGTTGCTCTCGATCACCGAGGCTTCGAACTTGGCTTTACGTTCTCGACCATCTCCGTCGAGCTTCATGACGAAAAGTCCAACGCCGACAAGCACAAGCAGTCCGAGCAGATCCAGCGTATGGATTCCACCGCCGTGGTGCTCGAGTTGGGCTCCTTGTCCATCAGGACGTGCCAATCTGCGCGTCATCCATGCCTCCGGTTCGGAAAGACAGACGTCTCCCTACCGGAGTACTTTCGACATATTTGGGTTGAACTGTAGTGATTTGAATCGTTTGTGGTCGGATATGACGATGCTTCAGCGCACGGCCCCGGCGACAATTTCCGTCGTCAAAACGTCCAACAACCCGCCTCGACCGTCGGTCCATGGCGGAAGATCTCCAAAATCGACGTTGTTCATGTTTTCCACCTCAACAACCCCGTCCTCCATCAAGGGAAGACACTGCTCGCGCAGGGCCCTCAAACCATCGAGATCGCGGAATAGTAGTACCCAAGTCGAAATAAGACTCCGATCGGACGGACCAGCTGATCGATTGGACACAGTCAGAGCCCGCCAGCCGGCGGCGCGTGCCCAGGCGTAAAGAACCGGACGCAGGTCGAGCCAATTGCTCGAAACATGGGCCGCGATCATGCCCTCAGAGCTGAGATGACCGGTATAGACAGCGAAGGCCTCCCGGGTCAGCAGATGCATAGGTACGGCATCGCCGGCGAAGGCATCGAGTACCAAAAGATCGAATTTCCGTCCGGTCGGATGGTCGACAAGCTCCCGGGTGAGAGAAAGCCTCGCATCGCCGAGCACCACGTCGACAGACGCCGGCGAATCTGCAAGGTAGGTGAAGGCTGGGTTGGTGGCTCCTGCAGCGACGGAGGCGACAGCCGGACTGAGTTCGTAGAAGACAATCTCGTCTCCTGGAAGCCCGTATGCGGCCAGCGTACCTACGCCAAGCCCCACGGCCCCGATGTGCAACGGAGAATCCGTTCGGGACCGCTGAGCAGCAACCGCGATACCGCATCCCGTGGTTTCAGCATAGTAGGTCGTGGGCTCGCGGCGCAGATCCGCGGCGAGGAACTGGGCTCCGTGCTTGGTGGCGCCGTGGGTCAGAACCAGACGATGACGTGCGGGATCGCCCACACCGTGCTCGGTAACCCGAATCATCCCGTGGAAATCGCGGTGCTGAAGGATCGTTCCTTCGGGCGTAGCGATGATCTTCATGATCAGCAAAGCGACCAAGAGCATCAGCATCATGGCTGCGGTGACGTTCGTTCCGCGTCTCGATGCCCCTCGTATTCCCCCGATTGCAGCAAGCAGTGCGACGGCACCGAAACCCAGAGCCAGTTCCGTCCACCGCGGCCCCAGCGACGGCGCCGCCAAACCTGAGACGACCCCTCCGATGGCCCCTCCCGCCGCGATGGCCAGATAGAAGGACGTGAGTCGTCCGGAATCGGGGCGGGATGCGGCGAGAGCGCCATGGGCGGCCAGACACGCCGCCGTCATGGCACCCAGGGTCATCAGAATGACCGTGACGGGACCCGCGTCGAGACTGTCGTGCAGCACCAGGAGCAGAAGCCCCAATGCCGCACCCGACAAAGCCGCCGGTCGGAACAGCGTTCCCGGTAAACGCCCGGCAAACGCTACGATCCAGGTCAACAGATAGAGAGCCAATGGTACGACCCAGAGCATCGGCATACTGGCCAAGTCCTGGGCCAACACCGTGGTCACCGCATTGAGGACGACGACACCCGACGCCGCCCAGGCCATCCAACCAACGATGGATCCCAAAGACGGGGCGTGGGACGGCCGCACGACGAGCGGCGGCGCATCCGACCGACGTATGTTCAGGGCGATCACGGCGATCAGACCGATTTCAGCCGCATACAGAAACGACCACATCCGGCCCAGAACCATCACGTCCACAAAGCGTTCGAGGACGGTCGGAAAGAGCAGCAGCGCCGCCAGGGACGCGGCATTGGAAACCGCATACAGTCGATAGGCCCGGTCGCCGGAGGCGTCGCCGGCCCAGGACTGAACCAGAGGCCCGATGACCGCAAGACCCACGAACAACGGACCAACGCCCAGCAGCACGGCCAACGCCACCGTAAAGACCGAATCGCCGTCTACTGCTGCTTTCACGGGCAACAGGGGAAACGTCGCCGCCCCCGCAGCTAACACGAAGATCAGAACGATGCCCTGGAGGCTTTGCGGCACATGGCGGCGGATCAGATGGGCAATCAGATAACCGACGAAGAGGAACGACTGATAGCAGGCCAGAGAAACCGCCCACACCGAGGGCGCACCCCCGAAGCGCGGCAACAGGGAGCGGGCCGCCAGGGGCTGGAGCAGAAAGAGCAGGAAGGCGCCCAATCCTACCGCGAGCGCCTTCACATCGAAGACGCCGAGGTCAGCTCGACGAGGTCCAGGAGTTCGGTGATCGCCTCGACACAGCCGGTGTCGGCTTCATAGCGGGCGGCTACGATCTTGCGGGCGGCGGGAACATCGCCGCAAGCCTTGCCGCGGGAGATGAGGCGGCGACAGTTCTCCGGCATGGGGCCCCAGTTTCCGCATTCCACAAAGTCGGCGCTGAAGAACACGAACTTGGGAATGGCCTCGCCGCCGTTGGTCAGAAAACGCACGAAGACTTCTGGCCGCTCTTCCCTCGTCACGAAGCGAACCGTGAGCTGCTCGCTTTCCCGAGCCAGACGCATGAGCGCCGGGACATGACGCACGACGTCGCCGCACCAATCCTCGGCGACCACCAGAACGTTCACCCGACGGGGCAGGTCCTGCAGAAACGACGCGGCTTCGTCGACGAGGGTAATCTCCGCGACGTTGTGCGCCATGGCGGCGGCTTTGTCGGGGAACTCGGCGGATTCGAGCCAGGCCTCGAACGTGGATGCCTCGGCGAAGATCTCGGGCCAGTCGAGAGCAGGAAGGACGGGTGGACGGGGCATCGGCGACTCCTGGTGTTCGGGCCGGAAAAATAAGGGAGACCGCTTCAGGCCTTTGGGCCTTCATCGGTCTCCCCATCCTAGAACGCCGTCGAATTCTCCGCCACAGTCGATCCTGCCTGCGGCCTCGGCTCTAGATTTGGAACAGGTACTGCAGCTTCATGAAGTACTGCCGGTCCATGAGCGTCCAGCCTTCGATCCCGTTCTGAGCCATGGTCAGGTCGCGGTAATCCCTTGTCGATCCCACATAGAAGATCGAAAACGGGTTGAGACGGTAAGTGAGCAACGGGTCGGCGTCCCAGCTGCCGCTGAAATCGTTGTACTACAGAACCACTCGAGCAGCCAACTCGCGGCTGATCTGCAGCTGGATCCGGGAACGGAGAATGAACCCGTTGAAGAACTCCTCGCGGGTCTCCAGATCGTAGCTGCTGGCATGATCGAAACTGAGGTCGGTCACGAACCTGTCGATGGGTTTCAACGTGGCCCATGCCGAAAAACGCTTCTCGTCTCCCATGACACCTGCAAAGCGGGCGATGCGGTGCCCCTTGGAGACATCGAAGCCGAAGTTGAACCACGACGTCGGAATGGCCTGCATGTTGAGCCCGGTGCTGGAGATTCCATCGAACTGCGTGCCGTCGAAAAGCTCGTTGCTGAGCATCTGAGTCAACGCGAATCTCGCCTGCATCTTCCTGAGACTCATCGCCACCTGTCCGTACGCCCACTCGTCCTTTTTCACGCCGTCGAAATTCCACTTATTGCCGATGTTCAGGAACGGACTGATCGACTGGAGCCAGGGCGAATCGTCGAAACGGAAGGTCGGGCCGGCGGAAAAGACCACTTCACGGTTCGAGTTGCTGGGCTCGAAGCCGTTGTCGGCGCGGAAAGTGGGACTGCGCTCCCAGTAGTCCATGTCGGCGTTCCAGGTGCTGTTTCCGTACTCCAAGCTGGAATAGAGGGCATGACCCCAGTAGGTCTCGCCGTCGAAGGCCGCGGTGTGCTTGCCGCCGTCGAACGTGGTGTCGCCGAGATTGTCGGTCATCGCCGGGTTGTCTGGTTCATCGGTAAGACTGGTAAGTACCTGGACTTCGAGCTGGGTGTTGTCGGTGAAGCGCACACGAGCATCGGCGCCCACCACTTTGCCGGACCCTCCGACATCGAGATGACGGTCGGTGGTGATCACGCCCACATGGGAAAGGTCACCGAGAGAATGGCGCACGCGCAGAATGCTGGATACGCTCTTGCCGCCTTGGGCGAACCCACTGCCCTCCTCGAAGGGCAGGATGATCGGCGTGTGCTCGTCGCGGGCCACGAGGTAGGCCACGTTGGTGCGCCCCGGACGACCGGTAACCTTGGCCGCAAAGCTCGGGTCGTTGATCGAGCGAGTGTAGACCGTGTTGAACCACGTGTGGAACATGTCGCTGCCCTCCTGGAAGAAGGGGCGGCGTTCCGGGAAGTGGAGAGCGAAGGTCGTGTTCACGTCGATCTGGGCGGCGTCGGCCTCCACCTGGCTGAAGTCGGGGTTGTAGGTGCCCTCGATGGTGAAGTCAGACGACACGGCATACTTGGCGCCTAGGGACAGGCCATCGAACGGGTCGCCGTCATTGATGTCGCCGTTCTCCCAGTCGGCCGTGGGCATGCCGTCGCCGTCGCGGACGCGGCCGCCCGACTGGAAGGCGACCAGCGAAGGCAGCAACTCGAAGCCCGAACCGGGCTCGACGCCGTCGATACCCTTGACGACGCCCCACTGGCAGGGCCAGCACTGGTCGTTGCGGTCGTAGGCCGCCCACGAATACTGACCGCGCACTTCACGCGGGTGGTTGCGCCAGAAGTCGACTCGCCACTCGTTCACCTCATCGGTCGGAAAGCGCAGGCTCGAGAACGGAATCCGCATCTCCACGATCCAGCCCTCGCTGTTCACTGCTGCGGCGGTTTCGAAGACAAGGTCGTAGCCCATGTCCTCGCCGCCGTTGCTGGACCAGAACAGGTCGCCCTGCACTCCATAGGGATTCGCGGCGATTTCATACGCCCACATCTGATCGCCGTAGGGATCCAGGGCCAGAATCACGTAGTCGTCCTGCCAGATGCGGTCGCGCTCGGTCATGGTGGCGCGGATGGTCGACGGATCGTCGGCGCAGATCCAGGCCACATAGAGGTTGTCGGCGTCGTAGGTCATCCAGGCTTCGGTGTCGACCGGAGGCCGGGTTTGGTCGCCCGGATTGTGTTCGGCGAAGGTGTGAGCTCGGCCGGCCGCGGCCCAGCCCGGATCGTCGACTTTGCCGTCCAGGACGATGGCACCCACCGCCTGACCAACGGTCATTTCAGGATTGTAGACAACATTGTACCTGTCGTCGGCAATCGTGATCGCAGCAGTCAACAGACACATCAACACGATGGTGAGGCTTGTCTTGGTCATGGATTCCGCTCTCCGATGGGCGTGGGGGGGATGCGCGCCGTTCGTTACGCAAAAAGACGACGGGGGTTTCGGACCCGTCGTTAATAAAAACGCCGCCGCAGATCTCGTGATCTGCGGCGGCTAAGGGACCGGATCTGTACTAGTCCACCCGGACGAGCTTGACCACACCGGTGTTGAGACCGGCCGTCACACGGGCGAAATAGACCCCCGCACCTTCGCTTCGGCCTCCCGTCGACCAAAGCACCCCGTGATCTCCCGACGGAAGATCTTCGTCGAGCAACGTCGCGATCATGCGTCCCCGTAGATCGAAAATTTCGACCCTCACCGGAACAAGGACGTTCTCGGGCGCCTCGACGGCGAAGGACACGATGGTCGAGGGATTGAAAGGATTGGGCAAGGCCTCGAGATCACGGATGACGAATGTCGGCTCGGGCGCCACCGAAGTGGCCGCCGCAGGCCGGATCACCAGAGCCGGATCGCCGAAGAGCATGAGCAGAGGCAAGTGGTCCCGGTAAAACTCGGTCGGGGCGGTATTCCATGCCTCGACCAGGGCCGTGTTGTGTGCATCGCCCAGACGTTCAGGTTCTCCGGATCCCAGCACGGCCCAGTACGTGTCGTCGAAGTGGAACATGCCGGCGATAAAGGGCAATGTCGCGTAGGCCCTGGCCGCCACGGCCCCTCCGTCCGGAAGGGCCATCAGACGTTCGAGGATGCCTTCGGCCAGGATGTCGGCACCGGCACAGGTGTTGGAATCGATCACATAAGTACGACCGCTTCCTTCAAGCCCAAGGAGATGTTCGAAACCCAGCTCGACCCCGCCCCCGCAACTCCACCTTTCCGTACTGCCCTGCCCGAAATAGTACACGTGGTCATAGTCATTCCCCGCCAGCTCCGCTGCAAAGGCTTCTGGGGAGAGGACCAGGGAGCCCGGCACCATCTGCCATTGCTGGAGGATCGGTGTCGCCATGAGTGGCGCCTCTCCCCCATCCAGGTCGGTGATGATGTCCTGCACGCGATGAACGCCGATCGTGTTGTCGCCGACCGGAGGGAAAAACTCCGAGGCGGCCAGCAGCACGCGTCCGCGTCTCGACAGGGACCGCCCTTCGAAGCCGATCGTCTTGGCCACCATCACGGCGGCCTGATCCGCATCATCGCAGGGCAGGCGCCCGACGGCGAGCTCGGGATCGTGATCGTATTGGTCGCCGGGTTCGGCGACCCAGCCGTCGCCGTCGCCGTCCCAATCGCCGTCGAGGCAGGCATAGTAGAGATCGAGAGGGGCGATATCTATGCTCACACCCACATCGCGGCGGGTCAGCGGCGCGGGGACATCGTCGTAGTCGCCGCCCAGCAAAAGATATCGGGTGCCCCATTCTTCGTAGGCACGCTGTGCGAACCAGCGGATTCGGGAGGGAGTATCGGGCAGGAGTTGCCCGCTCGCCCACATGGAAACGTCACTGATGGAGACGACCCGGGTCGTCAGACCCTGCCCCTCTCGATATGCGGCCAGCTCGGAAAAGGCCGCTTCGAACTCAGGCACCGTCACACAAACCCACACAGCTTCGTCGAGCGGAATTTCAGCCCAGACAGGTCTCGCAGGAAACAGCATCAGCCAGGCGAGACAAACGAAAACAAAAGGAATCAGGTGCCGGAAAGCAGTCCGGCTCATACGGTTCAACATAAGTGAACCTCCTCGCAAAGCGGCGTCCGGAGACACCTGGACCCACTCCTGATATCGGTCACGACGCGACACTTGATACCGGAGCGAAAGGACAAGATCCAGCTCGCAAGGGGTATCAAGGGTTCGGTCGCTACCTCCAGGGACGGGTCATCGCTTTGCGAGGAGGTTCATTCTTCCTCGACGTTGCGCAAGACTACCAGAAATACCCTCTCTGATCAAGGCTGATCATTGAGCAGCGGCGGTCACTTATTCGGGAGGACATCCGGTACGAAGGTCTGGTCACCCATCGGCGAGCGCACGTACGTGCCCCCCTCCTGCCGTTCCGGCAACTCGATTCTCTCGGGAGTCAGATCCTCATAGTCGATCAGACCCAGGAAATGGCTGATGCAGTTGATCCGCGCCCGTTTCTTGCAATCGGCCTCGACCACATACCACGGCGCCTGCTTGATGTCGGTATGGGCGAACATGGCATCCTTGGCTCGAGAGTACTCCACCCATTTGGACCTTGATTCGAGGTCCATGGGACTCAGCTTCCAGTGCTTGGTGGGATCGTCGATGCGGTCCTGGAACCGATGCTCCTGCTCCTCATCGCTCACCGAGAACCAATACTTCACGACCATGATACCGGACCGCACGAGCATGCGTTCGAACTCGGGTGTCGAACGCAGAAACTCTTCGTACTCTTCGTCGGTGCAGAACCCCATGACACGCTCGACGCCGGCGCGGTTGTACCAGCTGCGGTCGAAGAGCACCATCTCGCCGGCCGCAGGCAGATGCTGCACATACCTCTGAAAGTACCACTGTGTCTTTTCGCGTTCGGTGGGCACGCCCAGGGCCACGACCCGGGCGATGCGTGGGCTGAGCGGTTCGGTGAGCCGCTTGATGACGCCTCCCTTGCCTGCCGCGTCGCGGCCTTCGAACAGCACCACAACCCTCAGTCCCGCTGCCTTGACCCACTCCTGCAGCTTGACCAACTCGATGTGCAGACGTCGCATCTCGGCTTCGTAGACTGATTTCTTCAGTTTCCGCCCACGACGGCTTTTTTCAGGTTCGGCGTGGCGGTCCGTGACGACGTTCTTCGTCTTGTGCGGCATGAGTTCTCCTCGGCAGAGTCTGAGCTTTGCAGTCATCCTCCATTTTCGGCAGCGGAAACGTCAACGTTAGAAATCTCAGCGATCACCGATATTCAGGGGACTATTATTCTTGAGCGCCCCTTGTCTTTCCCGGTCGGAGTGCTAGGCTCCGGGCGCACTCGAAAGGAGCCTCCATGCTGCGCCGTCTGCTCATATTACTCACTGTGGTATCTGTCGCTGCGATCACCCTGAAAGTGACCGGCGTGCTCGACCCCGCACCCCAGGACCCCGTGTCCGAGGTCGTCGATCTCTCCTTCGCCCTCCAAAAGCGACTGGAGGAACTGCGTGAGGAGGTCGGATTTCCGGGGGCCACCGCCTCGTTCATCCTCGAAGACGGACGCTCAGGCCGCATCGCCGTCGGCGTGATCGATCCCGGCGGCGACGAAGCCATGCCCTTGTCGGCCCGCATGCTCGCCGGCAGCGTTGGCAAGATGTTCGTGGCAGGCGTGGTGCTGGACCTGGTCGGACGCGGCGTGCTCGACCTCGACGCCCCCGTCACCGACTGGCTCGGCGATGAACCTTGGTTCTCCCGGCTGCCCAACGGTCCCGACCTCACGCTGCGCAACCTGATGAACCATGTCTCGGGTATTCCGGACCACCTGGAGCAGGAGGGCTATCTGACCGACGCCCGGGCGCTCTCAGCACCGGGCGGCGATCCCGACGCGGTGATCCAGCCCCTGCAGGCCGTGGGTTACGTGCTCGACCTCGAACCTCTCGGCCCGGTCGGCGGCGACTTCTCGTACGCCGACACCAACTACATACTCGCAGGTCTCGTGGTCGAAAAAGCAACCGGCCGCACCTACTACGATCTGCTGACCGAACGGCTGCTCGAACCTCTCGGACTCGTGGAAACGTCCCCTCAGATCGGCCGCGATCTGCCGGGACTCGTGCACGGACACATGCACGCAGAGAACATCTTCGGCCTGCCCGCCCTCACCCACGGCGACGACGGTCTGCTGACCCACAATCCCGTCCTCGAATGGTGCGGGGGCGGCGTCGTGAGCACGGCGAACGATCTAGCCCGCTACGCCCACCTGCTCTATCGCGGCCAGGCTCTCGACTGGGACTACAGGCCCGACCTGCTCAAGGGCGTGCCCTTGAAGAACTACGACGTGCCCGGCCTCTACGGCCTGGCCACCTTCATGCTCAAAGGAGGCCTCGGCACGACCCTCGGACATACCGGCTGGTATCCCGGCTACCACACGGCGGTGACCCATTACGTCGATCACGGCATCACGGTGGCCGTGCAGGTCAACCGCGACTGGGAGACCGACGTCCGACGACTGGCCGATGAACTGGCCTACGTCATCGTGGGAGACTGAACGTGCCCCTGGTCGCCGTCCATCCACTGCCAGCCTACGCGCGGCTGAGCGCCGAAGGATTCGCTATCCTTTCCCCCGACGACGACGCACCCGTCCTGCGCATCGGGCTGTTGAATATGATGGCCGACGCCGCCCTCGAAGCCACGGAGCGTCAGATCCTCCGTCTGCTCGCCCTCGGTGCTCCCCATATGCCCATCGCCCTGCACCCCTTCTCCCTGCCGGAGATTCCACGGAACGATGCGGGCATCGCCCACGTGAACCGCTGGTATCCGACCTTCGACGACATCCGCACCGCCGGACTCGACGCTCTGTTCGTGACCGGAGCCAACGTCCCCGATCCCGACCTGAACCGTCTTTCCTTTCGCGACGCCATGCTCGAAGCCCTCGACTGGGCTCATAATGAACTGCCCTCGGTGCTCTACTCCTGCCTCGCCACGCACGCTGTGCTCGGCTTCCGCTACGGCGAGCCGCGCCGAGCCCTGGCCGACAAGTGTTGGGGAGTATTTCCACACCGGGTCGTCGACCCGACCCACCCACTGGTCTCCGGGCTGAGTGCGAACCCGGTGGTCCCGCATTCACGCTGGAACGATGTCGGGAAAGATCAATTCGAGAGGGCGGGGCTGAAGATCCTGATGACTGCCGCCGACGGCGGTGTCCACCTCGCGACGAGCGCTGACGGACGCCGTGAAATCTACTGGCAAGGCCACCCCGAGTATGACCCGGTTTCCTTGTTGAAGGAATACAAGCGCGAAGTGGACCGATTCATTGCCGGCGAACTCGACGACCACCCCGACGCTCCGTTCGGCATCGTAGACGGCGTGGGAGCCGACATCTTGGCCGAACACCGCGGGGCTGTGGTCTTTGCAATGGCCCACCACCGCCCACCGCCGCCGTTCCCTGAGGAACAGACGACAGTGCACCTCGGCGACGCCTGGCGTTCCGATACGGTAACGATGATGGGAAATTGGTTGGCTTCGCTCCGGGACGGGGTCAGCGATAAAGGGTCTTGATCCCGCTCCACGACTTAGCTTCGTTCCCCACGGCCCCATGGACGATCGTGATTGTGATCAACCTCAAGTTCGTGCCCCCCACCTGCAGATAGCGCGCCGTTGCCCCTCCCGCGACAACGGTCAAATACTCGGTGTGCAGAATATCGACGTTCTCCACCATGTCGATGGGGCCGTCTTCGTCCAGGAGCACGACCGTCGTGGTCGCGGGACCCGTCGTGGTGACCACTTCGACCACGGCACGGCGCACATCGGACAGCGACGCCATGTCGACGGACAGCACCGCTTGGGTAATGGAAAGACCATAGCGGCTGACGATCGCCGAGGCTTGGGAGCCGCCTGTGGGAACTACGACGAGCTCGAGCCCCTGCTCTACCCAGGATTCACCGACGATCACAGGTGAATGGTCTTGGAAATCGACCACGAGCTCATCTGCTTGAACCGTCGCCGTAAACATGGCGAGCAGAACAAACAACATCGGGAACGGCTGGATACGTCTCTTCATATCAGCACCTCCGTTGTTCGAGCGACGGCAGACCGGAAACGGAGAACCGTGTCACGAACCTGCAGACCCTAGCACAGGTCGTCGATTCCACGCCACTCCCGCATCATGGGCAGGTCCTCACATGCGGTGTTCACGCATGAAGAACCAGGGCCCCGATCCAGGTGATTCTTCTGCCGCTTCCCGGCCCATTTCGACAAATCCCAGCATATCCGCAGGAGCATGTCTTGGCGTCGCCTAAAAAGTAGGGTTATGATCGCACAAGTTACGGCAACCATCGCAACGAGGTGAGTTCATCATGGTTGATCTCAGCAAGCCAGTGCTCTTCGTCGTATCCGACGGCCGCGGCGACACCGCCAACCAGCTGCTCGAAGCCGCCCTCGTCCAGTTCGCCGAACAGCCCCATGAGGTCGTGCGCTGGCCCGAAGTGAGGACACCAGATGAAGTGTCGCTGGTGATCGGAGCCGCAGCCGCGCGCAACGCCACTGTCTTCTACACCCTGGTGAGCGATGAGACCAGGAACGCCATGAAATCCGGCGCCGACCGCTTCTTGATACCCGCCGTCGACCTCCTCGGCCCCTCGTTTTCCGCACTCCACGACGTCTTCAAGAAAGAACCGTCCGCCACGCCGGGACTGTTCTACGCTTCCGACCGCGAACGCTTCGACCGCCACGCCGCCATCGACTACACCCTCAAACACGACGACGGCCAGCGCTCCGACGACCTCGACAAGGCCGACGTGGTGATCGTAGGCGTCTCGCGGGCCTCGAAGAGCACGACCTGCTTCTACCTCGCCTACCAGGGCGTGAAGGCCGCCAACGTGCCGCTGATCACAGACCGCCAGCCCCCCGAGGCCCTGTGCCGACTCGAACCCTCGCGGGTGGTCGGCCTGCGGATGAACATCACCCGCCTGATGACCGTGCGCGAGGCTCGCGCGACCCACCTGGGGCACACGCACACTGGCTACTACGTGGACAAGAGGGAGATCATGCGGGAGGTGCGCCACGCCAACGGCCTGATGGACACCTACGGCTGGCGAACAATCGACGCCTCGTACATGGCGGTGGAGGAGATCGCGCGGGAGATCGTCAGGCTGCGCGGCCTGACGACCCCCCATTACGATTGATGACGCCTACTTCAGCATGACCAGCTTGCCGGTCCGCACCTCGCCGCCAGTTTCCAGACGGAACATGTAGACGCCGGCAGGAGCGTGACGACCCCGGTCGTCGCGCCCGGTCCAGCGCAGGTCGTGGCGGCCGGCCGGGAGCTCGCCCGACGCCAGGGTCGCCACGCGTCGACCCTGCAGATCCACAACGCTCAGCCGCACCGGCGCCGTCGCCGGCAGCTCGAAGCTGATGGTTGTCGACGGGTTGAACGGGTTCGGATAGGCGGGACGGACCGTCAGCACGGCCGGGGCGTCGTCGCCGGTTCCCGTCGGCAGATCGGCACAGGCCGGCGTCAAGGCCCAGGGCTCGTAGGTCACACCGGCGCTCACCGCATCGCCACTGCCCGTACCTTCGCCGGACGGGCCGTCCGCGGCACCCCACCAGCAGTTGGTCATCAGCAACGTGCCGGTCGGGGCGTTCGTCTCCACAACCAGCACGCCGTTCAGGCCGTTGCCCTCGAAGCAGCTGTGGATGACGTGCGCCTGGCCACTCGTGGTGCGGATGCCGTACTGGGTGTTGTCGGTGAAGCTGCTGTACCAGAACGTGGGATCGGCGGCGGCGCCGTGGACATAGGCTCCGGCCGTCGAGCTCAAAGAGAAGTCGCAGCGCTCGAACCGCGGACTCGAGTCGACGACCTCGACGGTGCTGCCGCCGTTGCCGCCGTAGCGGAAGGTACAGTCGGTGATCAGGCAGGAGTCGGCGCGGGCCATGGCGTTGAAGTCGAG
>ERZ890953.367-NODE-367-length-26734-cov-4.993928_pt1 | contig 26734 bp, 22 predicted proteins | sample MGYA00521264_ERZ890953 | MGnify/ENA primary metagenome ERZ890953 (study PRJEB32303, sample SAMEA104408629) | aquatic metagenome | biome: Brackish water; feature: Chemocline; material: water | place: Baltic Sea | collected 2014-10-26T21:54:00 | depth 200 m ...
TTTCAGGTAATATAGCGTTTATTTTTTTATTCTTTATGGCTGCCGTGATTTTTTCAACACTGGCTGTATGGATAGAATTATTACCAACTACAGCAACTGGTGCATGCTCGCATCGCCCCACACAGGAGACTTTCTGTATTCGAACACCGAGACCAGCTGTTTCTTCTAAGCGCTGAATCAGGTTATTACAACCAGACATTTCGCAGCTTACAGAGTTGCACACTCTTACAGTCAACGGTGGTGGTTGTTCTTGCCCTTCCTTAATCACATCAAAATGATGATAAAAGGTAGCAACTTCATACACTTCACTGTGAGCAAGTTTCATCTCATCAGCCAGAGCAACGAGATGAGCTGCAGAGATAAAGTTATATTTATCCTGAATTTTGTGCAAATGCTCAACCAGTAAATTGCTTTCTCTGGAGATATCGCCCAGTAAGGATCTTATTTCACTGAGTGCCTGTGGATCTGTATGGCGACCTCGAGACTGTCCTTTTTTACGCTTTAATTTCAGGTTGTTATTATCCTGCACAAGTACCTCCCCGCGCGATAAAAACATAGATAACTATTAAAAAGCCTAAATTAATCCATAAAATTCAGAAACTGGTTTTTTTTATCTATATTCTTTAATAATAAGTTAACAGAAAACTGCTTTATTGGCTAAAGCCAAAAAACACTTTAGGTTTTCAGAATAACGCCGATATCATCCATTAACAAACATAAACTTCAAGTCATGGGCTAACTAATCATGAATACCAATATTATCCAGAGACTTTAGTTGTTTAGTTGTTTAGCGGTTTAGCGGTTTATTTTTATTCTGCTGACAGTTCAGATGAGCTAACGCTTTACCCTAACCCCTGAAATTAAAGATGAGATGACAGCCAAAATACAAATTATCCAGCCGATGACGGATAATTTGCACCAGCTTCAGGTAAGTGTCATTCAAACCCGGCAATGGTTAACCGATATTAGCGCAACGAGAGCACTTGACGGTCTCGATGCTGGCTTCAAAGGAAGCTGAAAATTCTGCCTACCTGTTTGACCAGGCAATCAATAATTTAATCAGGCTGGACACAGTTCAAGCTAAAGATAATCGTTCCTTTACGCCAATTTTTCAGCAACGTTACAAAACCAGTCAAAAAATGGCACAGGCTGACGTTAAACATCAAAGTGAAATCGCCACCAGAATGGGAATGCAGACACGTCAACACGCATCTGATTTCACATCATTGAATCATCTGCTTACAGGTTATCATGGAGGATAAACCTGTAATATTTAAACAGTATTCAAATCCCCTGGCAATCAATCGTAGTTTTTACCGAAATCCATATTATGCCCGGGTTCAAGCCCTTTTTTTGCAGGATCAATCAACCCCGGTAGAATCCTTTTTAAGCTCTTATGCAGTTTATCCCCTGCTATATCAATAATATAACCGGTAATCCATTTATTATCTTTTTCTCCCATCTTAGCGCTTACGTGGTCACCAAGGATGCGGTAAAAGATAAAACTAGGGCCATCAATACGCGAAAACTTACATTGAGAATAATCACCGATACGTTCGTTCAAAGTAGTTAGAAACTGTTTTCTATATTCACCTTCGCCGTTTGTTTCCTGCCGGTTATCCTGCAGAATTCCAGCCATATGTAGACCGGCACCGCTGATAATGCCATTGCGCTGCTCCTGGTCAAACTGATCAAACAGGATGCGATCAACCAGCTGCAACAGGAATGCCGCAAATTCGGTTAATACATCCAGTCGTTGTGACTGTGTATCCGTCTGAAAACCCTCGTTCTCCAGATCCAGCACTGCCTGACCCGCAATTTGCCAGATATTAAAACTGATTGCAGAACCGATTTCCTGCAGGCTTCTGCCACGCCCACGCTGGTTCCAGCCACCTTTTAATCTTGCCATAATGTATAACCTTATAAATGTAGAAACTTCAGGATGAGAATGCTAGCATAAAATTCTTGACTATTTTAGTAGGTTTTTTCTGTGGATACATTATCTAAATCGTCTCAAATTCTGCCAGGGCTGGTTAACCAGGTACAGCATAATTGTGATATCTCGGATGCCAACCACGCCGGAAATTATACATTATGTATTTATCTGTTGAAGATGCGTGAATATTATCGCTGGATACATGCACTCGATTTTAGTGATAATTTTGAAAGTGAACAAATGAGTCAGTGGTTACGCGAAAAAGAAGATACCTGGGATCAGGTCATCGACGAGCCTTACCGGCCGATTACATTAGCAAATGCTGAATTCGATATTTTTGATAACCAGTCGATTAACGCTCAGCTCAATCATCACAAACTTTTTTACCATGCCGGTATCGGCCGCAGTGCCGTACAACATTTTTTCGTGGCGGAACTGATACACAGTTATAAACACGAAAATACTCAAATTAGCATTACCGGGAAAGAATATGCACGTGACTTAACCGCACCTCCTGCCATGTCAACACACTCTGAAATCGTTGTGCGACAGGAATCTCTGAAACGCATGTGCTGGGAACGTTATCAGGAATGGCACTGGAATCAACTCGATAACTCAATGGGAACCGCGTTGTCATTTTACCCGTTTACTGAATCAATTCCTGACGCATTACAAACTATGGTAGAAGTCGAACAACACACCCTGATCCAGCACGAAATTGGAGAAATGCAAATCACTCAGCTTGTTGGTCAGCGATGGCCAACCATGATGCTGGAGCTGTTAGGCACTAAAGCTGAATTGATGGCTCGAACGGCACGTGATCATCTGGCAGATAGTCTCTCTACCCTGCCCTATTTAATCGAACAACAAAACCCTGCATCAATACATTTCTTTTTTGCCAACCTGGCCTATATGCGCAAAGAGTTATTTCCTTCTGCCATACAGGCTTATCAACAGTGGGCTGAAACGGGAGATTTATCGGCTTTACATGACCTGACGCAACGATCAGCAAATCACTGGCAACAAACCATCCAGTCCATACTTGAAATTTGTGAACGGAGTGAGCAAAATCCAGCCACTGAAATAGTTACATTAATCGAACACTCTAAAATTTAAAAAATGATGAAAGATCTTTCTTCAATAAGAGAAGTAAAACCAAACAGTTTCATTTTCGAAAAAGAAAATGCACTACCTGATTTTCTGTGTGATGACATGGTAAAGCGTTTTGAACAGGCCAAAGATGAACAGTATCTGGGTAGAATCGGTCAAAATTTTCAGCAAGAGCAATCTATTAAAAAATCTACCGATCTGGTAGTCAGTGGCAAACCTCACTGGAAAGATGTCGATAATAACCTGTTCCGCTCATTGGGCATGGCGTTAAAGGAATTCAAGGAAAAATACGAATACTTTAAGGGCCCCTTCAAAGATAACGGCTATGCATTGCAACGTACTCAGGTGGGTGAACATTATCATTGGCACATCGATGGTGGCAGTCATGATTTCAGTCAACGTCAATTAGTGGCTGTGTGGTATTTAAACGATGTGCCCGGACCCGGTGGTGAGACAGAGTTTCTGTTTCAGGATGTAAAAATCACACCTCAAAAAGGCAAGCTGGTGCTATTCCCGCCGTTCTGGACTCACGAACATCGTGGCGTCACCCTGCAAGAAGGCATCAAGTATATTGCGACTACCTGGGTAGTTTTTGCCTGAAATAATCTACTCGATAGTTACAATACCCGGTCATTTAGAAGTTTTTTTTCACCACGAAGGCAAGTCATTATATAGACTTAAGTTTTTCAAAATTATGATAATTGCTATTTTATCTGGTTACCTTTTTAAGGTCATTTGTTTTTCTTCCTGATCTTAGTGCCTCGACAATTGCTCCTGCATTGTTCTCGGCTTTAATTCCTCCTCCGGCATCCATGCAGTCGTACCTACGGGCATCCTGCCCTGGTTCGTAGTGAGTATCTTTTGACTTTTTTAATTACAACTGAATAGTTACCAGATATTTTTAAATATTTAGCGACTTCTATAAATTACTTTTAACGTTACATCGTCAAAAAAATAAGACCTCGCCAGGAGATTCCGCACCTGTGTCAGTTTCCGCGATCATTACCTACAGTTCTTTTCACTAACTGTATGTATAAATAACAATAAAAAATGAGCCTGCTAGCTCCTTTTTATTTACTGTAATTTACATCCAGCCTTTTTCTTTGTAATATTTTATAGCACCATCATGTAATGGTACTGACATCGCAATATGAATCATATCATCAGCTTTTAAGTGCGCAAATGCAGGGTGTAATTTTATGAAATCTTCCAGGTTTTCAAACACTGACTTCACAACTACATAAACAGTATTTACTGGCAACTCGCTGGAAGTGACCAATGTAGCAGCTACGCCGAAAGTAGGCACATCGTCAGGGTTACCGCGATACATTCCACCGGGAATAACAGTTTTGGTATAGAAAGTATTATCCTTAACCAGTTTATCAACTGCAGGTCCTGAAACATCAACAAAGTTAGCCTCACAGGTTATTGTCGCTTCTTTATTAAGCGCGGCAGGATTACCAGCCAACCAGAAAAAAGCATCAATCTTGTTATCACATAATGCACCCGGTGTTTCAGAAGATTTCATCTGAGAAGCCTGTTTTAAATCTTTGTTGGTATACCCCATAGCATTCCACATAACATTCCAGGTCGCTTCAGTACCTGAACCGGGATTACCAATATTGACTCGTTTACCTACCAGATCACTAACATGTTTAATGTTGGCATCTTTACGTGCAACAAGACTGATTGGCTCGGGGTGTACTGAGAATAAAGCTCTCAGCTCTTTAAAAGGCCCCTGTTCTATGAAAGACTTTTTACCGGTACCATTATGAGCATGATATTGCCAGTCAGATTGAACAACACCCATGTCCAGATCGCCGGAACGAATGGCATTGATGTTATAAACCGAACCATCTGTTGATTCTACAGAACAGCGTACACCATGCTGTTTACGACCTTTATTTACCAGGCGGCAAATTGCACCACCAGTGGGGTAATAAACGCCAGTCACGCCACCAGTTCCAATGGTAATGAAAGAACCTTCTGCAAATGAAGGTGCAGAAGCCAGGTATGCAGCCAGAGTTAAACCTGCAACCAATAGCTTTTTCGTGAACTTTTTTTGAATCATTGAACTCTCATTTAAAATTATGAATTTTTATTTGACTGAAGTTTGCTTTTTTTTTCATTATTATATGAATCGGAACTTTATCAGCAGAATTAATATAACACTCTGGTTTTGTTATATAAATAACCCGCCCAATGAATTATTTAAATAATTAAATTTTTAACTATAAACAGACAGGTTGAGTTGTATGCTTACCTGACTATAAAGTGATTATTGAATCGTATTTAAGTGAGTACATTTTTGTTCAAAAACAACATTGCTTAAGCCAACTTTTCTAATGCCTGCTCCAGTCTTGTTAACACATCCTGAACCAGTTGCTGACTACAGGTACCTACCGAAATACGATACCAGTCAGCATGAGTGTCTGCACCAAACCAGGAAAAAGGTAAAACACCAATACCTGCGTCATTTAACAGATATTCATGCACATCTTTATCAGTCGCTAAAATTTTACCGTCTACTGTCTTTTTATTTTTTAGATTTATGCGAACAGAAAGGTAAATAGCCGCTTGCGGAGCAATTGCATCAACATCATAGCCTTTTTCATTTAATGCCATAAATCCCTGATAAAAACCATCCAGACGATTTTTCAACTGAGCTCGAAAATCTTTCAGAAAATGTTTTACTGAATCTTTTTCAGCAAGAAATAAACCGGTCGCCAGTTGCTCGGGTTTAGGTGCCCAGGCACCAATATGTGCAATGAAAGCACGCATTTTAGAGATGATTAATTCTGGCCCCGTTGCCCAACCAACTCTTACACCCGTACCCGCTAAAGACTTGGAAATACCATCAATAAACACGGCATATGGCTTTATATCTGGACATATTTCCAGTGGATGAAAAAATTGAGAGTCTCCAAAAGTCAATAACCAGTAAACCTGGTCAAACATTACGTATAACGGTTTTTGATCTGCTGGCCGGCGCTTATTTTCTGCTACTACTAGCTCACAGATATCACGTAATTGCTGTTTATCAAGAATAGTACCTGTGGGATTTTGCGGAGAACACAGTGAAAGCAACACCGCATCATTGATATGTGGTCGCAAGCTATCTGCGGTAGGAAAGAAATTACTTTCAGGAGAAGTTTCAATGATAACTGGCTGCGCATTATGCAACTCAGTGTAATAATCATTGTTCCACGAAGGTACAGGAAAAATTACTTTATCACCGGGATCAACTATTGTTTTAAAAAATGAATAAATGAGTGGACGCGAGCCACTGGCAACCTGCACTTCACTCATTGTTACATCTATTTTACAGTAATCTTTCAGCAATTCGATAATGGAATGCCTCAGAAGGTCCACTCCGTATGCTCCCGGATAATTAGTTTCATGGCGCCTATAAGCATCGATGGTTAATTCGGTCAAACGCTCGGGGATCGGATAAATTTGAGAGTTGAAATCACCCACTGTCAGGTTATAAATTTTTTCACCCTGATTAATTTTTGCATTAATTTCTGCGGCTATGGTTAAGATAGGAGAAGTCGTGATGCTTTGTGCGGCAGAAGATAGTTTCATTTTTCCTCGGGTCTGAAATTTACATTGTAAACTGTGAATGTATCAATATTTTCAAGGCTTAGGAAGCGATGATCGAATGATTTAGTAGCCCCTGATTAAATACAGGGTTGCTGCGGCACAGAGATGTTCCAGCAAAATTCATGCTGTCATAAATACCTTTGTGTCAGGGAATCTTTCTGGCATAACATTTAATCCATGAAGAGGTTCCATTCGGTTTAATTTTAAGCAATACTTAACTTAAATCAACTTTACACCTCATTTTCTTTAATTATTTTAATCTTAAAATGTTGAATTTACGCGCCTTAGAAGTCTTTTTAGCAGTAGTCGATCAGGGTAGTTTTGCAGCAGCGGGAGAAGCCATCGGTCTGACTCAATCGGCTATCAGTTTACAAATCAAAGCACTCGAACAGGATTTTGAAACTGTATTTTTTGATCGCAGCAAACGTCCTCCCGTCCTCAATGCAGATGGAGCTTTACTGGCTCAAAAATCACGTCAAATGCTGGAGCAGTTTCATGAATTAAAACAATCATTCATCGAACGTCATTATAGTGGTACTTTGCATATTGGAACTGTGCCATCTGTTTTAACCGGCATTTTACCCTGTGCCTTATCGAGAATGAGAAAAAAATACCCCAGGTTATTAGTTAATTTAAACACAGACCTTTCCAGAGAATTATCTGTCAAGGTGCAAAAAGGGGAGCTGGATGGTGCCATAGTAACTGAACCACAACATCTGTCCGGAGAGCTCAGCTGGCAACCTTTCGCTGCTGAACCACTGGTCGTCATTTCTCCAAAAGGAACAGAAGGTTTGATTGATACAGAGTTATTGTCGCGTTACCCTTTTCTGCAGTTTAAAAAGTATACCTGGGTGAGTAATTTGATCGATCGACATTTAAAGGATCGGAATATCCAGGTAAAAACAGAACTGGCGGTAGATTCACTGGAATCAATAGAGATGATGGTGGCAGAAGGGCTGGGTGTGTCCATCGTACCTTTGCGTAGTCACTGTCATGAACTTGATCGTAAAGTGGTTATCTCTCCATTCGGTAAAAAACCGGTTAAACGCTTAGTAGGAGTCATTCAAAGAACAGCAAATCCAAATGCAGAGCTCATCAATATGTTGCATGAAATACTACTATATGAAACCAAGCTTTCCTTAAACCGTCAACATGATTGAAATTATTTCGGCAATTGGCACCATCTTTGCCATGATTTTACTGGGTAGCTTGCTTCGTGCTAAAAGCGTACCCAGTGAAGAGTACTGGATATATGCGGACAAGCTGGTGTACTGGATTTTATTTCCATCCTTTTTGTTCTATAAAACTTCAACCATCACTATTACAGCGGAACTTTTAACTCCGGTTTCTCAGACCCTTGTAGCAGGCATGTTGTTAACGGTGGTGATTGTATGGGTAGCCAGTCGCTGGTTAAAGTTCGACAGTAAAGCCTGTAGCTCCATCGTTCAGGCATCGGGCAGGCACAATACATTTATTGCACTGGCCATCGCCGAAAAACTGTTTGGAGAGAGCGGGTTATTAATCGCAACGCTGGCCACCGCCATTCTCATACCCGTCACTAACATCGCTATAGTGATAGCGTTGGTAATAATATTAAATAAAGACCAGCAGCAACTGTTCAAAAAAATAAGCGGAGACTTAATTAGAAATCCTCTGTTAATAGCCATTTTCTGCGGAATGACTTTTAATGCTCTCGGCTTTAAGCACATAATAATTTTACATGATGTGACATCCCTGCTAGGCAGCGCCACTTTACCTGTAGTGCTTTTATGCATTGGTGCCAGCATGAGATTCGAGGGTCTCAAACAAACCCTGCCAGCCTTACTACTGGCCAGCATCGGAAAATTCATCATTTTCCCCGGTATCGTTTTATTTCTACTTTTACAAACCAGTGTTCCACCAGAAATCGCCATCATTGTTATCCTTTATGCCTCAGTTCCGACTGCCGCCTCGGGATTTGCCCTGGCACGGCAGATGGGTGGAGATTATAAACTGATGGCTTCATTGATCACCAATCAAACCCTGATATCTTTTTTAACCCTGCCCTTCAGTATTTACCTGGCGACCCGTTTTTGGGGATTAGCATTCGAATAATTAACTTTCACAAAAAAATTGTTCTTGCGTTATCTTTACCCTGTCTTAATTGCTTGAACCCTGAATAGTCACTCTTCCATTCAGAGCTATTATTTGCCCCCCATAACTTTTCTGACATTGGACAAGGTGTTAATGAAAGTATTTGTTTGATGGTTCGGCTATAAAAACCCCTCTCTAATCTTAAAATGATGATTATTTGAAAAGTTAAAATAAAATCAGGCTAAATCGTTTTCATCTTCTGATTATGAATAATTATTGCCATTACAGAATCATTACAATTCATACCAGTTGGAGCTAGTTATCTGAAAATATAGCGCTTATACTTATTATATTAATCGGGGGTTTTCTAATAGACTCGACGTATTTCCAAAACATGGAAAACCTTGGTCTAGCCCCAATAATTACAGAGGAATATGGCTATGGTAGAAGTTTCACATGAAATCGGGGTGCTAACAGCTCTTATGGAACGGCTTGAAAAGGAGCGTATTCCACGTGCCCTGGATATTAAGGAAAAAGTCGACCGCGGTGATCGTCTTGATGAGTCGGATACGAATTACCTGGAAAAGATCATTGATGATGCCCAGGATGCAATGGAGTTGGTTGTTAATTACCCGGAGTACCAGGAGCTCTATGCACGCGTGGCTGGCCTCTACGAGGACATTACGAGTAAGGCCCTTGAGAACGAACAGGCTGCAATGTCTCCTGCAGGTTGATCCATCGGTCGCGTCTGTTTACTACTGCTTTACTATCACCACATACTCCTGCTCGCAGTGATAACCAGCATTTAAAGCTGAAGCGGACTATATATAGAGATTACGTTAAAGAGCTACATGGACGTAGCAAATACAGTTCATTTCAGAAGCTATTAACTGCCTTTCGTAATTCAACTGACTTCATATCAATTTAACCACTTAAAAAATCTAGGCCGGTAAGAACTCAATCGGATAAGTCACGGTAATTTCTTCAACATGCTGTGCCCCAAAATTGAATTGCTTTATGCGCTTTACCAGTCGCGATTCCAGTCTGGTATCGTTGAGCTCGTTGGAAACCACTTTTATCCTGGTCACTTTGCCGCTCGGAGCCACAGTTATTTCCAGTACTATTTTTCCTTTCAGACCAGGGTTCGTCCGCCGTGCCCGATTATAAATAGAGTAAAGTTTGCTCTTGTTCTGATCAAACACAATGGTTATTCCCTCTTCTGATCTTACCCCCGCAGTGCGAGGTTTATCAGTTGTATTAACTGCCTTTTTGTCTTTTTTTGTTTGAGTTTCAAGCTGAACTTCGGGCGATAACAAAGCCTGTTTAACCTGTGCAACCTCACGTTCGGATAATCGAGTGGTGTTTGTAGTTAAAGTTGTTTCGTATTGATTAATATTAACACCACCGCTTCCTCTGGCCGCATCAGCCAGTAATAAAGCCTGGTTCGAGTTCACTGCCCTGGTTGTTGAATTAGCGTTTGCGTCAGAGTTTACATTGCCTCCAATCATGGCACTCACTTCATCGGTTTCCATTAAATCAGCTAATACATTTCCTAATGCCAGCAAACCACTATTTTCGGCTTTTTCGCGTGCCTGTTTCTGCGTTTTAGTTAACGGCTTTTGGGCTTCCTTTTTTATATTTTTTTTGACCTTGGGTTTTTCTATTTCTTTTGGTTTGGGTTTAGGTTTAACGACAGGTTTTGGTTGTTCTCTGGGCCTGATTTTCGGCTTTTCTTTTTGCAAGATGAAATTAGCAATACGCTCCGGTACATCAACCCTTGCCTTTCTAACTGGTTCAGGCACTGTTACTCTGGATATAGCTATCGCCAGCAACATCATGGCGATGACAAAGATCATCGCAAGTATCACAAATTGCCTGTTATTTTTACTTTCCGGCTTCCAGTTTAGTGCCAGTTGTGCATATCGAATCCCTGACACTATGACTTATCTCTCGAAGCTGTTTTTTGTATTGCCGCGAATGCAATCTGGGTGTAATTGGCTTCTCTACAGGTCGCTAATATTTTCTTTAGCAAATCGTAATGTATATTTTCATCTCCCAAAATAGTGACTGCTTTACCCTTAATTTTGCCATCGGCAGTTCTCAATACTGCTGATTTGGCGTATTGAAACTGAAGTTCTTTTTTGAGTTCCTGTATCAGTAGTTCTGACCTGTTTAGGGTAGAGTCTATGACTGCCACCAGGCGACCCTGAACCATAATCTTTTGCCTGGTGACGGAGATTATGAGTGTTTCTGCCGGCACTTTTTGGGCGATGGATGTGGGAAGGTGCAAATCTTTTTTATTTGGTAACTGTTGCACACTGGAAGAACTGACTAACAGGAAAAATACCAGGATGGTAAATATGTCCATTAAAGAAATCAGGTTAAGAGGCGATTTTCTACTACGCACCAGGTACCTTTCCATGCGCTTTGCCCGGCGAGATTTATTCAACATTTGAAACAGCCCCCTGTTTTTCCATCGTACCTGAAACAGGTATTATTTCAGGGGCATCTCCAATGGATATATTGGGAAATAATTCGACTGTTTCAACATCTGTTATCTGAATGACATCAGTCACTCTGACCCGATCCATTACCTGTATCAGTGTTTTATAATTTATTCCGGGTTCGAGCAGTAAGGTAATGCCCTGTTCCTCTGGAAATCTATTTTTAATTTCCAGAAGAACATTGCTGAAAGTTTTCCAGTTATCTTCTGTTTTCGATCTTTCGAGATACTTGATTCGTCCTAAATTTACATCCCTTATTTCAAAGCTGTCTTTTCTGATTATTAATTCAAGTTGTAATTTAATTTTTTCCTGCTGGTTATTAACAGCACCCTGTGGAGGTAACTCGATCTCGAGTATTGTCATTCGAGAAAAAACTGCTGTGATTAATAAAAAAGGAACCAGAATAACCATCAGGTTAAGAAAGGCGGTAATATTGAGCTCAACAACTTCCGGTTGATATTTGCGTCTGACCAGTTTCATTCCTTGTTTCTACCCGGTCGCTTATTCGTCAGCGATTATGTTCAGACATTTAACACCTACCATTTCTATATTATCTATCAGGCGGGCAGTTTTAGTGACGAGGAAAGAATGGATTAAAATTAATGGAATTGCTGCTACCAGACCGAACGCCGTGGTATTCATCGCCACTGATATACTGGCAGAGAGCAGATCAGCTTTTTCTGCGGGGTCAGCACCAGCCACGGCGGTGAATGCCTGAATAAGGCCGATAATGGTTCCTAATAATCCGAGTAACGTCGCAATATTGGCAAAAGTAGCCAGGTAATGAGTCCGTTGTTCAAGATCAGGCATGGTCTCCATAATTCCTTCCTCCATTGCAGACTCAATACTATCCCTGTTGGAGTTTGCGCTCTTTCGAGCAAATCCATAATTCAACATCGTTGAGACAGGAGTATTAACGGTTTCTGTCAGTTTTTTGGCTCTGTCAAAATCCTCAGCCTTTAGCATCGGAACCAGTTGTTCCCATATTTTTCTGGTCCTGCTTTGAGTTCTGCTGATATATAGAAAACGCTCTAAAGAAATAGCCAAACCTAACGCAAGCACCAGTAATATAGGGTACATAAACGGACCGCCGGTTTGAAAGAACTTGATTAATTCCATGAGAACCCTCTTTGTAGGAAATTATATAATTGTAATAGTAACTACTCTTAATTTAGTCTTCACGCTGAGTAGTCATTTTAAATAAAACTTTAATTCAACAGCAGTTAAATTATTAATATCTGTATTCCATTAACGCCACCAATGCGTTAATCAGATTTGTCTTTATCTTTTACCAGAAGATCCGTATTAGCGAAAAAGGCTACTGTCTGCATAAACATCGACGATTCGACCTGTTCTTCAGACTTCTGTTTAACGACCTGATGCCCGTTAAACTCTTCGTCTATTTGATCCAGTATAGATTTCCTCGTAGCTCTATATTCGTTAAAACCTATATGGTTTTGATAGTAATCTTTGGAAAGATTTCTTAACCTGGTTGAAAAACTATCATCATTCATGAACTGTTACCCACTTCTCGAACCACCCTGAAACCGGTTATTTTATCTGCTGAGCCATCGTGTGAATTGATCGTCGTAATATTACAATTCTCCAGTGCCTGTGCATAGGATCCACCCGCTGCTTTCAACTTTCTGCCCTTATCATAAACCCACTCCTGAGCATTGCCAACATAGTTAACAAGCCCCCATCCATTTTGCTTACCGATACTGCTTATTACCAGGCCTTCACCTTTCTGTATACCTCTTGTGCTGACTTTACAATTTCGGTTTGCATCAAGAGTTTTACTGCGTGATTTCGCAGCATAGATCCATTCATTTTTTGTCGGTAAACGATATTTCTTTGAGGTATTACTACTTAACCAGTCGAGGTATTTTTCTACCATAGATATATCAATACCGGTTACTGGCAGTTTTACATCCCTATCCGTGATAACGTTGCATAATGAGGTTTGATTGCAGAAACTATTCATCTCATCAATAGACACTTCATATTTTCCTATGGCGAAAACCTTTATTCGACTACTGCCAGGTATGACCACTAATTCCGGTCCACTACCCGCAGCTTTAATTTTATCTCTACACAAAGCCCGTTTACCCCGAGCTCCCAAACCCGCTAAAGATTTATCACAGACATCTCTGGCTTCTATGGTTAACCCTGCTAGCACTTTACTGGATTTAAAAATTCTTAAGCTATACCTCTTAGCCTCCAGTGCACGTTCAGGATTTAACGTGCCTGTCTGTTGTATACATGCGGCAAGTGAGCCTACTATTTTATCTTCTATGCCTTTGTATCGCACCAGATCAATCTCTCTGAGCTTATTTATAGCAGATTCAATATTTCTCATATTAAGAAGGTTAATACATCTCAATTGATTATTCACATTTTCCAGTGCAGCATCAAAGTTCTTCGTATCCTGTGTAGCCTGTATCTTCTTCTGTTCAAGCGTCTTCTGTAAATTTTGTTGGGCAAGTAATTCCTGCCGTCGTTTTCTGGCCAGATTTTGTTGCATTATTTTTTCTTTTTCCGCCGCAGCTACCTGCGCTACCTGCGCTATTTTCTGTTGTTCTATCGCACTGGTAATTTCTAAGGTTTTAGAATCCAGCTCAGCGGTTTCATCACTAAAACGTTTTGCATTTGCGATTAAAATAGTGGCGCCTGTATATTTACCCAGCTTAATCTGTGAATTTATTTCAGCTAAATATAACGTATAAATCTGCTGCTTTTTTTCTATTACCCAGGGTGTTTGGTCTTTTGTTAAAGCGACTAACTCAGATAATTTTAACCAGATTGAGTCCTGCCATGCGACAGTAAACAGCGGCTTATCAAGTAACTGTTGAATATCCTGCTCTAAAATATCCATCGTCACTTTTAATGTTATATCATCTTCTGAAAATGTTGGTTCGGCAGGTGCCTGCTGCTGAAAATATAAAAAATATACCGTGATCGCAACAGAAAGTAACAAAGCAAAGATTGTCGCCATGCGGTTTGTGGCTTTTTTCTTAGGTGATATTTCTTCCAGAAATTTATCGACACTTTCGATTCTATCTTCTCGCTTGAACGCAATGGCTCTTTCTATAGCACGCCATTGTCTTTTTGTTATATTCGGTATTTTTCTGGGCTTTAAACCCTGTTTTAGAGCTTCATTCGCTGGAATTTTCTTATACGGGTGTTGCGCTGTAAATAATTCATAAGCAACACAACCCAGCGCAAAAATATCATCTCTAACATCAGGCTCTTTACCTTCTAACATTTCCAGACTGGCATAAGCCGGAGTTAAAGCTCCCAGATTACCGGCATCAAACATTGTTTTATCTTCAGGATTATCATCAATATGTTCAACCCTGGCGACCGCACGAGCAATTCCAAAATCAAAAACTTTGGCCAGGCCTTTCTTCGTAACAAAAACATTACCCGGTTTAAAATCAGAATGAATTATTTTTTCAGCATGCGCATGTGATAGCGCCGCACACATGCCTTTAATAATTACCCAGGCATCTTCTGTAGGTAAGCCTGTCGCCTTATATTTTCTTATTAGTTGATCCAGTGGACTCCCATCAAGAAATTCCATGGTCATGAAAACGGTATCCCCATCTCTATCGAAATCATGCACATTTACGATATTAGGATGCGCTATTCGTTGTGACTTACGGGACTCTCTCTGTAAAGAGATAAACGCTGCGGGATGGGACTTAAACTCTTCTCCCAGTACTTTGATTGCGACGTAAGGGTCACGATCCTGTGCTTCAACCTTTAACAGATCTTTGGCTTTGTAAACTATACCCATACCACCTGCACCCAGCACAGATTCGAGGATAAAGCGTTTTTTTAAAACACCATGATCACCCATTTGAGTCAAATCGACCGGTTCTAAGGGTAAATATTCAGCCTGTTCACCTGCATCAGTGACACGTGTTTTTTCATTACTTCGATCATTGCGGGGAGCTACCTGCGTTGATCCAATTGCGCTTGCAGGCTGCTGAACCTGTTTTTTGGCAATCCTTGTTTTATCTGTACCGTCAGCATTATTAAATTGCAAATAATCAGGTTCAGTTGGTGCTATTTGATCTTCACTATCATACGGTGTCTGCTGAGTTTTTTTCCGAGGCGCTATCCGGGTTTTGTCATTTTTAAGGTCCGGCTTAATGACTGTTTTTGTCGGCGCAAGTCGAGTTTTATCGTCGATCAGATCAGTTTTATTCCCAGGTTTTTTTATTTTTGTCTTATCTGAGTTAATCTCACTCATCCGAAGCTACTCTTTTTCATCCTTACTCTGAGTTGATTCTGCTTTACAGGGTTCGCCCTTGACCAGTATAACTGACACATTATCTTTGGCCCCATTATTCAGTGCTAACTGAATTAATTCATTGATTGCCTTATCTATACTCTGTCCTGAAATAATATTTACAATCTCATCATTTGAAATCATATTATAAAGCCCATCACTGCACAGCAGAAAAATATCCCCCAGTTGCACACTGAAAACATTAATATCTATATACAGCTCCGGGTTGGCCCCTATCGCCCGTGTAATAATATTTGAATCAGGATGGTGCTCTGCCTCTTCAGGCGTTATCACTCCCTGTTCTACCAGTTCTTCCACCTGACTATGATCTCTGGATAACTGGACAAACTGATCATTTCGTAATCGACACAAACGAGAATCGCCTGCCCATAAACAGATGCCGACTCTCTGCTTAATAATTAATGTAACAACTGTACTGCCCAGGGTTCGACCATCCAGCATAATATCGGCATATTCCAGTATGCGCTGATTAACATCAATCAAACTATCTTCTACAGAATCAACTAATTCTGAAAGATTCGATTTACTGTGCAACCCTTCCAGAGTTTTGACGATCATGTTACTGGCAACATTGCCTGATTCATAGCCTCCCATGCCATCTGCTACCGCCCACAATTGCGTATCAGGAGAGGAGAGTATTGAGTCTTCGTTGACCTCTCTGACGACTCCGACATGGGTACGCTCTTCTGATACCCAGCGAATTGGACGCCTGATTGTGATTTCTGTCATGAATTTACCTTAATCATTGCAAAATCATGTTGTAGGGAATTTTCCAGTTTCGACGTTGCCACTGTCCGTCCAGCATTGAAGCAATACCAGAAACAGGAGGTAACCCCTGACAGCTAAAGAATACCGGGCTGACTAACTCTGAACCCGTCGTTGTCCACAGGCTATAACTATGTAAACTGGTTGAAAGCGCAGCATTTAATACATAGGGAAGCATGCCATTTAAATTATTTTCCATGGATGAGTTCAACCCAAACAACATTGGCCCCATATCGAACATATCCTGAGTAGGCAGGTATGTTTCAAGCGGATTTACTTCGATTTCTGACATCAGTGCAATTAGCTGGTCTGCATCAACTTTACCCTCCAGTGCCGTTAAACAAAGAGTTTCCAGTTGTGCAAACCAGTCCTGAAAATTAAACATAAAGTTAACAGGATTTATGGAAGAGGCAAAGGGCTTCACTACACTGACTGGAAAATAACGCCCTACTCTGTCGACACTGGGCATCATAAAACCTGCCCACATCTTATTATCTATTACTCCTGGCGATATAACAAAACGCCAGATAGGACTGGTCAGATAAATATCCAGCCATTCAGCACCCATCTGTTGTTGCGAAGCCGAAATAAAATTCTGTTGCCATTCGTCCCAGGGATTAATAAACGTTGAATTCAGGTTACGGAAAATAAAATCACCGTAAGCAGGTAGTTTTCCGTACAGACCTATTTGCATGTCAGCATTCATATTACAGGCTCTTGGACATTTAAATGAGCCAAGTAAATCCTGACTAAAAGGATTGTTTATACTCTTGGCTTTAATTAAATATTTAATATTGTGTGTGTAGGTTGCATCACCTCCTAACTTTTCAACCACTTTATAGGTAGCCAGAAATACATTAGATTTATTAGTTTTGGCCAATCTGGATTCATCCTGCAATTTAAACCACGCCCAGGGTCCGTCAAAAGATTTTTCATGGCGTTTATCTTCGAGATCTTCAAATACAATACGCACCCTTTTATCCTGATCTTCAGCTGACCAGTTTAAATCTTTCCAGAATTTAGGGCCGTGTTTATAGCTAATTCTCTGTTCACCTACTTCCAGTCGGAAACGTGCATCCATTTTATCCATTTGATAGGGTTTGAGCTGAAATGAAATACTGGGCGAACCCGATTTTGCCCTGAAAAATACATCTTTAATCAAAAGCGCCCTTTTAACCTGAGCCAGAGTTGAGCTACTCAATCCCAGCGAATAATCATCAATGGAACGGTTTGTCCAGCTTTTACGGGTATTGATAAAAGGCTTGATATATTCAATGTAAAATGAATCCATGGTGCCTTCAGCCTTAAAAAATTCACTGAAGTCAAACAACGCTAATTCATCACTTGAAGAACGATTAAGCGGATAACGTCCTGCTAATCCCTGCTTATAAACATTGTAAACCCGATTTTCCCACTCAATATTAATATGTTGTTTAGCCGAACCCAGTATCGTTTTCCAGGTTTCATTGGATATCGAGACTAACCAGCTTTTTACCGGTTCAGGTACTTTCTTAGAGTACTCCCGTAAAGCGGTAATCGCATTTCCTGCGCCACTTTTATAACGCACTTTAGCGACATCGAAAGCTTTTTTGTTAGGATCAGGGGCGATCATGATTTCGCTTAAATAATCCTGCATCGCCTGTATTTTTTGCATAATCGTGTTAACCGGAGCAGCTTTTTTGTTGCTTTCCCGAAGCAGCACATTGATATCTCTAAACTGCTGATCAACCTTCGTCCCTTTAAATGTATTTGCCAGCAGTCCTGTTACCTTGGCTGCTTTACCATCGGCCTGATCATCATTTAAATTTTGTAATAACTGTGATGAAAGCTGTGTATTTGTTGCAGCCACCTGTAAAACAGCCAGTAATGGGGAATACACAGGGTCAGTAAAACTACCCAGTACCTCCCCTGCCTGATTAATACTGCCAAAACTCTTCAGTTGTAATGCGCCAAAAACTTTTTCCCAACGGGCAATATAGTCTGCCATATAGAGATCTTTTACTTCTGCACTTATTTTTTCGAGATCATCTTTAACAAAATCGACTTTGGTTTTTTGTTCATCTGAAAGCACCCAGCGCTCGTTTACAATTTCGGAAATAACTGGTGAATCGGTAGACAAATCAATGTTGTCATAGCCTTCTTTTGTAAACATATAAGGAATATTAAGAGCGCCCTGTACCTCGGCTGTTATGTTAAAAACATCGCGTACCGATTCACCAAATAAATTAAGCAGATTTATTTTCTGGATATATTGTGGGTTAGTACGAATGCGACTATAAATGCGTTTATGGACAGGTACTCGAAGTAATAAATCCCTGGTCTGTTTGACGATTTGATCATTTAATCCATAAGGTGTTAAATCCAGATCTAGCAACGCTCTCAAGTGCAACTCGAGTTCAGCCCGGCTGGAAGCTTCACCTTCCATATTTTCCGTCCAGTCTGTAACAAACCAGTCAATAATGATTTGTTTTTCCATGTGTTCTAATTTATTGAACATCATATAGGTACGAAAACTATGATACAGATCCCCACCCTTGTGCCCTTTTTGAATCTGTTTTTCCAGGTAATTGACGATTCTCGGTAAAAACAGTTCTTTCAACTGAGCACTGTATGCCTCGTTAGCAGACTTATCGACCTGCCCATCATACAGGCCAAAACCGGATAACCAGGGATGTTCAACCTGATCATACACAATGCTGGCCTTAGCCAGCGCATTTAAACTGGGTAGCACGACTCTAACGTCTTTATTCCACAGACTCAGTCTCTTATTTTCCGCTTTAAACTCTGCCACATAAGCTTCCACTTCAGACATTGAAGTACTGTGCTTATTAAGGCTGCCGGTCCAGGCAGTTATCAGCCCGATAGAGGCTATTACAATGACAGCATAAACCGATCGTTGTACCCATTTAATCGCTACTTCATATTTCCGGTTCGAACCAACAAGCTCTGCTTCGGGGAATATGACCTGGCGGAATAAATTACCTAAAAAATAGCTTTTACCCTGGCCCTGTTGCACATAAGCCGCATTTGCTGAAAAGCCAAAAGTCGATGACACAGCCGTCATCAATCGATCAATCGGGGAACCATCCTGGGTACCACTGGTGAAATAAATTCCGCGTAAGTAGGGCTGAAACTGAAAGCGGTTTTTAACAAAAGTCTGTTTAACAAAACTATCGATGACCGACTTTAGATTTTCTACCTGTTGGGGAAAGCCCTGGATGGCTGCGCGTCTTTTAACATCGCGTTCGTATTGAATACGGGATAACTCCCTGGCATACAGTCTATCCAGCAATTTTTGATATTCAGCATCAAGATATTCAAAATCAGGGCTATCAGAGGCTCCAGGTGCATTTGGCAGCGAGATACCCCACACCTGCTCCCGTTCTTCCTTACTTAAATCTTCAAAATATTCACTAAAACCGGAAACCAGGTCAGACTTGGTAAACATTAAATAAATAGGAAAACGAATTTCCAGCTTATCCATTAACTCATCAATTCGAGTACGAATGATCTTCGCGTGCTGAATCCGCTCTTCTTCAGTCTGTAATAATAGATCGTGAATACTAATTGAGATAATCGCGCCATTTATTGGTCGACGGCGTCTATTTTTCTTTAATAAGTTTAAAAAACCTTCCCAGGCATTACTATCGATAACTTTATGGCTATCCTGTGTTGTGTACCGACCTGCCGTATCGATGAGTACGGCATCATTGGTAAACCACCAGTCACAATTTCGTGTTCCACCAACACCTTGCAGTGCTCCTTTGCCAAACTGTTCGGCGAGTGGAAAATCCAGACTCGAATTTACCAGTGCCGTAGTTTTACCTGATCCTGGAGGCCCGATAATTATGTACCATGGCAATTCATACAGCGCTTTATTACTGTTGTTACCTTTAAATTTCAATTTCTTTAGCGTTGCCATGGCATCTGAAAAACGCTGGCTCATCAATTGCATTTCTTCAGTGGACTGATTTGAAGCCATATCGGCTCCCGTATCCTGCTGGTTTTGCTCAAGATCACCGAGTAAAGTATCATTTTGTTTTTTATTCATGAGCTGAATACGTAAATTATTCAAGCCCCATATCACCAGCAGAATAATGATGGTAATCAGACGAGAAACTTCACCTGCCAGAGGTGTTGAGTTATCTTCCCCAAATTTGATTGAAGGACCGGCAAACCAGACCAGCAGGGAAAGTGCTATCAACCCTAAGGCCGAAATGACTATCCTGTTTGTAAAAAATCCTATAATTTTTTTCATTGATTGCTCAAATTATCATTTTCTGTTTAAGCCGTTCTGGCGATTGCGGAATGACTCAATTCTTTTCTTGTTTAGTTTGTATAAAACTCAATTAGAACAGGTTACTGGGAGTCGCCGTTTTTACTATCAGATTCATTTCGCGCAATAGTTCGCATATCGGTAATTTCATCCAGTTGCGCTACAACAGGAGATGACGATTCAAATAACCAGACTCTAAAGCCGGAATAACTTAAAAACAGTATGCCGCTAATAATACTGACTACGACCCACATAGGGACGTAATTTGCCAGTGAATTGCTGGTCTTACCAAGACCTTGCCAGCTGGGAGACAGCGACCGTTCATACTCTCCTCTCTGGCGCCTGATTATGTCGAATAAATTATCACGCAATTGTTCAATTTGATCGCGACCACGTTGAATCACCCGGTATTTACCTTCAAAACCCAGGCTTAAGAAAATATACATTAACTCCAGAATATATAAGTTCTCTGCCGGCTGTTGTTTCATTCTTTCGAGGATCTGAAAGAACTTCTCGCCCCCAGCTGTCTCATTATGAAACACACTCAATAAAGTTCTTTGCGGCCATGCACTTTCTGAACCCCAGGGTGTATTGAGTACCGCTTCATCCAGTGCCACGCAAACAGCATAACGGGCTGATAGTATTATTTCAGGTTTAATGCCGATTTCCTTAGCCGCATTTTCGAAGGTTTTGATTTCACTCACCAGCCGCTGATGTAACCCACCCACATTGGGATGTGAAACCGACTGACGTGTTTTTTCAAAAACAGCAATCAAAGTTGAAGCAGCATTCACCAGCGGGTTTAATCCACTGCTGGTACTAAAATAACTCGACGAACCACCCATTTCAGCTTGTTGAACAGGTTGTTGAGGTTGATGCATTGGGGGAGCAGGGGTCTGCGGTTGAGATGGCGGAACATGCATTGGTTGCTGTGGAGGTTGGGCAGCTCCCCGACCTCCGGGTGTGGGTCGAATGACTGTTCGATCCTGTTGTACCGAAGGCTGTTTAAAGACGGTCTTGTCAAATTCATCTGTAGACATGAATTGCTCCAAAAAAGTAGCTTTTAATCGAAATACAATATTTTTTTATTGTCGAATAGCCCAGAACTCTATTTCAAGCCCGGGAAAATCTCCTCCAATATGTAATGCAAAACCACCAGAATGTTTGAGCTCTTTCCAGAATTCATTATTTGGATCCAGTTGAAAATAGGAAAAACCGGTATGAAAAGGAATTTGGCGGGGAGCAACAGGCAAAGGCTTCAGCCCGATACCCGGCATAGCAGCATTCACCAGTTGTCTGATGCGTTCAACCGGGCCAATTTTTATCTGTGCAGGTAAGTGCATACGCAGAGCGTCTTCAGGCACATCAGCTTTTGCTGATAACACAAAAATCGCACTGCCTATTAGTGATCTATCGGCAATTTCTGCAACCCGTATTCCATATTTTTTCTCAACCAGTGCTAACGAAATAGCAGATTGTTCATACACCATAGTGAGGCAATTTCTCAATGCAGCAAAAACAGGTGTAAAAGTAGCCTGCAGATTATCGTGCAAATATGCCGGGAATTGTGGTGCGCGTTTATTTTTGCTCACAAAAGTAGACAGCTCACCGACCATTTGCAAAGTTTCTGCAAATAGCTCAACAGGATGCAGTCCATTCATCCTGGCCATATGATTAGCCAGAGGTTCGAGGCGATTAATGAGTTGCAACATCATGTAATCGGCAATTTCCGCTGTGCCCCCCTGATGCGTATCTGCCAGTCTGCCAGCAATGGCTTCCCCACGATGATGCAATAAACCAACTAACTCAGCAACAAAGCCAGATAGTTTTGGTGATTTACCTACATCCAGGCAGGTGGCGATAAAATTATCATCCAGTAAGACATTTTTATCTTCTCGAGATTCAGCAATACGCAATAATCCGATACAGGTATAACCACTCAAATCTTCTGTTTCGAGCATTAATCTAAATCGTAGTTTACCGACATCCAGTGAAATATTTTCCCCTGAATCATTCGAAACATCGCGAATATCCTGCTCATGACTATAATAACGCGCCAATCCCTGCGATTTTTCATCAGATATTATGTCGACGGCACCGGGGCGCTTAACCGGAATGCAGATAAACAACGTTGTATTGTGTAAATTTTCAGGTACTTCGAACACAGCAGGTGGTTCATCAACATCAGGAAAACTAAAAGGTGTACCATCAGGAAATACCCCATCCCCATTCAATATAGAAATTTTTCCCAGTTTGAGAAGTTGCAAATCAATTTCAAAGTTATGCATTCCCCAGCCATAAGCGCCAAAGGCTGAGCATTTGCCCTGTACCAGTCGTTCAAAATATCGTTCCTGTTGCTGAAAATGCTGAGGATTCAGAAACATACCTTCTGACCATACAACTTTGCTATTGAGTGACATACTATTTTTTAATTCCGTATAATTATTTAGTGGAAACAGATAGCCCCAAATGTTCTATAACTGTTAACCCTTTTATCAAACTTTATTATTTTTTAGTTATATATAATAAATCGGACCAGACATTACTCCTTTAATATTAATTCATTCCCGGATACCTGGATACTGACTTTATTTCTAAAAACATTATTGGCTACAACCGGTATAATGAGCTTATATTTGGAGTCTTTAAAATCAAGAAATTCAGCAAACAGGGCAACGTGATCGGCCGTTTTTTCTAACACGAAATGTTCAGTACGGCTTTCCCCTGGCTTGAACCGTTTCAACTCATGCCTGGCCACTAAATCCGCACCTAGAACTTCTTTGTCACGTTCATACAAATCAATGAAGTCTGATTTACCCATCATTTTATCTGATTTTAATTCATACATCCTGATGAATAATGGCGAGGCGGAACCCGATTCATCAGGATTAATATCAGCATCTACAATAAAATCTATCTGTAAATCTGTATCAAGTTCAAAATAGCTGCCTACCTTACTATTCATAGTCTGGCAGGCCGTTAACATCGTTAACGATAAAATTATAACAAGTGGCCTTAAGGTTGTTGAATTTAGCATCTTATTTCCCGTTTATTTACGCGTAGTTGATTTTTTAGCCTTTTTAGAAATAGTCATTTTTTGTAACTGCTCTTCATAAGCCCTCACAAAGTCATCACCAAAAAGATACTGAAAAGAATTATCTATATCACCTGCCAGCTCACTGTAATATTGATGATATAAGTCCCAGTTTTTAGCTTTCTGAATTCCTGGAATAAATCCACCTTTATTCTGTTTTGAAAACCGTTCTTCTAATAATGCAGGATCAAAGCGCTCTATAACACCTTTAAATGCTGATTTTATACCCGCAAGAATAGCGATCTGGTGTTCTGCTACACTTTCAAAACCTTCCTGCACGGCTTCTACCGGCTTTTTATAAGCTTTACCCTGTTTTATAAACATGTTTTCCAGGGCGTCTTCAACATTCGCAGAAAATTTTATAGGATTATTTTCAACCGGCTGGATGGTGGTCACATGCATTCGAAACTCATTTTTAATTGAACCCCTGGATCCTAGCACCTGCATCAAACCTCTTACCATTTCCTTAATAACATCACCTGCAAGCTGATTTATTTTAAGAATCTCAGCATCACTGAGATTATGTTTTAGCAGCCCCAGAGATTCTATAAGACTGGTATCAACTGTCACAGCGGTACTGGTACTGGTACTGGTACTGGTACCGCTAACCCTTTGCTGAGCGTTTATCTGCTGCTTGAGTGACTCTAACTCCGCATGAATTTTAGCATTTTCCTTGGCTATTAACTTATTTGATAATATTTCTGCATCATTTTGAAGCTCTAAATCAGGCTGAAAATTCTGTGTACCCCGTGTCTTCTGCTCGACCGGTTTTGAAGTTGCCCGAGCTGATTTAGGTATGACAGGTGGTGTCGTTAAGGGAATCGAATGCACCGGTGGACTCGTTGCAGGCACCGCTGGCGATAAATTCAAATCATCATCCCAGTCATCAGGGATAGCACCTGTTGCCGACTCTGATGGCTCTGCAACAGCATCCGGCCAGGAAATCTGCTGATTCACAGGGCTGGCCTGGTCTGAAAAAGAAGGGCTTGAAACAAAAGGATCTGCAGAATTTGCTGAAGCAAAAAGATCAGCGTCATTATTTCCCGCAGTAGAATTAAATTCCTGTTTACCCTGCGCTTTATCGAGCGCTGCAAGAGGATCCATTTCTGCGTCACTGCCGCCGAATAAAGAATCACTGCCAGCAGCATGAGGAGGAGCAAATGGATCACCTGAGGATGCCCCAAGCCCCTGAACAAAACTGTCACTTTCCGCAAAAGGGTCTGCTGAAAGCCCATCCATCGAAGGTTCGGCCTGTACAATAGCTGAATTACTGACAGAAAATTCATAATCACCAACAATGAAGGTATCACCACCATTTAAAGGTAGCTTTGTACCTTTCCCTATCGGGTTTGGTGAACCATTAAAAAATGTACCATTGGTGCTTAAATCAGTAATAAAATATTGTCCATTTTGATTACTAATCTGACAATGGCGCGTGGAAAGATAGCGCTCAGGATCTTGCAGAACCCAGCTATTATCAGTACCACGACCAATAGTACCGCCTTCCGCTCCAAAGCTTTTACTGGATTCCGTTATATTAACCGAATCAGCTGATTTTATAATGGATACCGTTAATGACATCTAATACATCTTCCTGATAAATTTGTTAACCATTTAAATGTTGACAATTTCAGGAAACAACCTGAAAAATTATATACATGATAACGCCAGTTAACACAAAAGCCTTCCATCAATCTAAAGTTGTAAAAATTCATGAATTAATTGCGCCACTGTTAAAGAATTTGTTCGACAAATTTTAAGCTAAACCGCATAAAACCTTAAGCAGCAATTTAACGATTAGTAAAATTAAGATTATCGAGCAGACTTATTTTAGACATTAAATGTCTGGATCGTCCATTACTTTGTGAAATTGCATCCTTTACAGAAGCAATTCAATAGCTTATAAATATAACCTGTTAACAGCTTTATAATGTACTGGAATAACCACAATTACCTTGATGGCTAAGTTAAACGACCTTAGCCCTCGTAATGAATATGGAAAAACTATTACAATCTAATTACAAATAAGGAATAACAAATAAATGGCGTCAGAAGAAATCATACCATTAGAAAAGCTATTACACCCTATATCCGATGACAATCCTGTTGGCACCGATATTCGGGAAGACAGTTCTCCTGCTTCACTTTTCTACTCAATCAAAGATGCCCGCAATGCTGCCCGCGCCGCAGAACGCAATAACATGTTCGATGGAAATAACACAGAAGCGGATGACCAATGGCGAAAAATCATGGAGATAGCTCCGGATATTTTACAGTCTCATGCCAAAGACCTTGAAATAGCCAGCTGGTATACCGAAGCACTGGTTCGACGTTATGGTTTTCAGGGTTTACGTGATGGCTTTAAATTGATACAGGGCTTAATACAACAATACTGGGACAACCTGTATCCATTACCGGATGAAGATGGCATTGAAACACGGGTTGCATCGTTAACAGGTTTAAACGGAGAAGGAGCCGAGGGCGTTTTAATTGCTCCCATCAGGAATATTGATTTAACTGAGGGAAATGATCCCGGCCCGTTCAATTACTGGAAATATCAACAAGCTCTCGATATAGATAAAATTATCGATGAAGAATCAAAAAATGATAAGGCCGCAAAATTAGGTTTCAGCATGGAGGATGTAGATCGAGCCGTGGAAGAATCTAGCGACTCTTTTTATATCAATTTAAAAGATGATATCACTGAATCGATTAATTCATTTCGGGATATCAGCCGAATGCTGGATGAATATTGCGGTATTAATGATGCACCACCATCCAGCAATATTCTGGGAGTTCTGGAAGACTGCCTGGGTACCGTTAATTATATCGGCAAAAATAAATTTCCGATTGAAAGCAATGATGATGAAAATAGCGAAGAAAATTCTTCTTCAGAAGCCCAGCTGTCAGACAACAGCGGATCACAACAGATATCAGGAGCGGTTAAAAACCGTCAGGATGCCTTTAAAAGGCTGACAGAAATATCTGCATTTTTTCGCAAAACAGAACCACACTCACCTATATCATATATACTCGAACGTGCAGTAAAATGGGG
>ERZ890953.371-NODE-371-length-26673-cov-7.479450_pt1 | contig 26673 bp, 18 predicted proteins | sample MGYA00521264_ERZ890953 | MGnify/ENA primary metagenome ERZ890953 (study PRJEB32303, sample SAMEA104408629) | aquatic metagenome | biome: Brackish water; feature: Chemocline; material: water | place: Baltic Sea | collected 2014-10-26T21:54:00 | depth 200 m ...
CTGAATGCAGGTGCCTTCCGGGACGGGGGCGTTGGCCGCCAGATCGAAGCCGGCACCTGCGATGGTGATGGTGACGTCGGCGTCGGTGTCGGTGTCGGTGTCGGTGTCGGTGTCGGTGTCGGTGTCGGCGTCGGTGTCGGTGTCAGTGTCGCCCTCGGGGGCCTCGGTGTCTTCGCCGCGGCCGTCACAAGCGGTGATGCCGAGGGTGCCGAGGAACAGGAGGGACAGAAGGTGTAGACGCATAGGAAACTCCATCTCTTTAGGGTGGGGCTCGTCGCGAGCCCGGCACTGTATAGCATGGTTTTCGTACTTGCAACGTGATATCCAACGGCCCTCCTCCTCCATTGGGGTCCACATGCGCCGCTCTCTCCTCCTCGCAGCCCTGCTCCTGCCCTCCTCCACCATGGCCGCGTCCATCTCCGCTACCGGCTACCCCGGAGGCCCCGACTCGGGTGCGGCCACGCCCAACGTTGGCGCCATCCACTACAACCCGGCGGCCATCGCGGCGACCGAGGGCGTCCAGGTGATGATCGACGGCTACGCGGCCTTCGTCCGCGTCGACGCCACCACCACCCGCAACGACGGCATCGATCCCAACACCGGCGAGCCCTACGCCGTGGCCCAGGCCCGCGTCACGGTCCCCGTGGCCCTGCTCGGTGCCACCTGGAAGGTCATCCCCGACCGCCTGGCCGTGGGCTTCGCGGTCATCGACGCCTTCGTTGGCGGCGGCGACTACACCGCGGGCGAGCCCGACCTCGAGGCCCCGTGGGAGTCCCACCAGCGCTACTCGGCGGTCACCACCACCATCCTCACCCTGCACTTGATCCCTGCGGTCGGCGTCACCGTGATCGACGGCGTCCATGTGGGCGCAGGCCTCAAGTACATCATCGACAGCATCGACGCGGTCCAGACCGCCGATCCCCTGGGCAACGAGGGCCAGAGCGTGGACGGCCCCTACATGGGCGACACCATCCTCGAGGCCCACGCCAAGGGCCACCACCTCGGCTGGAACGCCGGCGTCTTCGTGGACCGCTGGAAGTACCTGCAGGTGGGCGCCTCCTACGCCGACAACGGCGACTTCACCGCCGAGGGCACCGGCAGCCTCACCGTCCCCACCTGGCTCGGCGGCGGCTCGCCCGAGGCCCAGGTCACCTTCGACATGCCTCTGCCTGCGGTCGTCAACGTCTGGGCCAACTCCCAGGTCAGCGACAAGCTCATGGTCGGTGCGGGCTGGGAATACCAGATGTGGAGCAACTGCTGCGGCGACCACGAAGGCGACCTCCGCATCGGTGTCCTCAGCTCCGACGGCGATCTGCTGGGCGAGGACCCCGAGGATGGCATCACCGGCCTCACCATCGCCGAAGAGCAGTTCTCCCCCCGCCGGCTGTGGAACGCCTCGAACTTCATGGCCTCGGCCGGCTACCAGGCCAACGACAAGCTCTGGTTCGGCGCCAAGGGTGGCTACCACCAGAACGCCGTGCCCGACTACGCGGTCAGCGCCACCAACATCGACTACCAGAGCGTGGGGCTGATGCTCGCGGGCCGCGTCCAGGTGGCCGAACCCCTGGTGGTGGGCGTCAGCTACTCCAAGTTCATGATCTTCGATCGGGAGATCACCAACTCGGCCTGGGACGTGCGCGACGAGGACGACCCCGCCTACCGCGACGAGTACTTCAGCCCCAAGAACCCCTACAAGGCGGGCACCAACGGCCTGTACACCGCGAAGGCCGACATGGTCGGGGTGCGCATCGACATGCAGTTCTGAGCCGGCGCTCAGAACGCCGACACCACATCGAAGCACTGAACGAAGTCCACCGCTCGGTCGTCGCCGTCATGGTTCGAGTCCTGGCAGATCGACGCCCAGCGCGCCCTGGATGCCTGGCTGGCTGAGCGCTAGCGCCCGGCTCCCTTGCGCGGATAGATGTCCCAGACGCCGTAGGTCCAGACCGCCAGGATGGCCAGGATCACCCACCAGTTCTCGACGTAGATGCCCGAGTGCATCTGGCGGATGCGGGTGACGTCCGGGAAGACCTCGCCGGTCCGCACGAAGATGTCCATCATCTCGTCGTAGAAGCGAAGCATCAGCGCGATCAGCCGGTAGCAGAACAGCGCAACCAGCCCCGTGGCCAGCGCAACCAGCACCGCCCCCCGACCCCGGCGGCCCATCATCCAGTGCCCGGCGCCCGGGCAGACCAGCAGGGAGTACAGCAGCGCGCGCTTGGTGGGCTTGTCCATGGTGGGTTTCTAGTCCGTGTCGGGAGAGAGGGCCAGGGTCAGAGCCCCAGGCGGTTCCTTTGGAAGTGGGGCAGCGCCCTTCCCGCCAACAACACCCCAGCGGCAACGGTACACAGCGTGGCGGCCCAGAAAACCTGCTGCACATCCTCGAGGCTCACCAGGGCACCGAACAGGATGGCGCCGCCGCCGATGCCCACGTCATAGGCCGAGAAGAAGGTGGCGTTGGCCGCCCCCCGCCGGTGGGGCTCCACCATGTCGATGGCCATGGCCATGAACACCGTGCCCGCCGTGCCGAAGCCCAGGCCAAGCAGCCCAGAGGAGGCCAGGGCCGCCAGGCTGTCTGTGGACAGGGCGAAGCCCAGCCAGCCCCCCAGCAGCATGAGGACCGTCACGAGGCCCGGCCCCACGGGGCCCCGAGTGTCATACCAGCGCCCCGCAAACAGCCGCGAGGTCAGGCCGCCTACCGCGTACCAGAAGAACAAGGGGCCGGCGGACTCGAAGCCCAGGGTGGGGGCGTACATCGGCATGAAGCTCATCCAGCCGCCGAAGCCGGCGCACAGCAGCGCCTGGACCGCCGAGATCCAACCCACCCTCCACTCGAACATGCTGGCCACCGCCAGCCGCGCCTGACGGTCCCTGACCGGGGGCACCCGCACGAACAGGTACGCCAGCGCCGCCGCCACCGTGATGCCCGTGCCCACCGCGAAGACCAGCGTGTACCGGCCCTGGCCTAGAAGGGCCGAGCCCAGCAGCGGCCCCAGGGCCATGGCCATGGGCATGGCCAGCCCGTAGATGCCCATGCCCGTGCCCCGCCAGCGCGCGGGCACCAGATCCGCGGCCACCGTGGCCATGGCCACTGTGGTCAGACCCCAGGCCAGCCCGTGCACCAGCCGCAGGCCCTCGAGCCACGCGAAGCTGGGCACCAGGGCGTAGACCGCCATGCAGGGCACCATCACGATGGCCCCGCCCAGCAGCCACAGCCGCCGGCCGAAGCGGTCCAGCAGCCAGCCCACGAAGGGCCGCGCCGCCAAGGCCGTGATGGAGAAGGTGCCCACCGCCAGCCCCACCTGCGCCTCGCTGCCCCCCAGCGGCCCCACCACCAGCAGCGGCAGGATGGGCAGCAGGATGAAGAACGCAGTGGCCACCAGCAGGGTGCCCAGCACCACCAGCGCGAAGTCGCGCTTCCAGGTCGGCGAGGGAACGGCGGAGCTCATGGGGCGGGTCCACGGATGAAGGCGGGCTGGCGAGTCCCCAGCAATAGCCTCCCGCGGGCAGGCGGGCGCGTCAGGGATCGAGTGGAGCCTGCGGCTTGTGGAGCCTGCGGCTGGTGGAGCCAAGCCACCACAGCGAGCGCTGAGGCTCGAGCGGGATCAGCCGTCGCCGCAGGGATCGTCGCAGACCACGCCGCCATCCAGCTGCCGCTGGACCTCGTCGACCCGCAGCTCCACGACGTCGATCAGGTAGGGGTCCACACCCCACTCCCAGGCGCCCATGGTGTAGTAGTCGCAGACCTCGGGGTCATCGATGCAGGCCGGCGAGTCGGGCCGGTAGTATCGATCGGCCTCCAACCAGGGGCGCATGGCCTGGGCCCGCGCGAGCAACCAGGCGCTCACCTCCTGGGGCACCATCACCTCGTCGATGAACTCCTGGACCGCGACGTGGTAGTCCTCGACGCGGTTCTCGACCAGCCAGCCGGCGACCGCGGGCCCCTCGCGCACCGTGGACCAGCAGGGATGACTGCCCATGATGTCGCCCGGACACAGCCCGCCCGAGTAGTCCTCGAGGTCCACGAAGCTCAAGTCGCGGTCGTAGGGCACGACCACGAAGCCGCGCTCGGGGTGGTCGTAGAGCAGGTGGTTCTTGTGGTTGCCGAACATGCCGTCGTAGTCGGGCATCACCATGTCCTGCGCGATCTCGCGCAGCCACTGATCGACGTCCACCAGGCCGTCGAGCGCCTGCTCGATGTCGCCGGCGTTCTCGCCATCCTCGATCATGCTGCCCAGCGTCAGCAGGTCCCGCAGGCGGCCGGGGTCGGTCTCGGAGGTGTCCGCCTCGGGGATGTACTTGTCGGCCCAGCCGCCGTTGTCGTCCCAGTAATGCGACCAGACCTGCTCTCCGTCGGTCTCCACCTTCCAGTAGCCCCCCGTGTCGGCGCTGGGGAAGCGCTGCCGCCGGAAGCGGCTGGTGTCGGCCTCTTCCACCAGGCTGTACAGCCCCTCGTACTCCCCGTCGAAGCAGACCCGGCCGTGGCCCGCCCTGGGCGCCACCACACCGAACTGGTTGGACAGGCGGTGGGCCAGCACCTCTCGCAGGTAGCTCGAGTCGGAGCCCTCCCGCGCCACGAGGTTGAAGGTCTGCTGATCGGCGATCTCGTCGTCCAGCCCGAACTCGTCCATGGAGATCTTGAGGCTCGGCTTGCGCCCAAGCTCCCGATCCAGGCAGCGCTGCATGGCGTCGGGACGGGGGGCGTCGCCGTCATAGAACAGGGCGTAGACCGTGGTCCGACCGCGGAAGCGCACACCGACAGGATCGTAGGTCCTGCCCTGGAAGGTCAGCGCGACCGGCACGTACTCGTGCCGCAGCCGATCGGGCTCCATGCTCTCCGCCAGCTGCCAGAGGTAGTCCGCATAGTCCTGGGCGTTCTCGCAGACCTGTTCCCAGGACCCCTCGGGGAACGACAGCTCGAACAGGGGCAGCGCGTCGTCGGCGAAGAAGGCGTCGGCGTCTTCGTCCGCGGTACCCACCAGCGCCAGCTCGGGCGCGTCGTAGCCCTCGGGCACCGTGCAGGTGGACGAGCCCGGGATCACGTTGTCGTCTCCGTTGGACGGATCGCAGCCGGCCAGAGCCACACAGGCCGCCAGGAGCCAAGGAACGTTCGCCACCAGTTCATGTTCGGTCATCGGGTCACCACAGGAGAGCAAGAGAGGAACAGGAACCCACCATGACAGCGGTAGCAGGAGACGAGGTCCTTCGCCACGCTGTGGAGGGTTCCATCAGAACAGGTCAGGCCCCACATCCCACTCGTAGTCGCCGCTGATCTCGAGGGGGTAGACGAAGCCCGAGGGCTGGTAGGAGAGCCAGCGCGCTTCCGCCTCGTCGGCGTCCAGATCGTCCTTGTTGGCCTCCCACCACGCGGCGATGGCGGCGTTGGACTCGGCCGCCTCGCGGAGCAGCTCGAGGTTGGCGGCCATGTCGTCGCTGAGCCTGTGGTCGTAGTCCGGCCCCACCAGCTGACTCAGGATGGTGCGGCGAGCCTCGGTGGCCACGCCCTGATCCAGGATCGAGATGTCCAGCTCGCCCTCGTAGAGATAGCCCCGGTTGTTCATGTTGCAGGAGCCGACACTCAAGTAGACGTCGTCCACCAGGCGCAGCTTGGAGTGGGTGTCGAGGTCCTGCAGGGTGAAGTACACGTCGTCCCAGAGGTAGCCTTCCTCGGTGCTGAGCTCGGCGGAGCGCAGCTGCAGCATGAGGTAGCGGTCCGGGAACTGAGCGCGGAAGCTGCTGTCCGCAAGGTAGGTGTACATGGCTCCGCCGTCCCAGGGGGAGACGTCCATGGTCACCACGATCAGCACCAGATCGGGCTCGCTCAGCATCCGCTCCACCAGCAGCTCGTTCATCAGCGGGGCGCGGAAGTACTGGTCCTCCACGAACACGTAGCGACTGGCCTGAGCGAAGGCCTTGCCGTGCGTCTCGCGGATGGATTGCTCGCTCCAGGGCTCGGGCAGGGTGACCCCGACCTGCGCCTGCACGCCGCCGGGGACGGCGTCAGGAGGATCGCCCAGCGCGAAGTGGGTGGCGCGGTCGGCGTACAGCTCGCCCTGGTCGATGGCCAGCTCCCAGCGCCGGTGCAGGATCTCCTCGACGTCGTAGGCCGCCGGCCCCTCGACCCGGATGGCGTAGTCCCTGCGCGGGCCGTAGTCGGGCAGCTCCAGCTCGGCGGCCACGTCCTCGCGCTCCTCCCTGTCCGCATCCAGCAGCATCCGCCGAGGCTCGAACACCAGATGCTCGGGCGTGTCCCAGTCGGCGCCCTTGGTGTTGATGCCCGCGACGTAGGCCACGGCGCCATCGAACACCATGGCCTTCTGGTGCCAGGAGGCCACCTGCAGCGTCAGCTCCACAGGCTGCGGCTGGAAGTCGCCCAGCTGCAGCAGCGTGCGCCCTGCATAGCGGGGGTTGCTCGCCACCCGCAGTGGGAAGTCGAAGTCGCTGACCTGGCCCTCCCAGGCGCCCTCGGTGGGGACATCGGTGGCGTTGCCCTGCAGCACGACCTCGAAGTCATCTCCGCTCTGCTGGGCGTGGCTGCGCAGCTCGCTGTCGCTGTTGAGGTACTCGTTGTAGTCGGAGTTCTCGTCCCAGAAGCGGTTGAGCAGCACCCTCCGCTCGACGCCCGAGAGGGCGTCGAAGCGGGCCATCACGGTGTTGGCCTGGCGGGCGGCGGCGCTCATGGTGGTGTGGGTGCCCTCGGGCCGCAGCAGCTCGAAGTCCGACTCCCACCACCAGGTGGACCAGGTGACCCGCTGCTGAGCCGTGCCCAGATCGGTGGCGATGTCTTCCCAGAAGCGGTCGTGGGCGATGTACAGCTCAGCGCGGTTCAGGCTGGGCGCCGGTGCGCTGGCGGCGAACCACAGGTGGTCCAGGCCCGCATAGACGCTGAAGACAGGGCAGTCGGCCCCGTCGATCTCACGGCGCTCCCAGCTGGTGGCGACCCGGCCGCCGCCCGTGGGGTCGCTGACGGTGAAGGCGTCGGCCCTGCCGACGCCGGCGTAGGACACGGTGAAGGCGCTGGCCTGGTGATCCTCTAGTTCCAGCTGCACCCGGAGCTCGAAGGCCTGATCCCCCAGGGGGTAGATCTCCACCCCGGGCCCCGCGCTGGGGTCCGCCACCAAGGGCGGATCGTAGTTCAGGCTGATCACGGCCCCCGTGGGGTCCTGCCCCCAGATGTCCAGGGGCACGATCTCGAGGTTGGCCACGGACGAGCACACATCGACGGTGTCGACCTCGGTGTCCCAGGGGGAGGCGGTGTCGTCGTGGGGAGACCGCTCGGCGCAGGGGCCGGTGCAGGCCACCAGCACCAACAGCGAGGCCAAGGGCGCCCGCCGCCAGGACGAGCCGAGACGGTCGGGGCGCAGCATCACCACCCCCCCGTGAGGATCTGCAGCTGGTAGGGGGCGGTGCAGGACGAGCCGCCGCTGGAGCGCACCACCACCTCGTACAGGCCGCCGTCCTCGAGGCCCACGTCGCCGCCCCAGTCCACCGTCTCGACCCCGCCCATGCCCGCGTCGTCGGCGCTGGCCACCGTGCCCTGCCAGTCACCATCCAGATCCTCGACCCACACCAGCTCGAGGGAGTAGTCGGCGTCACTGGGCACGGCGTAGAGCCAGGCCTCGACGCTGAACCAGCTCCAGGCGTCATCGGCGACGCGGAAGCGGAAGCGGTCCACGTCGGTGTCAGGGTGCAGGTAGCCGAAGACCAGCAGCTCGTCCTCGCTCTCCATCAGGCCCATGTCGGGCCCCTCGTCGTCGTTGGGCTCCCACTCGTCCTCGCCGAAGTCCTCGTCGATGCGCCCGTCGCAGTCGTTGTCCAGCCCGTCGCAGCCGTCGCTGCTCACGCCGGGGTTGACCGCGGGGTCCTCGTCGTCACAGTCCCCCTGGTCGACGCTGTAGCCGTCATCGTCCACATCGGCGGTGGGGTCCTCCCACCAGGGTGTGTCGCTGTCGTGGGTGTCCGCCGGGGGCTGAGTGTCCTCGCTGGTCTTCGAGCCGCTGTCCCGGTCGACGAAGCAACCCGAGGCCGCCAAGGCGAGTGTGAGGGTGATGCGGAGAGGAATCATGGCGTGATGTCCCGTGCTCGGAGGCGTGGCGACTGACGGAGGAGATCGTCGATGGAGCTGACGACGAGAGAGGGACGCTGGGTGGAGCCATCCAGATCCGCGAGGGTCGCTTCGCCGCTGAGCACCAAGATACCGTGTACTCCAGCCCGCCGCGCCAGCTCCATGTCGGTGTACAGCCGGTCGCCGACCATGGCGCACTGCCCCGGCGACAGCCCGAGGGCCTCGAGCTTGTGAAGGACCATCCCCGGACTCGGCTTCCCGCAGATCTGCACGGGGACCACGCCGGTGGTGGCCTCGAAGAGCCGCAGGAAGGCCCCGACATCGGGCAGCGCCCCCTGGGAGGACGGGCACACCGTGTCCGGATGGCTGGCCACCAGCGGAACCCCGGCGTGGAGGTGGATGCAGGCCGTACGGAGCTTCTCGTAGCTGATCTCCGTGTCGTACCCCAGGACGACGAAGCGGGGCTGGGTCGAGCGGGTCGAGACCCCCGCGTCTTCCAGCATCCCCCGCATCCCCTCGGTACCGACCAGGTAGGTCTCGGTGACGCCCTGCGAGTCCAGCCACGCCAGCAGGTCGTGGGTGGACAACAACACATCGTCAGCGACGGCCGGGATGCCCAGCTCACGGAGCTCGCTCAGGTACTGGTCCACGGACCTGCTGGAGTTGTTGGAGAGGAAGAAGCAGCGAACGCCTGCGGCCTCGGCCCGCTGCAGGAACTCCAGCGCTCCAGGGATCAGCTCCCCGCCCAGGATGATGGTGCCGTCGAGGTCCAGGAACAGCACCTCGACCCCTGCGAGCGAAGGCTCCAGGGCCCCCAGGCCCTCACATCCAGGGTGCGTCGAGGCGCGGGGTCGGGTCGGCTGGTCGGGCATCTCAGGACCGTAGCACGGCGCCAGGTCCCGACACCTCGGGTTAGGCCCCGCCCCCGCTCTGGAGCCCCCCATGTCCACGCCCCCTCCCCTGCCCCAGGCCCTGCGGCTGCGCGCGCTGGTGCTGCGGACCATGCGCGAGTTCTTCCACCAGCGCGGCTTCGTCGAGGTGGACGCCCCGCTGCTGCTGCCGGGCGCTCCGGTGGAGTCCTTCGTGGAGGTCTTCCCCGTCACCCTGCACACCCAGGACGGCATCCAGACCCGCTACCTGCCCCCCAGCCCCGAGGCGGCGCTGAAGCGCGCCTTGGCCGTGCTGCAGGCCGACTGCTTCGAGCTGGGCCACGCCTTCCGCGACGGCGAGGAAGAGGGCCACCAGCACCGGGCCCACTTCATCATGCCCGAGTGGTACCGGCTGAACGCAGACTATCGGCAGATCATGCAGGACACCATCGAGCTGTACCGCGCCATCGCCACCGCCCTGGCCACACAGGACATCTTCCCTCTGCCCTCGCCGCCGGTGGACTTCCTGGGGGACTGGGAGATCATCACGGTGCCCCAAGCCATGGCCCGCTATGCCGGGGTGGAGATCGAGGGCGAGCACCACCTACCGCGCCTGGTGCAGGCCGTGCGCGACCGGGGCCTGGGCACGGTGGCCAGCTGGCAGGACGCCTTCTGTGTGCTGCTGGCCATGGAGGTCGAGCCCCACCTGGGCGCCGACAAGCCCACACTGCTCACCGACTACCCCGCAGGCCTGGCCATGCAGGCCCGCCCCAAGGACAGCGAGCCCTGGCTGGCCGAACAGTTCGAGGTCTGGGTCCGTGGCGTGGAACTGGGCAACTCCTACTCGGAGATCACCGACGCCAAGCTCCAGCGCCAGCGCTTCGCCGATGAGTCCGCCCGGCTGAGGGCCATGGGTCGGAACCCTCCCGAGCCCGACCCGGCGTACTTCGAGGCCCTCGAGCGACTCCCCGTTCGCTGCGCCGGGGGCAGCATCGGGCTGGACCGGACGCTGATGTGCTTCTTCGGCGCGGACCACATCGACCAGGTGCGGTTGTGAGGATCAGCACCCTCACCACCACCGGCATCTATCTGGAGCCCAGCACCTACTGTCCGCTGGACTGCGCCCTGTGCTACACGGCGCACCGGGAGCAGCGGCTGCTGTCGGCCGAGGTGATCCACCGTGCTGTGGCGCTGATGGTCGAAGGTCAGGACACCCTGGGCATCTTCTGGTGCGGGCTGGGCGAGGTCTTCGAGGACGCCCGCTTCCCAGGCCTGCTGCTGGACCTGGACACTCGCTGGCCCGACCGCCTGCTCCATGTGGTGCAGACCAACGGCCAGACCGCCGTAGATCTGCCCGACCCCGCCAACAAGGTGGCCCTGATCAGCATGGATCTGCCGCGGGCCTTCACGGCTCGCCACCGAGGCCCTGGCTACTGGCCCCGGGCCGTGGCCTTCGCCGCGCGGCACCTGGCCGCGGGGGGCCAGGGCGTGGGCATCAAGTGCCTGCTCACCACAGGCACCCTGCCCGCGGTGCCCCGCTCGTTCCACGCCCTGCAGAAGCGCCTCTCGGTGCTGTCGGGGCTCACCATCGCCGAGACCCGGCGCCGCAGCTGGCTCGAGCCCATCGTGCCGTTTCCCCGCCGCGACGTGGCCCGCATCGACAGCCCCGCCTTCGTGCCCCGCGGTGGCGGCGAGGACCCGGCCGCCCTGCTCGAGGCCGTCGCCCGCCACCTGCCCGAGCACCACGCCAGCCTGCGCGACCGGCCCCGCACCCTCGAGCTCAGCGTCACGGCCCGGGGGCTCTTCTCCTGCTGCGAGGCGGTGGTCGGCATCGGCGATCACGAAGATCTGGGGCGCCTGGACCGCGCCGCCCTGGTGGAGCGCCTCGAGCGGGCGGCCCCAGCCTGCGAGACCTGCCCTCTGGCGGCGGTGTGTTGACGCGGCGGTCAGCCACCGATTGACGGTCGCGCCCCGTGATGTGAAGGTCTCGACATGCGCGCTTCCATCTCCCGCCTCGCCCTCCGCCGCAGCGCCCTCGTCGGCCTGCTGGCCCTGACCACCCTCGGCACAGGCTGCGTCAAGAAGATCGCCCTGAACTCCCTGGCCGACGCCCTGTCCTCGTCCACCTCGGGCACGTTCTCCCAGGACGAGGACCTGGCCTTGGTGGGCGACGCCATCCCCTTCGCCCTCAAGACCATGGAGGCCCTGCACGGCGAGGCGCCGGACCACCGCGGCCTGGAGCTGGCCCTGGTCTCGGGCTTCACCCAGTACGGCATGGTCTGGGTGCAGTGGCCGGCGGAGCAGCTCAAGTACAGCGACTTCCGCAGCTACCAGGCCGGGCTCGAGCGCAGCCGAAAGCTCTTCCTGCGTGCGCGGGGCTACGGCCTCGAGGGCATGGACGCTGCCTACCCGGGGTTCTCTGAAGGCATCTTCACCGACCCGGAAGCCACCCTGCAGCCCACCACCACCGACGACATCCCCATGATGTACTGGCTGGGAGCCTCATGGCTCGCCGCCATCTCCAACTCCCGGGAGCACCCCGAGCTCATCGGCCAGCTGCCCATCGCCGCGGCCCTGCTGCACCGCTGCCTGGAGCTGGACGAGAGCTGGGACCGGGGCGCCATCCACGAGCTGCTCATCAGCCTCGAGCCCTCCCTGGCGGTCGCCGGTGGGGCCGACCGCTCCCGCGAGCACTTCGCCCGGGCCATGGAGCTCAACGGCGGGGTCAAGGCGGGCCCGTATGTATCCCTGGCCACCGCCATCATCATCGACACCCAGGACCGCGAGGCCTTCGTGAGCCTCCTCGAGCAGGCCCTGGCCGTGGACCTCGAGGCCAGCCCGAACGATCGCTTGGCCAACGAGTACGCCCAGCAGCAGGCCCGCTATCTGTTACACCACATCGATGATCTGTTCATCTAGCCCCCGTCCCGTGCAGAGTCCTCCTGGAGCCACCATGACCGCCGCCCCCCGCCGCAGCCCCCTCCCCTTCTTCGCGCGCACGCTGATAGCGCTCGTCCTGGGCCTGCTGCTGACCCCGGCCGCCTTCGCCCAGACCATCACCATCAAGCTCGCCACCCTCGCTCCCGAGGGCACCACCTGGTACAACGGCCTGCGCCAGATGGGCGATCGCTGGTCGGAGATCTCCGGGGGCAAGGTCCAGCTCAAGATCTACGCCGGCGGCGTGGCCGGCAACGAGGGCACCCAGGTGCGCAAGATGCGCATCGGCCAGCTACACGCGGCGGGGCTCTCCAGCCTGGGCCTGCTGGACATCGATCCTGGCCCCCAGGTCATCAACACCCCGATGCTCATCCAGTCCTACCCCGAGCTGGACTGCGTGATGCAGGCCATCACCCCCACCCTCGAGCAGCGCCTGCTCGACAAGGGCTTCAGGGTGCTGTCCTGGTCGGACGCGGGCTGGTCCTACTACTTCAACCGCGAGCCAGTGCTCACCCCAGCCGACGCGGCCAAGTACAAGGTCTGGGCCTGGGAAGGCGATCCCGCCGCGGTCATCGGCTTCCGCAAGGCCGGGCTCAACCCGGTGGTGGTCCAGAGCGTCGAGGTCATCCCGTCGCTGCAGTCGGGCCTGATCGACGGCTTCTTCTCCACCCCCCTGGCCACCCTCTCCATGCAGTGGTTCGCCCTGGCCCCCAATATGCTCAGCGTGCCTTGGGCCCCCCTCACCGGCGCCACGGTCATCACCACCGACGCCTGGGATGCCATCCCCGCCGAGTACCACGAGCCCTTCCTGGCCGCCGCCCGCGAGGTGGGGGCCTCCTTGAAGGAAGAGATCCGCCGCCAGGACGGCGCCGCCATCAAGGTCATGGAGAAGTACGGGCTCACCGTGGTCCAGGCCGACGAAGCCGTCACCAAGCAGTGGACCGACAAGGCCATCAGCCTCTACCCGTTCTTCCGGGAGGAGATCATCCCGGCCGAGGTCTTCGACCTGACCCAGAAGTCGGTCGAGGCCTGCAGGGCCCAGTAGACCGCCAGCGGCCCGCACCGAGCGAGCCGGGTTAGGGCCACTCCTCCGCCCACCCGCTGGCACCCGCTGATGAGCACCAAGTCCACGCCGCTAACCCTCGCCCAGAAGCCCAAGCCGCTCCCCAAGTGGCAGCAGCGGCTGTTGGACATCGAGCAGGGCTTCACCACCCTGATCCTCGCCGCCATGGTGATCCTCACCGTCATCGGCGCCGTGGTGCGCCTGGTGGCGGGCGAGAGCCTGGCCGGGCTGGGCCTGTGGACCCAGAGCCTCAACCTGTGGCTGGCCTTCGCCGGTGCCCTGGTGGCCACCCGGGTTGGCAAACACCTGGCCCTGTCCACGGGCGAGCTGCTCAAGCTCAACGAGCGCGCCCGGTTCTGGGCCACGGGCTTCACCTCGGCTGTGGCCACCGCGGTCACCGGCCTGCTCGCCTACGCCTCCGTGCTGCTGGTCCACGCCGAGTCCCACTCTGCTCTCGCGCTGCCCGGCGGCATCCCCATGTGGTTCGTGCAGTGCATCATGCCCGTGGGCTTCGGGTTCATGGCGCTGCGCATCGCCTGGCACGGCAACCCCAGCTGGAAGGGGCGGCTGGTCTCCATCGCCGCCGTGGGCCTGGCCATGAGCATGGCCCTGGTGCCTCCGGGCCAGCGCGAGCCCCTGGTCTGGGCCGGCTCGGGGGTGCTGCTGCTGGCCATCGCCCTGGGCGCCCCCCTGTTCACGGGCATGGGCGGCATCGCCATGCTGCTGTTCTTCGGCGCGCCCATGCCGGTGCCCATCACCGCGGTGCCCGCCGAGACCTACCGCATCGTGGCCGACCCCACCCTGCCCACCCTGCCCCTGTTCACCCTGGCCGGCTACCTGATGGCCGAAGGCGGCGCGTCCAAGCGCCTGGTGGGGCTGTTCAAGGCCTGGGTCGGGTGGATCCCCGGCGGCACCGCCGCCACCGCCATCCTGGTCTGCGCCTTCTTCACCACCTTCACAGGCGCCTCGGGGGTCACCATCCTGGCCCTGGGCGGCCTGCTGCTGCCCATCCTGCTCAAGGCCGGCTACACCGAGAAGTTCTCCATCGGTCTGCTCACCGCCGCCGGCAGCATCGGGCTGCTCTTCCCGCCCTCCCTGCCCGTGATCCTCTACGGCGTGGCCGCCCGCGAGCCCATCGACCAGCTCTACCTGTCCGGGCTGCTGCCCGGGCTGCTGCTGGTGGGGCTGCTGCTGGGCCTGTCCCTGGTCCAGGGCCTCAAGACCGGCGCCAAGCGCGAGAAGCCCGACTTCGGGGCCATGGGCCGCACCCTGTGGGGCGCCAAGTGGGAGCTGCTGATGCCGCTGCTGGTCATCGGCGGTATCTTCGGCGGCGTGCTCACCATCGTGGAAGCCGCCGCGCTCACCGCGGCCTGGGCCTTCATCATCGAGGTGATCATCCACCGTGACCTGCACATCCTGCGGGACGTGCCCCGGGTGTTCGTCGAGTGCGCCACGGTCATCGGCGGGGTGATGATCATCCTGGGGGTGGCCCTGGGCTTCACCTCCTACCTGGTGGACGCCGAGATCCCCATGCAGCTGGCGGCCTGGGTCAACGCCCACGTCGGCAACAAGCTGGCCTTCATCCTGCTGCTCAACCTGTTCCTGCTGGTGGTGGGCTGCCTGATGGACATCTACAGCGCCATCATGGTGGTGGTGCCGCTGATCATCCCCATCGGCGCGGCGTTCGGCATCAACCCGATGCACCTGGGCATCCTGTTCCTGGCCAACCTCGAGCTGGGCTACCTCACCCCTCCGGTGGGCATGAACCTGTTCCTGGCCAGCTTCCGCTTCGACAAGCCGCTCACCGCCGTCTACCGCATGGCCCTGCCCTTCCTGGCTGTGCTGGTCATCGGCGTGCTGCTCATCGCCTACGTCCCCATCCTCACCACCTGGCCCCAGCGCTTCCAGGAGGAGGACACCGGCCCCACCATCGAGGAGATCTGGGAACAAGAGGTCAACCGTGGCGGCCTGGGCGGAGATCCAGCGGTGGAGCCCGGCCGGCCTCCGGTCCTGCCCCTGGGCAACATCGACCTGCTGGGTGAGCTCGAGGCTGAGCTTGGCGGCGGCGATGACCCGCCCGCCGACCCCGCCCTCGACCCTCCAGCCCAGCCCGGCCAGCTCCAGCTGCCCGCCGGCGTCGACCTGATGCAGGAGCTGATGAACGAGGTCGAGAGCGCAGACGGCGCCACTCCCTAGCAGCCAAGCCCGCGCTCATGGTCAGAGAAGCTCGAACAGCGCAGCGCCAACGATCGGAAGCTGGCATGTGGCGCTACACTGTCTGCGCACCCGCCGCTATTGGAGCCACCATGCCCCGTGCGCAGGCCGTCCTGCTCCCCGCCATCCTGATGCTCGGGGCCTGCCCCGGCCCGGATCCCGACACTGGACCGGACACCCGGGACAGCCAGCCCGACACCCACGACACCGATCCGGACACGCAACCCACCCTCGGTGGCGCCTGCCCAGACATCACCCGGCTGGGCCGCTTCATCGTCGCGTCCACCGCCCACTACTCCTACGTCACCGGCAGCTCCCTGGACACCGTGGTGCCCGTCAACGTGTATCAGCCGGTGGTCACCGAGGGCGAGTGCACCCTGCTGCAGCGGCAGAACCCCTTCTGCGACCCGCCCTGCCAGGCCTCCGAGACCTGTGGCTTCGACGACGAGTGCATGCCCTACCCCACCACCCAGGACCTGGGCGTGGTCACGGTTCAGGGGCTGGTCGTGCCCGTGTCGATGGAGCCCGTCACCCCCGGCAACACCTACTTCGACACCACCCTGCCCAACCCACCCTGGGAGCCCGGCGCGCAGCTCACCCTGGCCACCGGCGGCGGCATCTTCGATCCCGTGACCCTGCACGGCGTGGCGCCCCAGGATCTCAGCGCCTCCTCGGTGACCTGGGAGATCGTCCAGGGCGAGCCCATGGCCGTGATCTGGGACCCGCCCACCGACCAGGCTGGCACCGCGGTGCGCATCACCCTGAACGTGGATCTGCACGGCATCACCCCCGCCCTGCTCGAGTGCTGGTTCGACGACGACGGCCAGGGTGAGGTCCCCGCCGACCTGCTCGATCAGTTCCTGTCCCTGGGCGTCACGGGCTTCCCCGAGGGCTCCTTCGCCAGGGTCACCGCGGACCAGACGCCGGTGGGCGATGGGGGCTGCCTGGACTTCTGGACCCAGGTGCAGCTGGTCCCCGCCCTGTCCGTGGACGGCTATACCCCCTGCACACGCGACGAAGACTGCCCCGAGGGCATGGAATGCAACGAGGAGCTGGAACGATGCGAGTGACCCTCTTCCCCTTGGCCGTCCTCTGCTCCCTGGCGATCGCAGCCTGCGACCCGCCCACCATCGCCCCCAAGCCCACCCCCGACGACACCGACATCGACACCCAGCCGGACACCGACACCGACGCAGACACCGACACCGACACCGACACGGATGCCGACGCAGACGCGGACGCGGACACCGACGCCGACACCGACACGGGGATGCTGGACTACGACTGCTCCGACCTGCCCTCCGGCCTGATCGAGGAGACCACCTTCCCCTGGGCCAGGGGCTACCACGACGTGGTCTTCGATCTCGAGGGCAACATCATCGGCCAGGATGCCGCCGGCAACCTGATGAAGGCCACCTACGACGAGCAGCAGTCCCTGTGGATTCCCAACATCCGCAGCTCCGAGGGCATGGACCGTATGCCTGACGGCAGCATCCTGTACGGCAGCTGGGACGGGGGCCTCACCCAGGTCACCCCCGACGGCGCCAGGGTCAGCCTGGTGCCCAACGCCGGGGACATCCACGGGATCACCGTGGGGCCCGATCACAAGATCTACTACGCCAACACCGGGGTCTATCGCTACGACCCTGAGACCGGCCTGGTGCAGGAGCTCATCCCGCGCAGCAGCCAGCGGGGCTACCGCCACCTTGTGTTCAACCTGGACAGCACCCGCATGTACATCGCCACCCTGGCCCGAGGGCAGGTGTGGTACGTCGACCTGGACGAAGACCTCAACCCCGTCGGCGAGGTGATGCTCTTCGCCACCGAGGTGGGCGGCTCCTGGGGCGGCTGGCACGACGGCATCGGCATCGACGCCTGCGGCAACCTCTACGTGGCCGAGTACTACTCGGGGGGCCTGTACCGGGTGAGCGAAGACGCGACGGTGGAGCTGCTGGGCCGCAAGAACTCCGGCAGAGACTACGGCCACGGCCTCGAGTGGGGCAGCGGGATCGGCGGCTGGAAGACCAGCGCGCTGTACCAGCCCCTGCCCTACGACCAGAACAAGGTGAAGGAGGTGCTCATCGGCGTGCCCTCCGGCCACCTTGTCCGGACCTGGAACGGCGAGGCCGTAGAGCCCTGGTAGGGCCGCAGGCGGCGATGAACGGAGCGGTCGCGCCCTGGTAAGGTGAGCGGAGACTGCGGTACAATCCGCGGCCGCCACCACCGCAGGAGCCTTCCATGACCACGCAAGACAAGGGCACGTTCCAGATGCTGTGGGACTGCCCATCCTGCGACACCCCCAAGCTGCTGGGGCTCGACCATCGTTACTGCCCCAACTGCGGCTTCCCCCAGGACGCCACCAAGCGCTACTTTCCGGCTGAAGGCCAGGAGATCGCGGTGGCCGACCACATCTTCCACGGCGTGGACTGGCAGTGCTCCGGCTGCGACACCCCCAACTCCGCGGCCGCCGAGTTCTGCGGCTCGTGCGGCGCACCCCGTGAAGGCAGCGCCAAGGAGGTGGGGCTGGTGGACGACAATCCCCCCGCTCCGCCCCCTGCTCCCCCCAAGAAGAGCAAGAAGGGCTGCCTGCTCCTGGGCTGCGGCGGGCTGCTGCTGGTCGGCCTGATCGTCGCGCTGGTGGCCTTCTTCTGGAAGTCCGAGGTGGCGCTCACCGTCACCGGCCACAGCTGGGAGCGCAGCATCGAGATCGAGAAGTACCAGGCGGTCAGCGAGTCCGACTGGTGCGACGCCATGCCCGCCGGGGCCACCAAGGTCAGCCGCCGCAGCGAGGTCCGGGACCACAAGCAGGTGGCCGACGGTGAGACCTGCACCACCAAGAATGTCGACAAGGGCGACGGCAGCTTCGACAAGGTCGAGGAGTGCAAGCCCAAGTACCGCGAGGAGCCGATCTACGACGACAAGTGCTCCTACGAGGTCAACAAGTGGCAGACCATCCGCACGGCCAAGCAGGGCGGATCGAGCGTCAGCGACACCCTCGCATGGCCGGACGTGGGAAGCCTGCGCGCGGGCAGCGGTCTGGGCGCCGAGCGGCAGGGCGCCAAGCGTGAGACCTACACGGTCCTGTACAAAGACGCCGATGGCGCCGCCCACGACTGCAGCTTCCCCCAGGCCCAGTGGAGCGGCATCGCCCAAGGCTCCAGGTGGACCGCCGAAGCGGGCGTGCTGTTCTCGAACCTGGACTGCGACAGCCTCAGCGCGATGTAGAGCAGGGTCGTTCACCCATCCGCTAGGGCTCCCGTTCCGTGGCCTCCAGCCGGCACGCATGCCCCGCCGGCGGCCCCTCGATCCGCAGGCCTTGGGTGCGCCACACCACGGGAACCTCGCTCCAGATCTGCTGCAGCAGCGCGCAGTAGGGCTCATCGAGCACGCCCAGCTCCCAGGCCAGGTGATCGCCCATCTCGGTGGCGGCCATGACGGTGGAGCCCAGGGCCGCGAGGTGTACCACCGGACCGTAGAGCTGGGCGTCCACCAGCACCGTGCCCCGGTCGGAGGACCACAGCCCCACCGAGCCGTCGCCGAAGCCCACCAGCAGTAGCTCATCGGACACCGGCAGCAGCGCGGTGACGTCTTGGCTGGGAACATCCTCGAGCACCATGCCCACCGGGCGGCTCGAGGTGCGAGGCAGCAGCATCACTCCGCCGCCCTCGAGCCCCAGGTAGAGGACCTGCCCTCGCTGGGCCAGAGCCACGACGGGGTCTTCGAGGGGCAGCAGCCAGGTGGCCTCGAGGCCCGGCGTGGAGAAGGCGCGCACCGCGCCACCCGCGGCCACCAGCAATTCGCCGTCTCCGTGACCGATGGCAGACGCCCCGCCACGCACGCTGTGGCCTTGGCCGGCTTGGTCCAACCACAGCACCTCGCCGGTCTGACTCCGCAGGGCGCAGCCCTGCTCCATGGCCAGCAGCTGAACCGCCCGCTCGTGGTGCAGCTCACCCACCAGCTGGCGGGCCGACAGATCCCAGCGCTGGACGACGCCGTCCCAGGTCTGCAGGCAGAGGGCCTGGCCCGAGGGAGACTGGGTGGCGAGCCATGCTTCACCCTCGAGGAGCTGGGCAGGCCAGTCCAGCACCGACCCGATGTCTGGCTCGAGGGGCAGCCAGCCGTCCTCGCGCAGCAGCGCAGCGGGCTGGTGGGCCAACAAGGCGGACCAGCGCAGCGGCCTGGCGGCGGCGAGGTCCCAGACCTGCACCGTCCCGTCCTCGGCGGTGGTGGCCGCACGCTGCCCGCTTGGATCGAAGCGGATGGCGTTGGCGGCCACCCGGTGACGGCCCAGCAGCGTCTGGCCGCCGTCCAGTCCCACCAGCCAGACCGTGCCATCGGCGCAGGTCACACCCAGGCTGCGGCCATCGGGCGCGAAGGAGACCGAGAAGGTGTCGGCCTCGAAGCGTGCGAGCACCTGGCCGGTGCGGGAACGCAGGTTCCACAGCCGCAGCCGGCCGTCGGCCCCCACCGACGCCACCCGGCGGCCGTCGGGGCTGAGGGCCGCATCCACCGCCCTGCCCTGGTGGCCCGGCAGCTCGGCGACCAGGGCGCCGCTGCGGGTGTCCCAGACACGAACCGGGCCGTCGCTGCCAGCGGCCACCACCAGCCGCCCGTCGTCGCCGAAGCGGCCCTGGAGCGCCACGGGCGAGCCGCCCGGGTGGGCGCCGGTGAGCGCGCCGGTGGCCAGATCCCAGCTGTGCAGACCGCCTTCGGCGTCCAGGCTGTGCAGCACCCGATCGCCGCTGCTGAAGCGCAAGGCCAGCACGGTGGTGTCGGCGGCCTGCAGCAGCCTGATGACCCGACCCGATGCCGACTCCAGCAACCATATGCTGCCGTCGCTGCCCGACAGGGCCAGCCGGCTGCCGTCGCTCGAAGCCGCCAGGGTCATGATCTCGGCCACCGGAGCCTCGAGTCGAGCGCGGGGCTCGCCGCTGCGCCCATCCCAGGAGTGTACGACCCCCTGGGTGTCCCCGGTGACCAGCAGGTCGCCCCCCTGAGCGAAGGCCACAGCCAGCACGTCGGCCTGGTGCCCCATCTCGCCCGAGAGCAGCTCGAGGTGCTCGAGGTTCCACAGGCGGATCTCCTGATCGCGCCCTCCAGAGGCCAAGGTGGCACCCTGAGGACCGAAGGCCAGATCGTTGACCCAGTTCTCATGGCCACGCAGGACGTGGCTGCGACCGCCGGCCTCGAGGTCCCACAGCCGGATGGTCTCGTCCTGACTGGCCGTGGCCAGGAGCCGACCCGTGGGGTCGAAGCGCACCGCGGTGATGGCCGCGGCGTGGCCGGACAGCTCGCGCAGGGGCACCATGCTGTGCGCATCGATCAGGCGCACGCTGTGGCCCAGGCCCGCGTCGGCCAGCAGGTCGCCCGCGGGGTGGAAGGCCACGCCACCCTCGAACTCGCTGGACTCGTGCTCCCCCACCTGGCCCAGCAGGCGCCCATCCGGCACGCTCCACATGCGCAGCAGGCCGTCCTTGCCCGCGCTCACCAGGCGCGCGCCGTCGGGGGAGAAGGACAGGTCGGTGACCCGCCCCTGGTGGGCGATCCATGCGGTGAGGTGCTCGCTGCGAACGGGATCCCACAGGGCGATCTCACCGCGAGCGTCGGCGCTGGCCAGGACGCCCCCGTCGGGGCTGAAGGCCAGGCTGCGCAGGGCGGCGTCGTGCTCGCCCAGGCTGGCCGCGCGGCCCCGAGCGGCGTCCCACAGCAGCAGGGTGCCGTCCAGGCTGCCCGAGGCCAGGACGCTGCCGTCGGGGGACCAAGCCAGGGCGGGCACCTTGTCGATGTGCAGCTCGAGGCGGGTGCGCTGACCGCTGGCCACGTCCACCAGCAGGATCCCCGTGTCCGAGAGCCCGGCCGCCACGGTGCAGCCGTCGGGGCTGACGGCCACCGCCAGCACCCGCGACGGCGCCCGCAGCCGCCAGCGCAGGGGGGCCCGCTCGAGGCGCCACCAGAGCGCGCGGACCAGGGGCGAGTCCCGCAGCTCGAGGGCATCGCGCACCCGGGCTCGGGCCTCGATGAGATCGCCCGCGAGCCAGGCAGCGTGGGCGCTCTCACCCTGGACCTCCGCCTGGCGCGCCTCGGCCACCCGGCGCTGGGCCTGGGCCTCGCGGCCCTGCAGGCTCGCCTCGCGCGCCTGGAAGGCGGTGAAGCCCGTCACGGCCAGGGTGACCAGGAAGCCCCCGAGCACCACCAGCCTGGACCGCACCTGCCGCCGCCGCTCCCGGGCGCGCCCGGCAGCCAGGAACACGCGCACGGGCGCTGGCACGGCCTCGTGGCGCGCGGCGCGCTCGAGGGCGTCGTGCAGGGCCGCCCCCCGCCAGAGCTCCTCCTGGCGCCTGCCCCGGCGGTTCCACAGCTCGGCGACCTGGCCCACCTCGGCCAGGAAGGCCAGCTGCTCGTGGTCCTCCTCGATCCATCGAGCCAGACGGCTCCAAGCGGTGATCAGGGACTCGTGTACCAGCTCGAGCTCGGCGTCGTCGGGGCTCGCCGCGGCGCCCTCGGCCTCGCGGGCCTGGCGCACCACCACCAGGCGCCCCTCGACCAGGCGATCGAGCACAGGAGCGGCAGGAGCCCCCAAGGCCTCGAGGAGCGCGCCGTGGGTGACCACCTGCCGGTGACCGGGCAGCCCCAGTCGCTCAGGCGTGACCAGGCGGAGCAGCACGGCCCGAGCGATCGCGAGCTGTGCGGGGCTCATGCCGGCGAGCACGCCGTCGGCGTGGAGCGCGAGGGCGCCACCGATCCCCCCCATGGCGTCGTAGGAGTCCTGCAGCAGCAGCCTGCGCTGGCTGTCGCGCCGCTCCCAGAGCATGCGGCCGGCCACCTGCAGCAGGGGCAGTGCCGCGGGCTCACCTTCGACCTCGGCCACCATGCGCGCCACCAGCTCGGGCCGATCCCAGGCGTAGCCCACGGCCTGGACCGGACGGGAGAGGATCTCCTCGAGCGCAGCCGGGCCGGGGCTGCCCAGCACCGTGACCCGCTCGAGCACGGCCCGTGCTTCGCCCCCCTCGGCCAGCAGGCCCAGGAAGTCGTCGCGGAGGACCAGCAGCACCCGCACGGGGCCGTCCACGTCGTCGGCGGCCAACCCAACTGCCGCCATGAACGCGGCCCGGACCTCGCGCTGGGGACAGAGGGTCACCAGCTCCTCGAGCTGATCGACGAAGAGCACCACCCGGCTGGCGCGATCCCGGGCCAGGGCCGCCAGGTAGAGCCCCAGGCGGGCGGGGGCCTCGCACAGCTCCGCGGCCAGCAGATCAGCCGCGTGCTCGGTGTTGATGGCCTGCTCGGGCAGACCGGGGGGCGCCGCGGCGGCCACGGCCCGCGCCAGGGCGAGCATGGGCTCGCGGCCGGGGCGCAGCGCGAGCAGGACCAGGCTGGCTTGCTCTCGCAGGCGGGGGATCAAGCCGGCCAGGGCGAAGGAGCTCTTGCCCGCCCCCGAGGGCCCCACCAGGGCCAGCGCCGGCTGCTGCCGAAGGCGCTCCACCGCCTCGACCACCTCGGCCTCGCGCCCGTAGAAACGATCAGCGTCCCGCTCGCTCCAGGGCAGCAGGCCGCGGAAGGGGGCCCTGGGCTCTCGACGCGCCGGCCCCTGCCCTTCGATGAGCTCGTCCAGCAGCGCCACCACCCGCTCCACCGGAGGTCGAGCCGCGGCGCGCTTGTGCAGGCAGGCATGCACCAGGCTGGCCAGGGGCGCCGGCACCACCCGCACCAGGGCCGGCACGGGCTCCGGGGATGCCTGGACCTGGATCAGCTCCCGGTCGGGCAAGCCGTGGTAGGGCTGGTGGCCCTGGAGCAGCTCGTAGAGCAAGACGCCCAGGGCCCAGACGTCGCTGGCTGGGCGAGGAGGCTGGCCCAGCCACAGCTCGGGCGCCATGTAGGGCGGAGTGCCCGCCAGATCCAGGTCGTCGTCATCGTCGTCGTCGGGATGGGACGGGGCCAGCCCGGCGCCGTCCAGGGGCTGGGCCAGGCCGAAGTCCAACACCCGCACCCGCCCGTCGGCGGGGATGACCACGTTCTCGGGCTTGAGGTCCCGGTGCAGGATGCCGTGGCGATGCAGCTCGCCCAGGGCATCGGCCACGGCGCGGCCCAAGCGGATGGCCTCGCGCACGCCCAGGGGGCCCTGGTCCAGGCGCTGCCGCAGGGTCTCGCCCTCGAGGTACTCGAGCACCACGAAGGGGCTGCCCCAGTGCATGCCCGCCCCGAAGACCGTGACGATGTGGGGATGGGAGAAGCGGGCGGTGGTGCGCGCTTCGGCCAAGAAGCGCTCCACCGCCTCGGGGGAGCCCATGGCTTCGGCATGCAGCACCTTGAGGGCCACGCGCCGACCGAGGGCCAGATCCCGGGCCAGGAAGACCTCGCCCATGCCACCGCGACCGATGGACCGCAGCACTCGGTACTGACCCAGGACCGAGCCTGGACCGATGGGTCCGCCCGGCGAAGCCTCGTCCACTAGCCGACCTCGATCCGCACCATCAGCGCACCCCACATGCGGGGGAACGGCGCCACCATGAAGACCGCGGGCTGAGACAGGCCGCGCTTGCGGACCAGGCGACCCTCGACGCGCCGGATGCGCGTAGCCGCCACTGAGGATGGATCCTGAGAGGAGTAGAGCAGCGCGTCCATGGGCTCGAGCTCCACGAGGTCGGACCAGGCCGCACCCACCAGCTCGCTGGGGGCGCGCTGGAGCAGGGCGCCCAGCTGGCTGTTGGCCCCCAGGATCACGCCGCCGCGGCTGACCGCGCAGGCGGTGGCGTCGAGCTCGAGGCTGGCCCCGATGGGGCGCACCACGGTCTTGTAGTACCGACAGGCGGAGCAGGCGACGTCACAGCCCACGGCGGCCTCCCCGAGCCGCGCACGGGCCGTGAAGCAGTGCCAGGACTGGGTGGCCAGCACCGCGCAGCGCGCGCAGTCGTGGCTGCCCGTGAGATCCCGGCGCACCCAGCACAGGGTGTCACCCAGAGCAGCCGCTTCGCTGATGCGGGCGGGCAGCTCCATCTCGTTGGCTTGCATGAAGGAGCGCACCTCGTCCACATGGACGCGGAAGTGCCCCGAGGGCAGCGCGTGGGCCTCGATCTTGCCCTGACCGATCCAGTTCAGCACCGTGCGGTTCGAGACCCCGCACATGCGCGCCACCTTTCCGACAGACAGGAATGGGCTGGTTCGGCTCGTGCTCACCACATCCTCCGGGTCATCTCCTGGAACATGTGTCTAACCGGAACAATCAGAAGGCCCAGCCCGAACGCCGAAGCGATGGGCAGGCGGGCAGCAGGACAAGCTCGGGATGCCCTTCAGGTGAAGGGGCCGAGCCCTCCGGCCGAGAGAGGGCCGCCCGAGGATGCAGTGCCTCCTTGCACGCGCCAGCGCACCGGGTATCAGGCGACACATGCACACCCACCGAAGCCTCCCCGTCCTCGCCCTGGCCTGCGTCGCCTCCGCGGCTCCCTGCGCCATGGCCACCGTCAACATCGAGAAGTACCGCATGGCCCTCGCAGAGGACGGCGCCGCAGGGAGCGCCTCCCTGGGCATCACCTCCAAGACCGGCAACGTGGACTTCTTCGAGACCTCCCTGGCGGGCACCGGCGGCTTCCGCGAGAGTCGCCACCTGCTGCTGGCGGTGGTCTCGGGGACCTACTCCGCCAAGCGCACCGGCAGCGATCGCCTCGAGGACCCCGCCGGATCGCTCCTGGACAGCGACGCCCGCTACGCCAACAAGCTGCTGGGTGCTCTGCGCTACAACTACGGGTTCAGCGATCGCCTGGCGGGGGAGCTGTTCACCCAGCTGCAGTACGACCAGTTCCTGCTGCTGGACCTGCGCAGCCTGGGCGGCGTGGGCGCACGCCTCACTGTCCTGGACGGCGACAAGGGAAACGTGCATGCGGGCACCGGCTACATGATCGAGTACGAGAGCCAGGACCCGGATCTGGTGGCCGAGGACCCGACCACCCTGGCTCACCGATGGACCAGCTACCTGAGCTTCGCCATCGAGCCCATCGACGGGCTGACCCTAAGCTCAACCGCCTACGCCCAGCCCCGCATCACCGACTTCGCCGACTACCGGCTGCTCAACGAGAGCGCCCTGAGCGTCGGCCTGGGCGAGCACTTCTCCCTCGGCATCGCCTTCACCCTGCGCCACGACTCCGATCCCGTCCGGCTGGTGGACGGAGAGCCCCCCCTGGTGGCCACGGACACCTCCATCACCAACAAGATCTCGCTCGAGTTCTGACCGGGACAAGCCTGGGTCCGTGTTACGGGATGAACCCTGCCAATCCCTGCCCCGGAGCCAAAGATGAAGGTCAACACCGAGCGCCTCAAGTCGCGCTTCTTCCGCTACGTCGAGATCTGGTCCCAGTCCGAAGATGGCGTCGAAGACCGCTACCCCAGCACCCCCCAGCAGCTCGAGTTCGCCGCCATCCTCGAGGCCGATCTCCGGGCCATGGGCCTCACCGACGTCAAGCTCGACGAGCACGGCTACGTCACCGCCACCCTGCCAGCCACTCCCGGCTACGAAGGCCAGCCCGTGGTCGGCCTGCTGGCCCACTACGACACCTACCCCGGCGTCTCCGGCAAGCACGTCAAGCCCATCGTGCACGTCTACGACGGCACCGACATCGCCCTGCCCGACGACCCCGAGGTGATCATCAAGGCCAAGGAGAACCCCGAGCTGGCCAAGTTCGTGGGCGAAGAGATCATCACCGCCAGCGGCACCACCCTGCTGGGCGCCGATGACAAGGCCGGCCTGGCCGAGATCCTCGAGGCCGTCGCCATGATGATGGAGCAGCCCGCGCTCATCCACCCCACCATCCGCCTGGGCTTCACCCCGGACGAAGAAGTGGGCATGGGCACCGCTCACTTCGACGTGGAAGGCTTCGGGGCCCATGTGGCCTACACCTTCGACGGCTCCACCATGGGCGAGGTCGAGAACGAGACCTTCAGCGCCGACGGCGCGGTCATCAAGATCACCGGGCGCGACGTGCACCCCGGCTACGCCAAGAACAAGATGATCAACGCCGCCCGCGTGGCCGCGCGCTTCATCGAGTGCATCCCCCAGGGCCTGTCCCCCGAGTGCACCGAGGGCCGCGAGGGCTACCTGCACCCCGTGCACCTGGTGGCCGACACCTCCACCGCCACCATCACCTACATCGTGCGCGACTTCACCGTCGAAGGCCTCGAGCGCCTCGAAGCCTACCTCCACCTGCTGGCGGAGTCCCTGCAGCGCGAGTTCGAGGGCTCCAAGATCGAAGTGCAGATCAAGGAGCAGTACCGCAACATGATCTACCACCTCGACGTCGAACCCCGGGCCATCGAGTTCGCCATGAAGGCCGTCAACATGACCGGCATCGAGGCTCGCCTGCTGTCCATCCGCGGCGGCACCGACGGCGCTCGCCTCTCCGCCCTGGGCCTGCCCACCCCCAACATCTTCGCGGGTGGGGTCAACTTCCACTCCAAGTTCGAGTGGGTGGCCGTGCGAGCCATGGAGATGGCAGTTTTGAGCGCCATTAAAATCGCTCAGGTGTGGGCTGAAGAGG
>ERZ890953.372-NODE-372-length-26660-cov-5.103176_pt1 | contig 26660 bp, 31 predicted proteins | sample MGYA00521264_ERZ890953 | MGnify/ENA primary metagenome ERZ890953 (study PRJEB32303, sample SAMEA104408629) | aquatic metagenome | biome: Brackish water; feature: Chemocline; material: water | place: Baltic Sea | collected 2014-10-26T21:54:00 | depth 200 m ...
ACAGATTCCACAATCTAATGGAAAATCTCAGGAATGAATAAGCATCATCAATGGCTGGCTACTCAAATCCCCCTGTGGGTTAAGGATAAAACCATATCACAACAACAGGCGGATCAACTGCAATCCCGTTACCCGGTTAAGGACTCTATCAACCTGGGGCGCCTGTTATTGACAGCAGTGGGGGCAATCATGATTGGACTTGGCGTTATTTTGCTGTTTGCCTATAACTGGGATGACATGCACAAGTACGCCAAGCTTGCAGTTATCTTCGGCTCATTAATCACCTCTCATAGCCTGGCACTCTGGTTTATTCATCGGAATAAACTGCTCAGCGAAGGCCTGTTTGTGCTGGGTACCATGTTAATGGGATCTGCCATTTTCCTGGTTGGACAAATTTACCACCTGGATACACATTACCCCAATGCCTTTTTACTGTGGTCTGCTGGTGCACTGCTACTGGCCTGGGCATTACCCTCCCTTTCCCAGGCATTTATAGCCATCATACTGGTCAGTAGCTGGCACCTGACTGAAGTTTTCGATTTTAATTTTTCCAATCATTTTGCTTTGCTGCTAATTTTGATCGCTGTATTTCCCCTTGTGTGGAGATTACATTCACCTGTACTGGCAAGATTTGTTTCGGCAGCCCTGCTGGCGGGCCTGGCATTAAGTATCATGGTGGATGACGAAAGCATGATCGGGATTACCCTGCTGATGAGCGCAACTGCCCTGATATCCCTGCAACAGTTAGCCCGACATTATGGCAACCCAGAACAACAGGAAATTGCTATAGAAATAGGCAAACCGGCCATTCTGGTATTAATAGGCACGATGTTTTGCCTGACCTTCCACGATTTGATCGATGACATGCTGGAATTCAACTTTTCAAGTTTTTCGTCCAATACTTATTTCTGGGCTGCGCTCTCGTTAAGCCAAATAAGCTTTGTCTGGCTCCTCATTATTAAACAACTCAGGCGGATAGTCTTAGTGGCTGAATTTACCGTACTGATTGCCTTCCTGCCATTGCTGCTGTCACTGGTGACCGATACTGACATACTGCAGGATCTGTATGCATTAATCCCCTTAACCTTTAATTTTATTTTACTGATTAGCAGTGTCTGGTTAATGATCGAAGGCGCCAGACAGGCCAGTCGTAAACACATGATCACAGGGTCTCTGATGTTTTCGGTGCTCGCCATGGTTCGTTATACCGACCTGTTTGAAAGCCTGGTAATGCGTGCTTCGGTATTTTTACTAGTTGGCATAACTTTGTTCATCATCGGTATTATTTATCAGAGTAACAAAAAGGAGGCTCAGTCATGAAAGTTAAAACAGTTCTGATTGTCTGCGCCATTTTGTTCCAGGTACTGTCTGTGGCTTCGATAGTTGTCTCCAGTGAAAATATCCTGAGCACAGGTAAACAGGTCATCCTGCAAACGGCCCCCGTTGATCCCCGTGATATTTTTAAAGGCGATTATGTAAAACTTGATTACACATTCTCAGCAATCACTAATCAGCAACTGGAAAAAAGTATCAGGCAGCAAGGACTTAAAAAAGGTCAAAAAGTATACCTGTCAATGGACATACAAAACGATGGTACTGCATGGGCAAAAAAACTATTTATCGATCCTCCTGAAGGTGAGTTTTACCTGGCCGGTTATGTTAAATCTCACTGGCCTTATCAAGGCTATGTGAAAAATCAGCATAAGGAAGGAATGAGCAGCTCTACCAAACATCCTGTTTATGTAAAGTTTGGTATCGAAAAATATTTCGTGCAACAGGGCGAGGGATTAGTCATGGAAGAAATCCGTGGAACCAGGGATAGTTTCCAGGTTCCGATGCTGATAAGAGTTGCTGTATCAGACAAAGGTGAGGCGCTTATCCATTCTTTCGAATGGGCCAATATTGCCCTGAAAACCGAAGTCATTAGAGAAGCTGAATCTGGTGCTGAAGATAATCAGGCAAGTGCCATTATTCGTTTCACCATCATGAATAAAAGTGAAAAGAGTATAACCCTGCCATTAAAACAACATAACTGTTCATTCCAGCTGATTCCCACCTCAGGGAATCCTCAAAGTGCAGATAATTTTGCCTTTGAAAGACCCGAGTGCAGTAATATCAGCACAACTGACATAACATTAAAAACTGATGAAATTTTTACAGTTGAATTTGACCTCAATCAACCACAATGGCGAATAAACTTTAAAAATCAACCCACTCCCATCGGCAGATTACCCTTCGAATACCGTTATAGAATCAGCTATGAAGGTGACATAATTGAAGGCATCAATGTCAAAATAGAATCCAGTGCATTTCATGGACGTGGCAACATTGATTAATGTTAACTTCAGCCATCAACTTTAAAGAAATAGAATATGCAGGGTTCCGGTCGCTGCCAGCGGAACAACAACTGGAATTCGATGGCATTGTTTTAAGGTTTAACAGCGGTTATACCAAACGGGCAAATTCAGCTAGCATATTGCTACCTCAAAAAGATGAATATTCCAACCTGGTTCAACAATGTGAGCAGCTTTATCAGGCTAAAGATTTACCCTGTATCTTTCGCCTGCCCTCATTTGCACAAAATCAACAACTGGATAATTATCTGGCAAAAAATGGTTATCAGTACACCGACCATTCATTAGTGTTATATCGTTCACTCCAGGGAGCGACTTTCATAAACGAAAATCTATCCAGCAAACAACCATTGGAGTGGCTGCAAAGTTATTGTCGCATTAGCCAAACTGACATCAACCATCAGCAACCTCAGGTTGCAAGATTAAACAGGATCAATGACAAGCTATTCCTGGCCGTTTTATCCGCTAATGATCAGGAGCTAGCCTGTGGCCTGTCGGTAATCAGTAATAAATATTGCGGAATCTTTAATGTTGTCACCAAAAAAACAGCACGCAACAAAGGCATTGGATCAAAACTGTTGAATGGCATGTTATGCCAGGCTGTAATCAATGGAGCAACCGAAGCTTATATTCAGGTGGTTTCCGATAATATTCCGGCAATAAATTTATATAAAAAGCTGGGTTACCAGTACGCCTATGAATATCATTACCGCGTTAAAACACATCGCTAACATTGCACAACCGTTTAGGTAGGGCAGCGTAACATGAAAGTTTTTCGTCAGGCCATAGAACAGGACCTTCCCGCACTGATACAAATGCTCAGCAATGATCAACTGGGTGATCAGCGTGAAGACTACTCTTTGCCTTTACACAAAAATTATATTCGGGCTTTTCAGCAGATAAATAATGACCCGAATAATGAATTGATTGTGGTTGAAAATGACAACCAGATTGTTGGTATGTTGCAGTTAACATTCATACCTTATTTAACCCATCTCGGATCATGGCGCTGTTTAATTGAAGGCGTGCGCGTGCATAAAGACTTTAGAGGCCGGGGTTTAGGGACAAGACTATTGGTATGGGCCATACAGACAGCAAAAGATAAAGGCTGCCCGATGGTTCAATTAACATCAAACAAACAAAGAACAAAAGCTATTCATTTCTATCAACAGCTTGGATTTGTTGCATCTCATGAAGGTTTTAAGTTAAATCTACAGTAAATACCTGAAATGCTTCAATAAGACCCTGTGAATTATTCAGTAGGAGGCTGGGGTTCCATAGTGCCTCCAAAACTTTGCATACAGTCCTGAACATATTGATTCTTATCTTCCGCATCCTCAATCCCTGCAAGTGCCACAGACTCATTACAATAACCCGGTAAATCGGCTTCAGGATTGCTCATATCGACTGCATAAACATTAGAAAACATAGCCATTACAGTCAAAACTGAGAAGTATTTAAATAAATTCATCTTTTTACTCTGGTTACAAAAATCATAATAAGTATCGAATCACCTTTTAATACACTATCCAGATATTGTAAAACAAATAAAACAGCATGCCACAATCACTTTTTTCGATTAACATGGTTTGTTACTTAGAAGCGAGTTCCTATATTTGAACAATTAAAAGATTTTTCACCACGAAGCGCACGAAAAACACGAAGGCAGGTCATTCGGGTGCATAAGTTTTTCAATATTATGCTGACTACTGATTTATCGAGTTAATTTTTTTGTCTTTTGTTTTACTTCGTGATCTTCGTGCGCTTCGTGTTGAATTTCTTTTGACTTTTTAATTACGCTGAATAGATACAATGGGTTTAGGTTAATAAACTAAATACACTTAACATTTTTATTTCCTTTTTTGAGATCATGAAACAATGGATGCAGGACTGCTAAAGGCCTTCCTCGAAGTACATCGATCAAGACATTTTGGTCGAGCTGCACAAAACTTATTTATCAGTCAGTCAGCTGTAAGCGCCCGCATAAAACAACTGGAAGATGAGCTGGGCATTAAATTATTTTCTCGAGAACGGAATAATATAGATTTAACCACCGCCGGCAAAAAGTTCCTGATCTATGCGGAAAAGATCCTTAATACATGGAATAAAGCAAGACTGGAGATTTCTATCCCGGAAGATGCTGAAACACTATTAAGCGTTGCCGCATTACCCAGTCTTTGGGATATTTTTCTTGATAACTGGTTAAGCTGGATTCATAAAAGTAAATTTACCACTGCTTTACAGGTGGATGTTATGCAACCAGACTCTCTGATGCGTAACCTACTGGATGGAACGGTTGATCTTGGTTTTGTTTTTGACCCTCCGAAAACCCCAGAAATACTGGTGAAAAAACTGCTACCGGTACCACTGATGATGATTTCCACTAAACAGGGGCTGATGGCAGAAGAAGCGATAAAAGATAATTACGTGTACGTAGACTGGGGAACCGAATTTGCGATGATCCATGCCCGGCAGTATCAGGATATACCCCCTCCCAGACTTAGGGCCAGTGTGGGTAGAATTGCGCTTAGTTTTATTAATAATTGCGGGGGCGTGGCTTACCTGCCAGAAGCGCTGGTTCATGACCAGCTTGGAGCAACTTTATTCCCGGTAGTTGATGCCCCCGTTATTAATAAAGATGCTTACGCTATTTTTTCTTATAAAAGTAGTAAAATAGAAACTATCGACAGGGTATTAGGCTGGTTTGAGAAGAGTTAGCCCGCATTTTCAAAGGGTAGTACGATCGAGGTTTCAGCTCTAGCCTTCACCTCATTCGTGAGCCGCGCACATCATCGTACAGGGATTTCAATTGTTGAAATGAATCCCGTAGCTGTAACCTCTTTTCCTGGGGAGGGCTGTGCGCCCTGATCCGCTCCAGACGGATTAGCTACAGATGCTATTCCGGGCGAACGGAATAACAATTTGAATTGCCGGCTTTAGAAAAGCCTTTAGTTTCAAATATCAGACTACAACTAGTCATTCCTGAGATAAATGACGTTTAGTCATAATCATAATCATCTTCACTGATAAGCTTTTCCAGCTCCCTTTTCTCTCTTAACTTATCGAGTCGTTTACGCACGTCATTCCTCTGTTTCAAGGAAAATCTCTTGTGGTAAATTTTCTCAAAATAATCAAGCGTGTCATCATCTTCGACCGCTTCAAAATAATCGCTATCATCAATACTAATACTTTTAGGCATTTATAAAGTCTCTAAAAATCTATCCAATCAACAATTGATTGATCAAGTTATTCCGGATTAATTCACAGGTTTCTTTGGTGCAATAACTTAGCGTCAAAATCTATCGCGACAGGGCATTGACTTGATAGGAAACTGGGAAATAATTTCGTTTCCCATAATCTAAAAATCACAGCCATCTGGTCCGTAAACGGTCAATTTATGCGCCACTCCACATAAATGAATTAATCTGAACCCGGTTAATATTTATCAACTAATATTACCTGTAAAGTTAAAAATATTGATCGTAACGATTAATATTTTCGATTAATCATGTTTTATAAACTTTAGCCCAGGTTTCTCATTGGACTAAAAAGTCCGATGCATGGCTCTTCATGCCTTTAGTTAATTTCCTAAAACAGGTGGTACCAATCATTATTTCAAACTACTCTAATTCAAATTGTTTGTAGCTTTCAGCAGGAGGTATATCATTTTTTTTCCACTAACCAATTGATGTCAAATGAAATAAAAAAGCTTGATTTTTGCCTGTCCAGGAATAAAATCGCGTCTCCAAAATTGTACTCTGTGTACCTATGATTCCCGAACTTTAGCGTTGTGGCAGCCTCTATCAGGCTTGTTTGCAGCGCTTAATTTTATAGTTGAAAACCTACCTGTCCTGATATAGAGGAAACCCGATGCATTTAACCGCACCTGCAGAGGTGGAACTTGAAGATTCCACCGCTAAAGTGGGCCGTTGGCTCGACCAAAGAAATAAAATACCAGCTGCCAACACAAATGAATCAGCCGAAGCAGCAAAAGACCACTTTATTCGGCGCAATGGCATTGAATTCGCCGGTACTCACCTCCTGCTGGATCTATGGGGAGCCAGTCACCTCGATGATATTGGATACATTGAGCAGGCCATGCATGACATAGTATCCGCTTGCGGAGCTACTTTACTTCACATCCATTTGCATCATTTCAGTCCCAGTGGTGGTGTTTCAGGTGTAGCCGTACTGGCTGAATCCCATATCAGCGTACATACCTGGCCGGAACGTGATTATGCCGCTTTTGATGTCTTTATGTGCGGCGATGCTCAGCCTGAAAATGCCATACCTGTGTTAAAACGGGCTTTTTTTCCACGTCGCATAGAAGTCAGTGAAGAGCTGCGTGGACGGACACTAATATGAAAAGTTATACAGAGACCCTGTATGACTCTTATGGCCAGGAATTTACGGTAGATAAAGTTTATTTTGAAAATAAAACCGATCATCAGCACCTGGTAATCTTCGAAAACGCCCGCTTTGGACGTGTTATGGCACTCGACGGGATTATCCAGACTACCGAAGCCGATGAGTTCATTTACCATGAAATGATGACACATGTACCATTATTTGCACATGGCAATGCGTCCAGAGTGTTGATTATCGGTGGTGGTGATGGTGGCATGTTACGAGAAGTTTGCAAACATAGCTCTGTGCAGCATATTACCCAGGTCGAGATCGATGATCAGGTAGTTGATATGTGCAAACAGTTTCTACCCAACCACAGTGCTGGAGCTTATGATGATCCACGAGTCAATATTGTGATTGATGATGGTGCCCGTTTTCTGACTGAATGTAACGAGCATTTTGATGTGATCATATCAGACAGTACTGACCCCATTGGCCCGGCCGATGTACTATTCACTTCTGAATTTTACCAGAACTGCAAGAAATGCCTGGCCGACGATGGCATACTGGTTACGCAAAATGGCGTAGCTTTCATGCAGCTGGATGAAGTGACAACTACTTCCAGTCGTTTACAGGCTTATTTTACCGATCATTCTTTTTACTGTGCCGCCATACCGACCTATATAGGAGGAGTTATGACATTTGCATGGGCAACTGATAACGTGCAACTGCGTCAGCTATCGTCAGACATTATTGGCCAGCGTTTTGCTGCCGCTAATATCAACTGCCGTTATTATAATCCGTCTATACACAGTGCAAGCTTTGCCTTGCCGCAGTATATTCTGGATGCGCTTTGAACCTGGCATACGTAATATTAGGATAAAGTCACAATGAATCGCATCACTATAAAAACAACAGATAAAGCTCATTTTTATCGGCAAATGATACAGCAGCATGGCTCCCCATTACTGATACTGGATTGCGATAAACTGGCTCAGCAGTACCAATCTTTAAGCGCAGCTTTACCGGACGTTAAGCTTTATTATGCGATTAAATCTTTACCCCACCCTGCAGCAATTCATACCCTTGATGCGCTGGGTGCCAGCTTTGATATTGCCAGTAGCGGGGAAATAAATTTATTAAGAGAACAAGGTGTAGCTGCTCGCAAAACTATTCATACTCATCCCATTAAACGCGATAAAGATATTCGTGATGCATTACGTTTCGGCTGCACTACCTTTGTAGTTGATAATATCTGGGAACTGGAGAAATTTACCGGTTATCGCCATCGAGTCGGATTGCTAATCAGAGTTAGCTTCCCCAACCCCAACACAGCCATCGATTTATCCCGTAAATTTGGTTGCCGGGCTGACGAAGTATCGCTATTAATTCAGAAAGCCCAATCGTTAGGACTGCATGTCAAAGGTTTATCGTTCCATGCAGGATCTCAATGTCCCGCTCCGGATAACCATGTTTTAGCCATCGAGCAATGTGCAAATATTATTGAATCAGTTTACCAGGACAGCGGTAAATTACTTGCCGTGATGGATATTGGCGGAGGTTTTCCTGTTGAATACAGCCAGCAGACAGGCATCCACATTGATGCCTTCTGCGCGCCCATCAGAGCTGCATTAACAAAGTTACCTGAACACATCCAGGTGATAGCCGAACCGGGTCGATATTTATCAGCCCCGGCGATGACATCCGTCTCCAGTGTCATGGGCAAAGCCCGCCGTGGTGAATCCACCTGGTATTACCTGGATGACGGTGTTTACGGTTCTTATTCCGGACAACTGTTTGATCATGCTGTTTACCCCCTCACTATATTCAGTGACAACACCGAAACAGAACAGGCAGTACTGGCAGGGCCAACCTGTGACAGTATCGATGTGATCGCTGAACAGGTCAGTATTCCATCCATGAATATTGGTGATATGGTGATAGGTCAACAAATGGGCGCTTATACTTCTGCATCCTCAACCAATTTTAATCTGTTTGACAAAGCCAATATTATTGCCATTAACCAACTCGAACTAATCAGTGAAAACGTACTTCAGTTTAACCAATGAATCGTGCCTTAAATATGTTTTTAACGAATAAAATAGATTCATCTTATATACGTAAACTATGAATTCACTTTTCCCAAAAAGCTGTGCGATCCTGAGTATGGATTCTCTGCAAGATTTTGAATGCTATGATGTCTTACTGGATGAACCACTGGCTAAACTAGGCTGGAAAACTGAGACCGTTGACTGGCGTGATGAATCTATCGACTGGAACCGGTTTGATGCTGTATTGATTCGGTCAACCTGGGACTATCAGCAGGACGCTGATTTATTTATGCGGGTTTTACAACGTGTAGAAGATTCTTCTGCACAGCTGGAAAACTGCCTGCAACTGGTAAAATGGAATATAAAAAAAACATATCTTCAGGCATTACAGGATCAAGGATTTTCCATTGTGCCTACTATTTGGGGGCAAACGTTAAAAGAAACTGAATTAACGGATTTTTTTCAACAATTACAGATCGATGAAATAATCATCAAACCTGTGATTAGTGCTAATGCAGACAATACCTACCGGCTTACTCAACAACAGGCTCATAACATGGCAAATGATCTTGTTTTAATTTTTGCTGATCGAGAATTTATGGTGCAGCCATTTATGTCATCAATAATCCACGAAGGAGAGTTCTCACTGTTCTTTTTCGGCGGAAAGTACAGTCATGCCATTTTAAAGAAACCTGCTCCCAATGATTTTAGAGTCCAGGAAGAACATGGAGGAACGCTATTAAAAATTGAGCCCGAACCACAGCTTTTAAAACAGGCCGAAAAATTAAATAAACAACTTACCCCGGCACCACTGTATAGCCGACTGGATTTCGTCAGATCTGCAACAGGTTTTGATATTATGGAAGCTGAACTCATAGAGCCGTCTCTTTATTTTAATATGGATGTTCAATCTGCAGAAAGATTCGCCCTGGCTTTTGATGAATGGATGTCAGAAAAGTTATACAGGCGTGTATAATTCACTTTTTTCACTGACCAGAGCCAGCCTTGGAATTCAGTTATGTATCCGCTTTTCTGCTTGGCCTGTTCGGCACCCTGCATTGTGTGAGCATGTGCGGTAGTATATCGAGCGTTTTAACCTTTAGCCTGCCACACAGAACCCGTAACAATTCGATCATTCTGGTTAGCTATCTAGGCTTCTATAATGCGGGTCGGTTACTCAGTTACTCCATCGCAGGTGCCCTCGCCGGTGCCTTTGGCGGTCAGTTGCTATACAGCATCAGCCCGCAAAATGGTCATACAATATTACGAATGCTTTCGACCGTGATGATGGTAGCAGTAGGACTGTATCTGGCAGGCTGGTTTCCTAAACTGGCTTATATTGAACGCATCGGTGTGCCCGTGTGGAAAAAATTTGAACCCCTCGGTCGTAAACTATTACCAGTCAAATCCCCCATTCAGGCGCTTCTGTATGGAATGATCTGGGGCTGGTTACCCTGTGGACTGGTTTATTCTGCGCTGTTAATTGCCTTAGCTCAAGGACAGGCATTGCAAGGCGGGTTATTCTTATTTATATTCGGGCTAGGAACACTACCCTCACTACTTGGGGCGGGTTTATTTGCCGGTAAATTATTAAAAATAGCGCATAATCCAAAAATCCGCGCATATGTCGGGCTGTTATTAATTATCCTTGCTGTAATTGGGCTGGGCTTAAACTGGGACATAAATGAGCATCACCACTGACACAAAAATGATAGGAAAAGCACCTGAATTCTCTGCTTTGCTGAGATCTCTGGAAGTGGCGGCTGCCACTGATGTCACAGTCATGCTGCAGGGAGAAAGTGGCACCGGTAAAGAATTGCTTGCCAGATTTACCCACCAGCAAAGCAAACGTAAAGATTTACCCTTTGTCGCTATTAACTGTGCTGCCCTTCCCGAAGCATTAGCCGAGTCAGAGTTATTCGGTCATCGCAAAGGCGCATTCACAGGAGCAATTCAGCAGAATACAGGCCGCATCCAGTCAGCCGAAGGCGGCACTTTATTTCTCGATGAAGTGGCCGAAATGCCACTGACTGTGCAGGCAAAGCTACTGCGTTTTATGGAGTCCGGCGAATACCAGGCCGTCGGTGATACCACGCACAAAATAGCGAATGTACGCATCATTACCGCCACACATGCCGACTTAAACAGTAAAGTGAAAGCAGGTGAATTCAGGGCCGACCTGTATTATCGCCTGAATGTTGTGCCCTTTCACGTACCCGCCTTACGAGAGCGTACGGGTGATATCAAGCCGTTGCTGAATGATATGTCAGGTAAGCTGGCGCGACAGCACCAGCTAACAGCGCCGCGCTACTCAAAACAGTGTGTGAAACTTCTGCAAACCTATGACTGGCCCGGCAATATCCGGGAATTACGTAATTTCTGTGAACGCATGTTAATTTTATTTCCTGCTACAGAAATACAGGTAGAAAACCTGCCGCTAGAAATTCGTAATCAAGCAAGTGATAACCATTTTACTTTCCAGCTGCCTGATAAAGGATTAAAACTGGATGAGCTTGAACAGGATTTATTAATTCAGGCACTCAGGAAAACACTGGGCAATCAGAGCAGAGCGGCGAAAATGCTCGGATTAACCAGGGATACGTTTCTTTATCGATTGAAAAAATATTCGATTGTCTGTTCGTAATTTCAACAACAATAAGACTTCAGTAGATTGATCTTCTTTAATGAAAGACAGCATCTAAATTTGAAAGCTCTGTTAAACCTAAAGGAAAGATACTCCTTAAATTAAAACCCTCTCCTGTCAATGAAATCGGCAGAAGAGAGTTACTGGTATCTATAGTGACTAATCTGAATTAGAAACTATAAACAGCGTTTACATATACGTAACGACCAGGTTCATTCATCAACATGACATCGTCAGAAACTAGTGATAATAATGTTAAATCCTTATACGTATTACTAACCGCGTAGGTTTCATCTAACAGATTATCGATACCGGCGGTTATCCCGAATTGATCGGTAAACTGATGCTTCACTTTCGCGTTTAACACGCTCCAGCTATCCAGCTTCTGCTCGCCGTTATCGGCATCAAAATCACTCCAGCTATCAGATACAACCAGTTCCAGCATTGCAGTACTATTTTTCTGGTACTCATAATTCAGTGCGACATTTCCTTTCATTGGTGGAATTTCAGCCAGGTTGGTATCGGTCTGGCCATCCAGTGCCTCATCCTTTTCACCGCGCTGATAAGCCAGCCCGAAATCAACCGATATTTTATCAGTCGCTGTATAGGAGCCAGACACATCAAAGCCGTAAATGGTGGCGTCTACATTATCAAAACCACCAATCATCATTGGGTTCCCCATTACTATAACTGTCTGTTTTTTATCATGATAGTGAATGAAATTATCCAGCATGCTGTAAAACACCTTGGCCTTAATATTGAAATCACCCGTGGTATGCTCGATACCCAGATCAATCTCAGTATTAGTGGTATCTTCCAGCTCAGGATTACCGATTAAGAATCCCATTGAGTTATAAAAATAGAGTTCACGCGCATCCGGTACGCGCGAAGCACGCCCAACTCCAGCGAATAATTTTTGCGTTTCGTTCAACTGGTAGGTCGAAAAAACGAAAGCAGAGAAAGCGCTATAGTCATTCGACGTCAGTGTGTGTTGAGTGCTATTAGGAGTAATACTGGTATCATCGAAACGCGCACCATACTTCAGATTCAGTTCATTAAAATCCTGACTAAGCTCTACAAACAGGGCCTGATTCTCAGTATCTACATCGGGAATACTTTCTCTACCCGTTACCCCCAGCTTGCTACCAAAACCTTCGTAAGCACCATCCCAGTTACGTTGATTTAAATCTATACCGGCTTTAAGTTCCGTAGCACTGGATATATCCATTGTATTAATTAGTTTAGCACCCTGCATTTTGGTTTCCAGGTAACTGATAACATTATTATCTGAATCAGTAGCTCCGGATGACAAACGATAAAAAGTCGACATAGGATGCTTAACCTCCGAGTTGTAAATTTGCACATTCAACTCTTTGGAGTATTCACCCAGGTCAGTTATTGCATAATCAAAATTAATGATATCCGAATCATCGTACAGCGCATCCATCCCACTGGATGGATATAGCACGTCATCACTTCGATTAGCGGTGTAACTTAACTCCATATCCTGGTTGTCAGCGATATCAACATAGACCTTTGCCATTAAGGTACTTTTTTCATAAGCATCCAGGTCAGCATACTCAAGCTTATAGTTTTTGGTGGGGTCATAGTTTTCAATCTGCTGATAAAAATCGTTCCCATCACCATCTTCATATTGCCCGCCAGTTTCCTGTGAGAAACTTAAAAGGCCACGGACTTTTTCACTACCGCCACTCAAAGTAGCGGCAAATTTCTGATAATCCCAACTACCCAGATTCAGACTAGCTTCACCCTGAAAACCTTCTTCGGGTTTTTTAGTGGTGATAAGCACAGCACCACTCAGAGTACCAAAGCTTTCTACATCATAAGGACCTTCGATCACTTCAACAGAGTCAACATTATTGGTCAGTATATGAGAAGTTGGAGGATCCATTCTGTTGGGACATGCGCCATAGACTTTTGAATTATCAAATAAAATATTGATATTGTCTTTCTTCTGACCGCGTAAAATAATATCGTTAGCAATACCACTTCGACGTACCAGCGAAATGCCGGCAATCTTTTTTGTTAATGCCTCTGCCAGATCCGCAGATTTAACCTCATTCACATTTACATCACTGATTTTTTGACCGACAACTTCAATTGTCGGTAATTCTTCAGACGGTGCATTATCTGCTGCAGCAGCTACATTACATACTGTTGCGCTTATGATTAGCGGTATATATTTAATTTCATTCATTCTTTAGCCCTTGATTATTAAATTTTTGTAACATAAAGCAATAAACGCACCATTATTTTTTATTTATATAAATCAACTAGTTATATAATTTAGAGGAAATTCTGGCTGGCTAAACGGGCCAGTTAACACAATTACTGTGTGATATCACACAGATTTCTCAGGCAAAAACCTGTAAATTTGTTTACCATGTCTTACAACTATCGGTACCTGCCACACATCAATGACATATAAACATCAGATCTTCGACCCGGATGGAGCCATAAGCACCCCTGAACAGGAGATTTGCCCCGTTAGTAGAATAAAAAAACAAAACCCTGAATTTATATTTAACAATCCATAACAACTCCAGGCATTAATTGAATGGAGATTAAGCTTAAAAGTATTAGGTAAACACTCATGAAATTTCGTTACTACAATAAAAATATCGACCGTAAATCATGTCACCGTATCTGGAAAGAAAATGCCTGGATCGAGGGTAAAGATGAACAAAAAGCGATGGATATATTTGTTTCTGATGGTCGTAACCTGGTTGCCGAAGTAAATGATAATGCGGAAGGTATTGCCTGCGGAAAACCGGGAAATATGAATTATCAGGGTAATAAACTTAAGTTCTCGGCAATTGTTGCTGTAGCAACCAGTCGTATTGCCAGAAAACAGGGGCTTGAAGCCTCACTAACAGCTCAGTTGATTGCTGAAAAAACTATCGCCGGTGCTCATGTCTGCGGTCTGGGAATATATGAATCCGGATTTTACGATCAGTTAGGTTTTGGACTTGGAAGACAGGAGATTATTCGATATTTTGATCCTTCAAAGTTGAAAATTTCGTCAGAACATCGAACTCCGATACGCCTTGGCAAAAAAGATTTCAACAAAATTTACCAAAGCCTCGCTTCACGTTACCGTAGCCACGGTTCTATCATGATTGATTCGGAAAATTACTTTCAGGCCGAAATGAAATGGTCTGGCTTGTCCTTTGGATTGGGATATTCCAATAAATTCAGCAATGAGATCAGCCATTTTATCTGGATTAAAAGCGCAGGAGATAACGGCCCCTATCGCATTGCTTACATGGCCTGGCAAAACAAACAGCAATTGCTGGAATTATTGTCATTGATCCACAGCCTGAGTGACCAGGTAAGTTCAGTGGGAATGGTGGAGCACCCTGAAATTCAATTAGATCAATTGCTGGAACACCCTGTTCGACTAAACCAGCTAACTCACAATACCGATATTGCCACCGGCAGAGACGCACTATCTTACTGGCAGGCCAGAATCTGTAACCTGGAAGCCTGCATTTCTGCCTGCAAGATTGATTGTTTACCGATAGAGTTCAATTTAAAATTATCGGATCCTATTGCCAAATATCTGGACAAGCAAACAGCCTGGCAGGGATTGGCCGGTGAATACAGCGTTTACCTGGGTGCTGACTCCAAAATCCAGCCTGAATTAAGAAAAGGATTACCCCTCTTAACAACAGACGTTAATGCGTTCACCCGATTATGGTTGGGAGTTCAAACCGCGCGAGGTTTAAGTATTACCGATAATTTCTCGGCCCCTGAAGAACTTATCCTTGGTCTTGATGAATGCTTTAGATTACCCCAGCCTTCATTCAATCTGGATTTTTAATAACCCCTGAAAATATTCTGTATAATCGCCAGCTCTATGGTCAACTTATAAAAACATGTCAACAGAAAAAAATTTACTATCGCGTAGTGATTCAAAATGCGAACTCTGCAGTTCTACTGAAAACCTCAGTGTCTACTCGATTCCACCCGAACCGAATGATACAGCAGACCATAGCATTCTGTTGTGTTCAGTTTGTCAGGATCAAATTGAAAACCCTGATAACGTCGATGTACATCACTGGCGCTGCCTGAACGACAGCATGTGGAGCCAAATTCCGGCTGTTCAGGTGATGGCCTGGCGTATGCTTACCCGCCTCAGTGCAGAAGGCTGGCCTCAGGATTTACTGGACATGCTGTATCTTGATGAAGAAACCCTTAACTGGGCCAAAGCCACTGGCGAAGGAAGCAATGAAAGTTCGGTTAAACACATGGACAGCAATGGCAATATTCTACAGGCTGGCGACACTGTCACACTAATTAAGGACCTTAATGTCAAAGGGGCAAACTTTACCGCTAAACGCGGTACAGCTGTCCGGAGTATTTCACTGGTCGCCGATAACCCTGAACACATCGAAGGAAGGGTGAATGGCCAGCAAATTGTGATTTTGACGCAGTTTGTCAAAAAATCGAGCTGATGATTAATCCTGCCAACAATTTATTGACTGGGTTATATCTTTAACCTGAATCGGTAGCTTCAGGTTTAATTCAGGTAGTAATGCCCCATGATGCCAAAAAATATGACCGCACCGACCCACTGATTATGTAAAAATGCCTGAAAGCAATATTCGGGAAGCCGGTAAAAAATCATCAATTGCTCATACCCCAGCAATATTGATGCAATCACCAGTGCTACGAAATAAATAGTCGAAAATCCCAGGGTCTGTCCAGTCAACCAGAGAGTCACAATAAAAATCATCTGCAGGAAGCCGATAATGAAACGATCAGCTTCACCAAACAGAATAGCCGTTGATTTTGCGCCGACCCTGAGGTCATCTTCCCGGTCTACCATCGCATACATGGTGTCATAGGCAATAGTCCATAACACTGTAGCGATATATAGCAACCAGGCTATTTTTGTCACATATCCGGTTTGTGCAGCATACGCCATCGGTACCGCCCAGCCAAAAGCAGCTCCCAGATGTACCTGGGGCAGATAATGATAACGCTTCATAAACGGATAACTGGCCGCCAGAATAATGCCACCAATAGATAAATAAATGGTATAGATGTTCAATGTTAATACCAGTAAAAACGCCAACATCGAAAGAACCGCAAAAACTGACAGGGCTTCTCTGGAAGTAATTTTTCCGGAAGTCAAAGGTCGTTCTTTCGTCCTCGCCACATGTAAATCAATATGGCGATCAGCATAATCGTTAATGGCACAGCCAGCAGAGCGCATCAGCACAACTCCCGTTACAAACACGAATAACACCCACAAATCCGGACTGCCTTCTCCCGCAATCGCTAACGCCCATAAGGTGGGCCACAACAACAGGTATATGCCTATCGGCTTGTCCAGACGAATTAATTCAGAATAGATTTTAAGTTTGTGCAATATCAGGGGGTTCATGATGAAAACCAGAATACAGAATGATTTAAAAAACTAATGAAATTTTCACCACGAAGAGCACGAAGCACACGAAGGAAGATTCCTGGTAGTTATTTAGCTAAGCCAACAACCACATATAACGGTATTATGCCTCAAAATTTAATACTTCGTGCTCTTCGTGAACTTCGTGGTGTAATTTTTTTAAAATATTTTCGCTGATTAGTTTAACTCAGGATAGAAGCATGATTCGTTCATTTGAAAATACTTACCCCAAAATAGCATCCGGCTGTTATATAGATGATAACGCCGAGGTGATCGGCGATGTAGAAATCGGCGAAAACAGTTCAGTCTGGCCAATGGCTGTTATTCGTGGCGATGTCAATGTGATCCGCATAGGCCATAGTACAAATATTCAGGATGGTAGTATTTTACACGTCAGTCATGCCGGAGAATACAACCCTGCAGGAGCCTCCTTAACCATCGGAAATCACGTCACGGTGGGGCATAAAGTCATCTTACACGGCTGCACCATAGGTAATGACTGCCTGATCGGCATGGGATCAATCATTATGGATGATGTCGTATTGGAAGATCAGGTATTAATCGGCGCCGGCACACTGGTATCCCCCGGTAAAACATTAAAAAGCGGTTACCTTTATTTAGGAAGCCCCTGCAAACAGGTTCGCGCATTGAATCAACGTGAGCTTGATTCTCTCAGGTATTCAGCGGAACATTATGTACGCGTTAAAAACAGGTATGGCTATAAAGAGGAATAGTTTATTTCATCAGATCTAACTTTATCCTGAATCCGTAGCTTCAGGGCAGAATTATGGTACATGCTATTGCTGTCTATTTTATACAATTGCTGGCTCTATATGATTGCCTTTATGAAATTGAGCGATAACATTTTGCTTTATTCTAGTGGATGATGTTCGAGGGTTGTACAGAACCTGGATAATTTTTTTCCCTGCATTTTTTAAGAAAAGCTCTACCTCGAGATTATGGGGTTTGTTCCCCCAGTCTTCTCCAATGACGAAAATATCGACATCCAGTTCCTTACAGGCAGATACATATTCAAGTTCATGGTAGGGGCGTACAATATCGACGCTACGCAAGCCTTTCAGCATTTCCTCTCGCTGGTCGAGGGGAATAACAGGTACATTTGGCTTGTAAGAGTTCACTACTTTATCCGAAGCAACACCAACCGCCACGATATCGCCTAATGTTCTGCAGTATTCTAGTAAAGCGAGGTGACCTACATGTAACATATCGAATGTGCCTACCGTATATACAATCATTTTGCTATTTAACTCCTGGATTAAAGTACTTTCAGTTTTTTCTTTATCAATAATATTGATACTATTCATAAAAGTTTCCAGCCATAGATACCCGTTATTGCAAGAGTATAAATAGCAAGAATATAAACATTGACTGGATTCCCTGAAAGTTTTGGTGTTTTGATTTGAGACACATTCAAGGCTGCGAGTCCTACACCGCTGATATAAAGAATGACTGAAAAAATTCCCGCACTAAAAATGCTTTCAAATAAAAATATGAAAACCAGTATTATACTGTTGTTATCGAGAGCCAGACCGGTGTACTTCGAACCGCCCGAAAGTCCAAAAGTGCTAAAGTAACTCAACCGTATCGCACTGGCAGCGAGCATTATAAAAGCTCCAGCTAAATAGATGGGTTCGAATTTTCCAAAGCTCAGTAGAAGAATGGCAGGAGCGACTCCATAGCTCACGATGTCTATTAACACATCAAGTTGCCCGCCAAAAGTCCGATCGTCACCTGTTCGTCCTTTCATTCTTCGTGCAATAAGTCCATCCGCCCAGTCAAAGGCAACGGCCCAGATCATGCCAATCATGGCTGCGTAATAAACGCCCAGAATACTGAAGTAAATAGATAATATGGTGCAGGCCAGTCCTGCAAGAGAGCATAAGTTTGGAAGGTCTTTCACATAGGAAAGGATCGTCGGCTGAAAAGCCTGAGGTTCTTCATTGTAAGTTGTCATGTGTATTCCTGATGATGATAATCAATACGAAATGATTATGAGTATTGAGCTGGTAGTAAGAGTAAATCCCATTACCGAAACGGATAAACGCAAGAATGCAGCTAGAACAAAGTCTTAAACCAGACTTGTTACAATACAATTAATAAAATTTTTGACTGCGCTTAGACTTGAATCAGGAGAATGAAATAAAGTCAGGCTACTTGATATAGGTGCTTAAGCAGTGATTAAAGCTTAAGGCTTATAGAGAGTGGAAAGTCAAAGACGTTTCAAAAGTTTACCACATTTAGCTATTCAAAACCGTTTTAAATGTTTTTTGTGGTTATAAGCAAAGTTAGAAACACCGGCGCTTTGGCTGCTCCGATGCCCCCTAAGAGTAATTAGCCATTCGCCATGGCAACAACTTCTTCTTTAAAAATTAATTGATCACCATCAAGGAATATCCTTATCAGATTTATTTTCATTTCCTTTTTACCTAAATTTTCATAAAACAGAAACATGTTCGTATCACTAGGGTGACTATGGGAATTGAGCGTGCCAATTTTGTACTGGGTAAAAAAATACTGATGATACAGATCAATCGTTTTCATTATAGCTAATTTATGGGTGTGGCCGCAGAAAACATGCTGGATATTATGTTTTTCTATAAAATCGATGACTCGAGATGAGTTAAAAAGCGGGTCAGAGTCAGTCTCTAATACAGAATGGTGATTAAGCAGTATCACCTGATCATAGCTTAGCTGGTCTATTTCATAAGAAACCGAATTCAATACTTCTTCATCCACATTACCATTATCTTTATACAGTTCGTTAGTATCCAGACATACAACCAACATGGACTCCCCATTAATAGAAATTTTCTTAATAAAATTAATGTCTGTAAATCTGTCTTTAACGCCTACCGTAATTCCATCTATAAAAAGTTTGTTTTTTGTGCACTTCTCAGGATTTTTAGGGTGGATACGATCAACCTTATTGATGTATTCCTGGAAAAAATCCTGTGAACGCATATTTCGTTTATCATGGTTCCCTACGATCGAAATAACATGCTCACATTTTATCGAATTTAAAAAGTTGCTGGCAGCCTCAAACTCGCTTTCCAGAGCATCGGTTGTGCTATCTCCTGTATTAATCACAATGTCAGCAGAATAGGAGTTTAATTTTTCCAACAGTATTGCGTCATTTCCTTCCCAATGACGAGAACCGAAATGCAGGTCGGATATATGCAATATATTCATTTGATATCTCAAGTATTAACAGTTTATTAAATCTTAGTTTTAGACCTGTGAAGGCCTGGAAAACTCAGGTGACAGCAATATACCTGAAAAGTTGTAAATGTAATCACGAATTAGGTAATTATAATCGCACTTTATAGTGACTAATGCGTTTATTCCGGTCTATGACGTTCATGTTGAGGCTGCGGCTTATTGTACTTTCTTTGAGTGCTGTTGTTCTGGACATATCTGCTTTTTTCCATGGGACAGCATAAGTTCTCTATTTGTATAACAGAATCCCCGTGTTCAAATCAATCGTGAGAGGAATCCCCTACATGTAAACTATTAAGAAAGGCTACAACGGTTCGTTATGTTGATCCACCCATAAGGAGGCAGCTCCTGCCATTAAAGGCAGAAGCTAGCCTGATGTAATATTTAACCCAAATTTTGAAAATATGGCAGTTGGTATTTGGAATTATTCAACTAAATTAATAAGAAAAAACTTCAGAAAATACAATAACCATTAGAAAATTCTGCCAGAATTACTGCTGTTTGCATTACAATCCAGTTTCCAGAAAAAACAGTAAAGGTAAATTATGAAAAGGTGGGAATGCATAGTTTGTGGATTTATCTACGAAGAAAAAATCGGTTTACCGGCAGAAGGTATACCCGCTGGAACCGCATGGAATGATATTCCTGAAGACTGGATTTGCCCCGATTGCGGTGTTGGAAAATCAGACTTCGAAATGATACAGATCTAGTGCCGTGTCCTGTACTGCTCGCATATATAGCGCTCAGTACAGGACACCACACTAGTATCAGGATGAGTGAAAATAAAAACATTATTATTATCGGCAGCGGTATGGCAGGTTAAACATTGCTGCGTGAAATCCACAAAATTGATAACGCTATACAGAGCGCCCTGATCTGTGCCGATAGCGGTGATTTTTATTCCAGACCCATGCTAGTCAATGCACTGGATAAAATTTGTATTAACGGAATAATAAGCTAATCGGCTTAATGCCGACAGACGGTAACATTATTGAAAAACAATCATTGATCAAACAGTTACCTGCCATTCCTTAATTATCCAGTTCTCCGTTGAACCAAGTATCCCTGGAAACAGTCACATTTAGCTATAACATTAAAAATAACCGAGGGGATACTTCATGGTTGAGTTTAACAATATTGCTTTCGAAATCTTACAAACCTTAGCCGTTTTATTTATTTTTGTACTGGGTATCGGGGTGATGGTAATCATTGGAATGTATATTTCTGACATTACACAAACCACTCACGCAATTCGAAAAAACTACCCGGTGATTGGACGGTTTCGCTATCTCTTCGAAAACATGGGTGAATTTCTCAGGCAATACTTTTTCGCTCTGGATCGGGAAGAAATGCCTTTTAACAGGGCACAACGCAGCTGGGTATACCGTTCTGCTAAAAATATCGACTCTACAGTCGCTTTTGGTTCAACCCGTAACCTTAAAGAATCCGGCTCGATTATATTTGCCAACTGTCCCTTCCCAACTTTAGGTAAAGATGCGGTAAATAAGCCCGAATCGACACCCGGATATCAATAATATATCTGAACTTCTGGATATGATTCAAAGAATACGCAAGGTCACCGGAAAACCTGTGGGTTTTAAAGTTGTCATTGGAGCCTATGGCTGGTTAGAAAACCTATGCACTGAAATCACGCATAGAGGGATTGAGTCAGCTCCTGACTTTATCACCATTGACAGTGCCGATGGGGGCACCGGTGCCTCCCCGATGAGCCTGATGGACTATATGGGTCTGCTACTTTCGGAGAGCCTGCCACTGGTTGTTGATATGTTGCAAAAATTCCAGTTAAGGGATCGAATAAAAGTCATTTGTTCCGGTAAACCGATAAACCCTGCAGAAGCTGCCTGGGCTCTATGCATGGGTGCTGATTTTATTGTATCAGCCAGGGGCCCGATGTTTGCACTAGGCTGTATACAATCTATGCAGTGCAACAAAAATACCTGTCCGACAGGCATTACGACTCATAACAAAAAACTTCAAAGCGGTTTAAATCCTGCAGATAAAGCGCAACGGGTGAAAAACTATATCGAACACATGGTTTACGAGATCGGTGTAATATCCCATTCCTGCGGGGTTAGGGAACCACGCGAATTAAAACGCTTTCATTGCCGAGCAATCAGCGAAAATGGTAAATCACAGTCCATGCAGGAAATTTTTCCCGAGTATACGGCTGACAACAAGTAGCTTCCTTCTGGGGATATGTAAATTTACAGGAATCTAAGGCACAATAGGTTAAAATTTAATCATCTTAAGCAAGGCAACAGACACAATGAATAACCCTTTTCAGGAACAGTTTCTAAAAGCTGGCATCGTTAACAAACAGCAGGTCAAAAAGGCCAACCAGCAAAAGGCCAGTAAAAAAAATAATCAGCAGCAGCGATTCCAAAAGAATGCTGCGGCTGAACAGGCACGCCTCAAAACAAAACAGGCAGAGCAGGAAAAAGCAGCTCGCGACCGTGCCTTAAATCAACAAAAAGAAGAACAGGCACGCAAAAAAGCCCTGTCTATTGAGATCAATCAGTTGATTAGTAATAACTGCCTGCAGCGCGACGCAAAATGCGAAATAGCTTACAACTTCGCACACCGTAATAAGGTGAATCGAATTTATATCAACGGCGATATGAAATCTCAGTTGATTCAGGGAAAATTGGGTATTGCGCGAATTGAAGGCCGCTATGAACTGGTGCCTTTTTCCATTGCACAAAAAATTAAGGAGCGTAATGAAAAACGGATTGTTTTACTGGAAGAAGAACAACCACAGGAAGTACCAGAAGATGACCCTTACGCTAAATTTCAAATTCCGGATGACTTAACCTGGTAATAAACAGCAGATAATCCTAGAAAAATCAGTTGAGTGCGAAAAAGATATGCAAGCTATTGATTTGGATAGCGTAATGAAAAAATGCGTAGTCACCTTATTGGTGAAGAGCACTTTTTTCATATAGCTAGACGAATTAAGAGCCTGTACAGACTTTCGTAATCCAACTGATTTATCTAGGATAATGGATTTATCAAATCATTACCGCTCTTACAAAGGATAAATTATGTCAACTTCAATTAAGCTGTTTTTTGTCATACTCGTTGTCGCTATCAGTCAATCATCGATAGCCGCCGTATTTAAATGTGAAGAAAATGGAGAAATCACTTTTTCAGACAAACCCTGTAGCGATAAATCACAGAACATCACCAGCCAGAAACTCAATGTAATTCCCAACAAAACGTCAGCTGATTCTACATTACAGGCCACCAGAATGAAAAAAATGGCCGATGAAATGGAATCAGTTCGAATGCAACGCGAAATAAATCAGAAAATTAGTTTGCTTGAAAGCGAAATCGACGAAAAGAAACAATCACGTGATAAAAAATTGCTTGAGCTGGAAGATAAAAAATCACAGATCGGTTATGGAGATGATTATGATGAAGAACTGTTAGTAATTGATTTGAAAAAACTAATATCCGATGAAGAAATAGAAGTCAAAAATCAATACTCGCTCGAAATAGAGGCATTAACTCAAAAAATTAAGGACTTAAGAGATCAACTCGATAAATATAAACCTTAGCTTAAAACCCGCCTAAATTACTTCTCTACCAGATAGTAAGAATGATGAGCACGGCCCCAATAGTTAATCAAAACGCCCATAAAACGCTGGTTCGTCAATCAGGTTTTTTTGCCTCTCTTCCACCCGAATTACAGGCAGAAATGGCTGAAAAATTTAGTCTGGAAGAATGGAAAAAAAGTAACTATATTGATCCCGCCATATTAACCACGCGCTTTTACACACTAATCGATGGACAGCTTGAAATGAAACGCTCCAACCCTGATAGTGGTCGGGAAGTAACACTGGATATGATATACCCTGGTGATAGCTTTGATGTTGTTACTCTACTGGATGGTAAGCCTCATGATATTTTGCTAAACCCGTTGACTGACCTGAAACTCATGTCGGTGCCGATAGACATCATGCGAAAGTGGTTATGGACTTATCCTGAAATTAACCAGCAGTTACTTCCCTATCTGGCAGAAAAAATTCGTCATCATGAAAACCAGTCTACCAGCTTTGCACTGCACGATGTCAGCACTCGATTAAGCCGAATTATTTTAAACCATATTAACCGCATCAACACTTTTGAAGGGCATCAGCAGGACGCACATAAAGACCACCTGATCAACGGCCTTTCGGATGATACTCTGGCGCGTATGGTGGGCTCAGTACGCCAGGTTATCAACAAACAGCTGCAACACTGGAAATCGCAGGGTATTCTACAAAAGAAACGCAACCAGATTCTAATAAAAGATCTCGATGCGTTATACAAAGAAGCGCAATACACAAAATCATCGCTTAAAACACGTTGACTATTGCCTATCAGTAAAATCGCTAAAAGCTGGCAACGATTTACCTATACCCAGTCATTTTATTGTACAACTCCATTGCGGTCAGATAAAAAGCAGGACGGGTTTTTCCTTTGCGTTCTTTGCGTCCTGGCGAAAACCATTTTCCTGTTTTTTGACAAAAGCTGAGTTTCCGTGGTAACCGGAATATTTCTAATGCACCTCTATCCGTCTGCGCCGTTGTTCGGGTTTCTTGTTCAGCTCCAGTCTCAAAACACCACCTTTATAATCGGCTTTGGCAGATTCGGCATCCACCTCATAATTTAACGGTATAGACCGGCTAAATTTACCATAAGCGCGTTCCAGCACGTGATACTGTCCTTCACTCTGTTCACGTTCAAAACGTTTTTCACCGCTAATATTAAGCACATTATCAACCACCGATATGTCGAAGTCTTCAGCAGATAACCCGGGTACTTCCAGTCGCACGACGACCTTATCAGCATCATCAAATACTTCGGCACTCATCAATCCCCAGTGCGGGCTCTGTACAGGTATCAGATCATTCTTTTGCTGATCACTTCCTGTAAAATGGGTCAGAGCATTACCCGCACGATTAATTAAATGATTCCACCCCTGACTGATAGATTCCCAACTTCGGTTCAGACTCTCTCCCAGTTCATTCATGTTAAACATCATACACCTCCAGTTTTTTCAGCTCACAAGATCAATGGACTTTAATTTCAACCTTACGTGGTTTATGTTTTTCTGAACGTGGAATAAATACCACTAATTCACCCTGCTTAAGGGTGGCCTTAATGTTTGCACTATCCAGCTCATCACCGAGTGTGAAACGGCGCTCGAAAACTCCCGAATGCAATTCCATATAACTTGGTTTGAGTTCTTCCGGTGTATGCAAATTAATCGCGCCACGAATACTCAGTACATTCCTGTCCACATCAATGTCAAGTGCATCTTTTGCAACACCTGGCATATCAAGGTAAACGGAAACACCCTCTGGCGTTTCTTTAATATCCGCTAACGGACGTAAGGTCATTATTTCAGCGTCAGCCTGTCCTGCTGTCGAAACCGGTTGCTTCTGCTGACTCAAATCTAATTGCTTTTCTTCGCTCATCATATCTCTCCTTAATTTACATTAATCTGAATTTGACGTGGTTGTGAAACAACCGGTTTAGCTACCCGGATATGCAAAACACCATCTTCATAATTAGCTTCGACACTATCAGTATCGACATCTTCCGGTAGCGTAATGACACGCTTGAAGTCTCCATCAAAACGTTCTTTCAGAGAGTAGCTTCCCTGTTGTTCATCGTTTTCAGCTAATTTGCGGGTTCCTGCGACACTCAGTAAATTTTTCTCAATCACAACATCCAGCGTATCCGGATCCATTGCCGGAATAAAAAGATATAAATCGACATTCTTATCGGTAACGCCGACATTAAATGGAGGATAACCCGCACGTGTACGGCGGCTCACTGTTCTGGACTCCGGAAAAAACCAGTTATCCAGATCGTCATCGAACATCGATAACGGAAAACGTAACATATTTGATATCATAGCAATTCTCCTGTGTGGTTCATGTTCACTACTTCAATTTGAAGATTAACTATTGTGCTACATGACTTCTGTCACCTGGGTGACAGTTCCAGATATATAACTACCTGATTACCCCTGAGATTCAGCTATTTATCATTTTGAACACAAAGAAAAAATTTACTCTCGCCAGGACGCAAAGAACGCTAAGAAAGGCCGCTTCAAGTTAATTACTGCAATTCAAATTTAGCTGTCTATACTCAGGAAATAAAATAAGGTTTTAGCTGTATCTGCCGATTTATCTTCAACAAAAGTTTTACTTGAACTTACTATCCTTTAAGCGGTTTACATCATGAGTATAAGCAAAAAAATTCACATCCCATTAATTACGATGCTAGTTGTCGGGCTTCTTGTAATAGTTGTCGTGTCGATGAATGGTCTAGACAAGATAGAACAGGATGTTTTTGCGCAGCAGGAAGCTAAATTGCTTGACTTTTTTGAGCAGAAATATCAGGCGAAAAAGGATGTCGCTATCTCCAATGCGATAAATATTGCGCAAAATTACTCGGTTATCTCTGCACTTAAGAACAAGGATCGTCAAATTGCAATTACCGGTTTAAATACGCTAATTAATGACCCCGAATTCAACTCATAAGTGCAACTTAACCTAGCTGCACTGTTAAGGAAAGAG
>ERZ890953.373-NODE-373-length-26607-cov-8.705710_pt1 | contig 26607 bp, 27 predicted proteins | sample MGYA00521264_ERZ890953 | MGnify/ENA primary metagenome ERZ890953 (study PRJEB32303, sample SAMEA104408629) | aquatic metagenome | biome: Brackish water; feature: Chemocline; material: water | place: Baltic Sea | collected 2014-10-26T21:54:00 | depth 200 m ...
GGCCTGGGTGTGCCGGACCTGCCCGCCGAGATCATGGCCGCGCTCAACGCCCAGTGGCCCGGCTTCCTGGTGCAGGAGTCCGAGCGTGAGGGCGCCAACTGGGAGGTGGAGATCCGCGCGGCGGACGGCAGCGAGCACGAAGTCCTGCTGGACCCCAGCGGCACGGTGCTGCTGGCCTTCGCCAAGGCCGAGGAGCAGGAGATCCCCGTGGCAGACCTGCCAGCGGCGGTCACCGCGGCGGCCCAGGCCGGCTGGCCAGGCGCCACCCTGCTCGAGGCCGAGCGCAAGGGCGCAGCCTACGGGGTGGAGCTGCGAACCGCCGACAGCCAGCGGCTCGAGGCCCTGTTCCAGGCCGACGGCAGCCTGATCGCCAGCGCAGCCGAGGGCGAGGACGACGACGCGGACGACGCGGACGACGCGGAAGAGGACTGACGACGCCCGCGTCCCCGTCCGCGGCACGGCTTGGCGGTCTCAACCCTGGTGTCAGGGGGTCGCGCCGCCCGATGGCGTCGGCACCGTCCGGCGACCCTACCAGGGCGAGCTGCACCTCCGAGGGGGACAGGAGAACAGCGAGATCGAGCCCACGACCACCGTCCGCCCCGATGAGCAGGGCATCTTCACGCTGACGCTCGCCCCCGGCTGGTACTGCGTGCAGACCCCCGACCGCATGGACAGCCTCGAGCAGCGCCTCGAGACCGCGCGCGCCGCTCCCGTAGGACAGGAGCGCGATCTCGCCTGTGTGGAGCAGGACTGGCGAAACTGCCGCACGCTGCTCGAGGTCCCACCGGAGGGGGTCGAGGACGCCAACATCCACATCGTGGACCGCTGCGGCTGGTCCATCCCCTGCGCGATGCACCCCCTCGCCCCACCACCCAGCGCGGCGCCGGGGCGCTGACCCGCACACCGGTAGCCCCGCTCACCTGACGCTCACGCCTTCGGGGTGGAGCTTCTGAGGGAACCCAACAGTTCCCCGGAGGCGCCATGATCAGCGACGTGTTCACCCTCATGACGGCCATGCTCATGGTCTCGCCCTCCCACGCGGACCCAGGAGCCGAGCTGGCCGACCCCCGCCCACAGACCTCCCTGCTCACCCTCGGCGGTGGCTGCTTCTGGTGCCTCGAGGCCGTGTACGAAGACGTGCCCGGCGTGCTGGACGTGACCTCGGGCTACGCGGGAGGCCGCGTGGCCAACCCCAGCTACGAGCAAGTGGTCACCGGCCGCACAGGGCATGCCGAGGTGGTGCAGATCACCTACGATACCACACAGATCCAGCTGGACAAGCTGCTGGAGATCTTCTGGGTGATCCACGACCCCACCACCGCAGACCGCCAGGGCAACGACGTGGGCAGCCAGTACCGCTCCATCATCCTGGTCCGGGACGACGAACAAGCCCAGATCGCTCGCGCCAGCATCGCCCGGGAGGAGGCCGCCGGGACCTACCGGGGCGCCTTCAGCACCCAGGTCCTACCCCTCGACCGCTTCTGGCCCGCCGAGGACTACCACCAGGACTATTTTAGAAACAACCCCGACAAGCCCTACTGCGCCTTCGTCGTCTCTCCCAAGGTGATGAAGTACCGCGAGCACTTCGTGCAAGCCGAGCCGTGATGCACGCGGGCGGCCTGGCGGGGTAGGCTGAAGCGTCGCCACCCCGAGGCCACCATGGACCCCAACGAGATCGACTGGTCGGAGCTGATCACCCGCAGCCTGATGCAGCAGGTGGGCCGAGAGCCCACCCGCCAGGACATGGAGCGCCTGATCGCGGAGCTGCGGCAGGCCCGCGAAGACCCCGAAGGCGCGGGCATCGGCCGCCAGCTGCGCGCCATGGGCATGGCCGACCTGGACAACACGGTGGGCATGGCCTTCGTTCAGCAGGTCATCGACCTCACCCTGCAGCGCCTCGAGAGCATGGGCGTAGCCACGGCCACGCCAGCCACCGAGGCCCCCCAGCCCCTGGCCGAGGCCGTCGGCCTGGCGCGCATGCTGCTCGAGCCCTTCCTGAAGCCCGGCGCCGCTCACGACCAGCTGGCCGAGCAGCTCCGGCCACAGCCCGAGGACTACGCCAAGGTCTTCGAGCCGGCCTACGCGGGCGTGGTCCAGCAAGCCTACGAGCGCATCTGGGACGAGATGAAGCCGGTGCCGCGCCCCAACGCAGGCCAGCGCGAGCTGCTGCTGGCCGCGGCCGACTCCGCGCAGATCCGCGACCAGGGCGCCCCCGGCGCCTTCCCCGGAGGCTTCGAGCGCATCCGCCACACCCTGCGCCCCGGCCACGTCTGGCTGTGCTGGAAGTTCGTCAAGCAGGGCGAGCGGCTGGGCATGGCGTTCGACGGGCTGGTGCGCGTGGACGACCACTGGGCCTGGTTCCCCAAGTGCTGGAGAGTGCTGGGCAGCATCGACGCGTAGGGGGGCGACGCTCTGTCGCTCCCGCTCACTCGACGCGGCGACCCCTGATCACCCCAGAAACAAGGCCCGGCACGAGCGGCTGTGCTCCTCCCAGGCTGGCCAGCCGGCCGCCTCCATGCGCCCGTCCCCCCGGGCCTCGGGCTGCCGGGTGGGCTGGCAGATGCGGCGCCCGAGCACGGTGACGCCAGGGAAGCGGGCCTCGAGGGCCTCGGACAGCCCGTGGAAGGCCAGGGAGGTGCTGCGCGGATCGAGGGTGGGCCAGCCCGACAGCTGGGTGATCCCCTCGACCACCCGGAGCACCGCGTCGTCATGGTGCAGGTCGAGCACGCGCAGTCGGCGATCCCCATGGCTGGCCAGCCGACCGTCGTCCTTGCGGCGCCCACGCTGCTCCCGGAAGCGGGTGATCACCACCTCGCCCACCACCACCAAGCGCGGTGCAGAGGGGGGGACTTCGCGAACAGACAGGCCCGCGATGGCGCTGGTGTCGGGCTCCCAGCTGCTGCTGACCGCCCAACGCCAGGGCCCCTCCGCCGCCAGAGACAGGACCAGCCGGGCCGAAGGAAGATCCCGCAGCAGCCCCTCGTCCAGCACCACCGCGGGCAAGCCCAGGGCCTCGCGGTAGCGGGCGGCGAGGCCCTCGAGCTCGGCCTGATCCGCCGAGCGCAGGGCGGCTTGGGGGTGCCCCCGGACCGCCACCTGCCGGGCGGTGGCAAGATCGACGCCCAGCGCCTGGGCCACCTCGCGCAGGCGGGCATCGTCGCCAGGGGAGTCCACAACCAGGGCGTAGGGCTGGCGGAAGGGGGGCAGCACCAGCGGCGGCGGGCTCTCCCGCTCCCCTAGTTGCTCCACGAGCAGATCCAGGGTTTCTCGGGCCTGGCTCAGGACCCCCGCGGCTGCCCGGGGATCGTCCTCCCAGCTGCCCGCCAGGACCACCGCCTGGCTGAGCTGGACGTACAGCTCGTCGATGGAGGGAGGCGGGAGAACCGGAAGCTCCGGCGGTGCGCTCGCCTGGGCGGGCAGCGCCAGCGGCTCGACGGACGAGTCCAGGGCGGAGGGACCCGAAGATGCCGAGAGCCCCACGGGCGCGCGTACAGCGGGCGGTGCCTCGGAGGGCTCGAAGACGGTGGGCCGGGCCTCGACGGCGCCCAGGACCTCGCGCAGCTGCCGCATGTCGCCCTGCAGCATGGCCCGCTGGAAGGCCTCGTCCAGGTCCTTGGGCAGCTCCTTGCGTGGAGCCGGCGCTGGGGGGAGCGCCGAGGGCGAGGGCAGGTCGGCGCCGCAGTACAGGCAGGTGGCCCGATGCGGCGCGTTGGGGCGACCGCAGCTGGGACAGGGGACCGTGGGGGGCATCCCTGGCTCAGGCCTCGGCCACTTCGCCGGCCGCAATCTTCAGCTGGGCCTCTGTGACCAGGAACTGCACCTGGCCCGAGCCGGTGGGTACGTGCACCTCTGCGCTGAAGCGCTGGCCGGAGAAGGCCCCCAGTGAGATGGCGTCGGACTCGACCCGCAGCTGCCCCCGGCACTCAGGCCACTCGAAGCTGCGCTCGCCCTCGTCATCGAAGTAGGCCTGGATGGCCAGGCGCACCAGATCGTTCTGGTGCTGCTCCGTCATCCGGACGGGACAGGCCAGAAAGACGAAGCCCCAGCGCATGGGCATGAAGGAGGAGGGCAGACTCATGATGGCTCGAGGCTAGCCGCAAAGACGAGCATCGGCCACCCGCGAGCTCCGCCGGCTATGACGCCTGGCCCCCGCGGGGCTGATCGTCGGGATCCACATGCACCGTGGCCTCGACCCCCAGCTCCGCCAGCAGGGCGGCCTCGACGCGCTCCGAGACCGCGTGGGCCTCGCGCACGGGCATGGCGGCGTCCAGGTACAGGTGCAGGGTGAGCTCCTGGTGACCTCCGTAGCTGTGCAGGTGCAGGTGGTGGGGCTCGGCACCCTCGGGGGCCACCGCCGCGATCACCTCGAGCAGCCGCGCCTCGAACTGGGGGTCCGGCGCGCTGCCCATCAGCCGCTCCGCCGCGTCCTTGATGATGTCCCAGGCCGCGTGGAGGATCATGGCCGCCACCACCAGGCCCAGCAGGCCGTCCACCCACCAGAAGCGGGACCCCAGCAGCGCCCCAGCCACGATGACCGCCGAGGCGATGGCGTCGCTGCGATGGTGCCAGGCATCGGCCACCAGGGCCGGCGCGTCGATGCGGCGACCCACGTTCACGGACCAGCGCGCCAGGCCTTCCTTGAGCACCGCCGAGACGCTGAAGACCACGATGGCGAAGGTGGAGAAGCTGGCGGGCTCGTGGTCCAGCAGCCGCACGATGGCCTCACGGCCGAAGCCCAGGCCCACCAGCACCAGCAGGGTACCGATCATCACCGCGGCGATCAGCTCGGCGCGGCCGTGCCCGAAGGGGTGCTCCCGATCGGCGGGTCGGGCGCCCAGGCGGAAGCCCACCAGCACGATGACCGAGCTCAACGAGTCCGCCAGGGTGTGCCAGGCGTCGGCGATCATGGCCACGCTGCCCGTGATCATGCCGGCCCACATCTTGAGCCCGAACAACACGATGTTGAGCAGGATGGACACCCAGCCTACCAGGGCTCCCTCGCGTGCGCGCTCCACGGTGACCTCCAGGTCTCACTCGTTCCCAAAACGAGACATGGCGTGCCAAGCCGCCCCGCCCGCGCAGGGCGGAGGATGCGCCACTCCGTAGTCAGTAGCACGCCACCCTGCCCCGGCGGATGACCAGGGTCAGTGATAGGCTGCCTGCCGCAACCCATCACGAGGAGACCTCCCATGAAGGCCCACAAGCTGCTTCCCCTGGCCGCCCTGCTCACCTTCGGCTGCGGCGACGATCCCAAGGACGACACCGAGAACCCCGGCGAGACCGGCGACAGCGACACCACCGCCAGCATGTGCCCCGAGCTGGTCCCGGTGGCCTGCGAGGACGATCTGGTGCAGGACCTGCTCACCGACGACGGCGACGTCAGCGACGGTGCGGTCACCACCACCACCGACGGCGACGACTTCGTCACCGTGGTCGACGCCTCGGCCGGCGGCATGAACCAGGCCGCCAACAACCCCTGGGTCTACATCCGCTTCGACGCCGACGGCGCCAGCCGGGTGGACATCAGCGACGAGGACGCCCTCGAGAGCGCCGAGTGGCACATGGGCCTGCGGCGCTTCCTGCTGCGCATGAACAGCGGCGACGGCGGCCCCAGCTGCGTCGGCATCTCCAAGATGGCTGCCTACGACTACGCCGACCTCACCGAAGAGCCCAGCGGCGTCACCTACCAGCTCGAGGACTTCTACTCCGAGTCCTGTGAGCTGCAGATGGACGGCTACGGCATGTCCCCCACCTTCGCCACCTACGGCTGGTGGGCCTACAGCGCCTGCGTCGAGACCACCATGGTCCCCTTCCTGATCCAGCTGGACGACGGCCAGGTGCTCAAGTTGATGGTCGAGGCCTACTACGGCTCGGGCCAGGACGACTGCAACACCAGCGGCGCCGCGGGCTCGGACTCGGGCCTGCTCACGCTGCGCTGGTCCTTCCTGTAGGCCGCCATGATCGTCGCACTGCTCCTCGTCCTCGCCTCGCCGGCCTCGGCCATCGAGTGCCTGACGCCCCTGCTCGCCCAGCAGCGGGCGCTGTTCAACCCCATGCCTACCCGCCCCACCGAAGGGGGAATGTTCTCCTTCGAGGACGACGACGTGGTGGAGTACCTGGACAGCGAGGACGGCTCGGTGCGCGTGCACTACAGCGTGTCTGGCTCCAGCGTCACCATCCTGGACGACGACGACAGCGACGGACTGCCCGACTTCGCCCAGCTGGTGGCGGCCACCACCGCCGCCGTCTTCGACCACTACGAGAGCCTCGGCTTCCGCCGTCCCCTCGGCGAAGAAGAGATGGGCCTGGGCGAGGTGGGGGGCAGCTACGCCTTCGACGTCTACCTGGTGGACTTCGCGGGCCAGGGCGACGGCGCCTTCAGCGCCGACAGCTGCGACAGCCAGCCCAACGTGTGCTCCGGCTTCTTCATGATGGAGAACGACTTCGCCGGCTACGGCTACTCGAACCTCACCCAGGCCGTGAACACCCTGACCAGCCATGAGCTGTTCCACGCCGTGCAGGCCGCCTACGAGGCCGAGTCCCCGGTCTGGTGGTCCGAGGGCACCGCCACCCTGGCCGAGCGGCTCTTCGACCCGGACAGCGAAGACTTCATCCACCTGGCCGGCTACTACCTGGACGACACCGGGCGATCCCTGGACAACCCGCCCACAGGCCCGGTGCCCACCTTCGCCTACGCCACCGCCCTGTGGTGGGACTTCATGAACGTCCGCCTGGGCACCGACGCCATCGTGGCCCTGCAGCAGGCCCTCGAGTGGGACGGCGCCGACAAGGACACGCTCACCGAGATGCAGGCGGTGATCGAGGCCAACGGGTCGGACCTGGCCACCGAGTGGAGCACCTTCACCCAGTGGAACCTGGCCACCAAGTTCCGGGCCGGGGCCATGGAGAGCCACGAGTACGCCGCGGAGATCGGCCCCATCGACATCAGCGCCATGGGCGCCACCCTCGAGGACGACAACCGCTTCTACCCCCTGGCCGCCAGCTACTACCAGCTGCAGCACCCCGGCGGCGAGCTGTGGTTCAGCCACGACGACGACGCCACAGGCGTGATCTTCACCCTGCACCCGGTGGTCGACGGCACCGAGTCGGGGGCGGTGGAGCCCGCGCTGGTGGAGTGGACCCCCACCGAGCCGGCCTGGTTCCAGGTGGCCGAGGATCTCGACGCCGGCATCTACTGGCTGGTGGGCACCCAGGCCCGCATCAGCGACAGCTCCCAGAAGTTCCTGTTCTGCCTGGGCGACGCGGCCCAGGCCGAGATCTGCCTGGCCGCGCCCGGCGACACGGGCGCCACCGACGACACGGGCGACTCCGAGCCTCCCGGCAAGTGCGGCTGCACCTCCGCCCCCACGGCCCCCGTGGGCCTGGGCCTGCTGGCCATGCTCGGCCTGACCCTGGGGTGGCGCCGACGTGAGTGACGCAGCTGTGGTCCGCCTGGACAAGTGGATCTGGGCCGCCCGCTGCTTCAAGACCCGCTCCCAGGCCACCAAGGCCTGCGCCGCGGGACAGGTGACGGTGAACGGCGAGAAGGCTCGCGCGTCTCGCCCCGTGCGCCCCGACGATCTGGTAGAGGTCTGGCTCCAGACGCACAAGCGCATCCTGCGGGTGGTCGCCCTGGCAGACCGCCGCGGATCTGCCGAGGTGGCCGCCACCCTGTTCGACGACCTCACCCCCCCGCCCCCCGAGCGCCCCGTGCCGCCCGTGGAGCGAGAGCGCGGCGCCGGCAGGCCCACCAAGCGCGACCGCCGCAAGCTGGGCCGGCTGGCCTGGGAAGACTAGCGGCTCACGCCACCCAGCTGGACTTCTTGCCCACCGCCCCCAGGCGGATGGCGTCGTAGCCGAAGCGCTGGCGGACGGCGTCGATGGCGTCGCCAGGGCTGGGGCGGGTGGGATCGGCGAAGGGCAGGGCCAGCTGCTGGGAGGGGGCCACCAGGTTGGACAGCACCACACCCACCAGCCGCACCGAGCGGCGCTGGCGACCCTTGGCGGCCCGGTACAGCTCGAGCACCACCCGGTGGATCTCGTGCTCGCACCAGGTGGGGCCGACGGTGATGGAGCGGGAGATGGTCTCGAAGTCGGACCAGCGCAGCTTGAGGCCGATGGTGCGGGCGCGGACGTTCCGGCCCCGGGCGCGCCAGGCCACCCGCTCGCTCAGGGCGCGCAGCTGCACCTCGACGGCTACCGGGTCGGCGGCGTCCTGCATGAAGGTGCGCTCGTTGGAGATGCTGCCCACGTCGACGCCCTGGGGGTCGTGCTCGTGGAACGCGGGCCGGTCCCGGCCCAGGGGCTGGGCGCGGGCTGGATCGATGCCCTGGCGCACCGCGCAGACCGGGCCCTGGAAGCGCATGAGCACGGGCCCCGCAGGCAGATCCACCAGCTGGCCCAGAGTGTGCAGCCCCGCGGCGTTCAAGCGACGCTCAGCCACCGGCCCGATGCCGGGGAAGGCGCGCACGGGCATGTCCCGCACATAGGCCTGTTCCTGGCCCAGGGGCACCAGGAAGACCCCGGCGGGCTTGGCGTCGCGGCTGGCCATCTTGGCGATGGCCCGGGTGGCACCGATGCCCACCGACGCGGGCAGGCCCAGCTCGTCCTGGATCTGCTGGCGCAGGCCACGCACCGTGCGCAGCACCGCCGCGTCGTCGTCGCGGTCGCCCAGCCGGCGCAGCATGCGCTCGCAGCCGTACCAGTCCAGGTAGTACTCGTCGATGCTGGCGGTCTGGACCGACGGGCAGCCGCGCTCGAGGATCTCCTTGACCTTGCGGGAGTAGGGCGAGTAGACGCCGTGCCGGGTGGGCAGGAACACCGCGTGGGGCGCGCGCCGCTCGGCCTCGGCCATGGGCATGCCCGAGCGCACCCCGAAGGCCCGCACCTCGTAGCTGGCGGCGGTGACCACCCCCCGCTGGCCCTTGCGACCTCCCACCACCACGGGCTTTCCCTCGAGGGAGGGATCGAGCAGGCGCTCGACCGAGACGAAGAAGGTGTCCAGGTCGAGGCAGCAGAGACGGGCGGCCGGCGTACGGGGGACCATCGACTCTATTTGAACATATGTTCACCCCGCCCGCTACCCCCACAACGGTCAGGAACTGTCCGATCGGATCACTCGATCACGCTGACCCCATCCTGAGTGATCTCGAGCACCGCCGGTGAGCCCCCGTAGTACTCGGACATGCCCACGTCGATGCGCCAGATCTCGCCGTCGCAGGCCGGGTTGATCTCGTCCTGGATGGTGTGGCCCACCACCATGCGCGCGGCCCCGAGGGTGTCCAGCGCGGTGGTGAGCTGGGCGCACTCGAGGGTGCCGACATCCTCGCTGTAGGTGCGCGCCCACACCGGGCTGTCGCTCTGCAGGATCAACCCGGTCTCGGAGGTCTCCCCCCGCATCCAGGCCTGCACCTCGGCGTTGAAGGTCTCGACGCCGTAGCTGACGTGGTCCGGCAGCAGGCCCCCGTGTACGAACGCGGTCTCGCCCACCACCATCACGCCGTTGCGGCCCGCGAGCACCGCGGCGTAGGGACCGCCAGGCCGGAAGGCGGCCACCCGCCCGCGCTGCGCCTCGGTGTAGCTGGCCAGCTCGGCATCTTCGGGGTCGTACTCGGTGTCGTCGAAGCTGGCCCAGGCGTCTTCGTGCACGTAGCGCAGGTCCAGCTCGACGTTCATCACCTCGTGGTTGCCCCACAGGGCGTAGACCGCACCGCCGGCGGCCGCGGCCTGGTCGGCCAGGGCCTCGAACAGGTCCAGGATGGCGCGATCGTCGGGGCCGCGGTCGATCTGATCGCCGGTCTGCACCAGCACCAGCTCGCCCCCCGCCCAGGCGTCGTCGTCACCGATGGCGCCCGCCAGGCGCAGGGCCGCGCGGGTGGCCTCGAGGTCGCCGTGCACATCGCCCAGGGCCACCAGACGCGCTGGCACGTCGGTGATGAAGGTGGGGGGCGGGGTGGTCCGGGTGGGCCCGGGGCCGGTGTCGTCGGCCTTGGGGCCCGTGTCGGCCGGGGGGGTGCAGGCCAGGGAGAGCAGAACGAGGGGCAGGATGTGATGCATGGCGCGCTCCTGTTCTACCAACGCCACCGGGCGCCCAGGCTCACCAAGGGCCCGTACAGCTCGACCCACTCGTCGTTGGGCTGAGCCTGCAGCGATCCGTAGCCGGCGGCCACGGAGATCCCCAGGCTGCCCTTGTCGCCGTGGCCCCGCAGCCAGGTGGCCACGCCGCCCTCGACCCAGGTGACGCCGGAGCCGCCGGTGCCGAAGTCCGAGAACAGGTCGGTGCGGGAGCCCACGGGGACGTTCAGGGTCATGGCGATGCCGCCGTACTCGAAGGACTTGCCCGTGTCGGTGACGTCGTAGCAGTCCTCCCAGGTCATCTCGCCGTCGTAGTAGTAGTCGTAGCCATCGCAGGTCCCGTTCCAGGTGCTCTCTTGCTGCGGCACGAGCACGAAGGTGTTGCGGACGCTGAGGCTCAGGCCGTCCCGGGCGCCCAGCCGGGCCTCCTGGACCACCGAGAAGGCGTTGTCCACGTCGTCGAACTGCACCGCGCCCCAGCCGCCGCCGTCCTGAGCGTACTCGTAGCTGCGGCCCCAGCTGGACGGATCACCGTTGAGCATGGACCAGCCCGCGCCCAGGCCCACGCTGAAGTAGCGGGCGTCGTAGCCACCGCTCACCAGCCCGGCCACGGAGATGGGGTTGCCCTCACGGCTCCAGCCCAACCCCAGGGGCGCGACCCGCGCGGTGGCGTACCACGGCTTGTCGAAGACCCAGGTGGTCCACAGCTCGTTGATGAAGGCCACGCCCAGGGTGTCCAGGCCAAGCACGGGGCGCACCACCAGGCCGCTCTCCCGCAGGCCGCCCAGGCGCTCGGGGGCCATGGGGTAGCGCAGCCCGGCCTGGGACAGCTCCACCTGATCGCCGATGGCCACCCGACCGCCGCGGTCCAGGTCCACCAAGGCCCGGTCATCCTCGACCATGCGCACCCGGCCGGTGCCGCTGACACGCCCCACCTCCCGCAGCTCGGTGCCGGTGCCGCTCAAGCTGGGCACCTCCACCAGCTCGGTGCCCATGAAGCGCAGATCCGTGCCGGGGCTGATCCCCGCGCCGCGCCCGATGTCCACCACCACAGCACCCTGGCCGACGTTCAGGACGGCACCCAGGGTGGAGGAGGCGGGTGACTCTGCGACGGGGGCCGAGGGCTCGGCCGAGCTGCCCACGGAGAATCCGGCCTGCGGGGGTAGACCGAGATCGTAGGTCCCCAGGGGCACCGCCTTGACCTCGTGGACCACCACCCAGGGCGCTCCCTGGACCAGCACCAAGCCGGACGCCGAGGGCGCGGCCTGTTCGGGGCCCTGTCCCCATCCGCCGGGACCCAGCATCCAGCTCTGGATGACCCCGTCGGCCGTGAGAATCCACAGCCGCTCGCCCTGCTGCACCACACTGCGGGGCGCGTCGGGCAGCAGGGTGACCTGGACCTCACCGACCATCACCGGGTGAGTGGTGGGGGCGTCGAGCTCCTGTGCAGGCAGCGGAAGCGCGATCAAGGCGAGGGCGAAAAGACCGCTCATGGGTCACTCCTGGGAAGAGGATGAGGTGCCTCTATCCTCGCTCTCCACCGCAGGCGTGCAGCCGGTCGGCATGTGCAGGAGTGCGTCCATGACCTCTGGGTCTCCCAGGATCACCCAGGTGGCCGCGCAGGGCTCGAGCATGGCGGCGGCGGCGCGCTCGACGGCGTCGTGATCCACGCTCGCCAGATCGTCCAGCTCCCGCTGCCAGGCGGCAGGATCCAGGCCGAGCAAGGCCAGCTGCCCCATGCGCGCTGCGCTGCGCTCGAGGCTGTCGAGCTCCCGGGCAGCAGCGAAGAGGCGGGTGGCCCTGGCGCGCTGCAGCTCGGCGGGGTCGATGGCGTCCATGCCCGCCAGCTCCGCCTGCAAGGCGGTGAAGCCCGGCGCCGGGTCGCTGCCGCTCAGGCGGGTCTCGATGCGCAGGCGGGCGTGGCCGGGCTCGCGCACCAACCGGGCGGTGGCCTCGTAGACCAGGCCCAGCTCCTCGCGCAGCCGCCGGTCCAGCCGCGCGGTGGCCCCGCCCCCGAGCACGTCGGCCACCAGCTGGGCCTCGGCCCAGGAAACCCCCACAGGCACGGGAAAGGCTACCACCACCCGAGCCTGCTGGGCGCCGGGCTCGGCCAGGGGGATCACGGCGGGCCCCGGGCTGGGGCCGCGGGCCGGCTCCAGGCTGGGATCGGCCACGGGCGGCCCCAGCGAGCCCAGCCGCTGAGCCACCAGCTCCAGCTCGACGGGGCCCACGGGACCCAGCAGCACCAGCGTCGCTCCGCCCTGGCCGAGCAGGCGGGCATGCTGGAGCAGAAACGCCGAACGCCCCGGCCAGGCCTGGGTCGGCCGCCAGCGCGCCAGCAGGTGCTCGGGTGGGTAGAGCGCCTCGATCTCGCTCCGGCGCAGCCTGCCCGTGGCCGAGCCGAGCAAGCTCCGATGCGCTCGCCACGCGCTCTGCTGCGCGCGCCGAAGATCGCGCCGGGCCACTTCTGGCGCCACCAGCGCCCCGGCGATGAGATCCAGGGAGGCCTCGAGCCGCTCGGGCGGCGTGAGCAGCCGCAGCCGCAGGCCCGTGTCGACCTTGGCCAGCACCACCGAGGCCCCCAGGGGCTCGAGCTGGGCGTCGAGCCCACCCGGAGGAGCGCCACGCGCACCGTGATCCACCATGACCGGCAGCAAGCGCAGCGCCTGCTGCAGCTCGTGATCCACCTGGGCGGGGGGCAGGGTGAGCACCAGCTCGAGGGCGATCAGCGGAGCGCTGGGACGTGGCTCCATCCACAGCCGCGCCCCGCCGGGCAGGCTGTGCTCTGTGACCTCGGGCAGCGCCACGCGCTGCAGGCCCATCGCCGGGGGGAGCGCCAGGGCGGCGGGCGGCCCCACCGGTGGAGGCGGTGCAGGGCCCGCCTGATCCGTCTGCGCGGCCGAGACCGACAACAGCAGTGACAACACCAGCGCGATCACGGCAGCACCACGGGCTCGGAGCCCGGCAAGCCACGACGGCGCCCCGTCTCCGAGCTCACCGACAGCAGCACCCGCCCCTGAGCCTCCACCAGATCCCGGGCCACCCGCTGGATGTCCGCAGGCTGAACCGCCTGGTAGCGGGCCAGCAGCGCGGGGCTGCAGCCCGGCTCCAGGCCCATGGCGACACACTGAGCGAGCAGCGAGGCCCGCCCCTGCACGGGGTCCGCCGCCCGCAGCCACCGGTTCCGCCAGGCCCCCTGGGCGCGGGCAAGGCTCGCGTGCTCCGGTCCCTGCCGGGCCAGACGCGCGAGCTCTCTGTCTACGGCCCGCTGCAGCGGGGCAAGCCGACCGTCTTCGGCCTTCGCGGTGATCACGAAGCCGCCCCCCAGCTGCCAGCTGTCGCTCCAGGCGTGCAGCTCCGTGGCCCGCCCCCGCTCCACCAGGCGACCCAGCCGGCTGTCGTGGCTCAGCAGCCAGGCCAGCAGGGCCAGGGCAGGCTCGTCGGGATGGCCCACAGGCACGCCGCGCCAGCCCATGGACACGGTGGCAGCGCCCACGTCCGCGGGCAGCCACCAGCGCTGCTCGCCCACGAGGGCCGGGGCAGGCGCGGCGCCGCGCTCCGCCGCCGGACGTGCCGGGATGGCGCCGTAGCTGGAGCGCACCCAGGCCTCGGCCTGCGCCGGGTCCACGTCGCCGGCGATGGCCAACACGCAGCCCGAGGGGGCGTAGTGTCCATGGTGGAAAGCCCGCAGCGCAGCGGGGTCCAGCAGGCCGAGATCCCGCGCTCCCCTGGGGCCGGCCAGCCCCATCAGGTCACGGCCATAGGGGTGCTGCCCCGGGTACAGCAACGAGGCCAGCACCGCCGCGTCCTGCCCGTGTGGGGTCGAGAGGATGCCCGCGGCCTCGGCCTGCACCACCCGACGCTGGGTGGCCACCGCTGCGGGGTCCAGGCTGGGGGAGGCGAGGCGATCGGCCTCGAGCACCAGGGCGCGCTCGAGGGCGCCCGGCGGCACCGTGGTGGTGAAGCCGGTCCAGTCGTAGTGGGTCCAGGCGTTGGCGTCGCCGCCCAGGGCCTCGAGCTCCAGATCGAAGCCCTGCCCCGGCAGCCGCGCCGTGCCGGTGAACATCCCGTGCTCGAGCAGGTGAGCCGTGCCGCCCAGCCCCTCGAGATCGTCGCGCGCCCCCGCCGCCACCAGCAACTGGATGCTCACCAGCGGGGCCCGGGGCTCGGCATGCAGCACCACGCGCAGCCCGTTGTCCAAGGTGAAGGCGCGATGCTCGAAGACCAGCGGCTCGGCGGCCGAGGCCGACAGGGCCAGCAGCAGGGCCAGGGGCATCAGAACCTCTGCCCGCTCAAGGCCAGGAACAGGGCCAGGGCCCCCAGCACAACCAGGTGGAACAAGGCCAGGGGCAGGCACGCCACCAGCACAGCGCGCCACAGGCTGACCCCCAAGCCCCGGCGCAGGGCCAGCACTTGCAGCACAGCGCCCACATACACGCCCAGGCCCGCCACCGGCAGCAGCAGGTCGGCCCCCATGGCGTAGGAGCTCACCCGCAGCACCGCGGTGAACGAGCGAGCGCGGCCCTCGAGGACCCCCAGGCCCACCCACAGCAGCAGGGCCATGCCGACCCCCCGGTAGAATCCGACGAAGGGCAGCGCCGCCAACACCAGCAGCAGGGCGGGCAGGGCGCCCGGCAGATCGGACCAGGCCACCGCCACCATCACCACCCCGGCCCCCAAGGTGAAGCTGCTGGCGGCGAACGCCAGGGGCAGGGAGACGGAGCCCCGCCACGGCAAGGCGCGGAAGAAGCGACCAGGCTGAGTGACCAGCCGCGCCACGGTGTGCACGAAGGCCTTGCTCCAGCCCAGCCGCCCGCCCAGCTCCCAGGGCACCGGCAGGGTCCAGCTGTCGCCAGGGGGGCCCGCGCGCGGGCAGTCGGGGGCCTCGCAAGCCTGGGCCGCGCAGACCTCGCAGAGCTGATCACCGCAGCGCGAGCAGCGCTCGAGGGCGGGCTGCCTGGGATGGCGAGCACAGCGGGGGCCAGGGAGCCCGTCGCGCGCCGCGGGCAAGCGCTAGCCCTCGACGCCCAGGGCCGCAGCGATGCGCGCCCGCACCCGGGGCCGCTGACCCAGCTCGAGCTCCCAGCTCACCCGCCCTGGCTCGAAGAACAGGATCACGGTGCTGCCCATGTGGAAGCGGCCCAACTCGTCGCCGCGCTGGATGGTGGGAGGATCCGAGGGGCGCTCGTCGCGGGCCAGGCCGCCGGTGTTGGTGACCAGGTCGGTGTAGACCGCCGACATACGCCCCACGCCGAAGGCGCCCAGCATCACCACGGCCACCTGTCCCAGATCCGTGTCGATCCATGTGACCAAGCGCTCGTTGCGGGAGAAGATGCCGTCCACCATCTCCACGCAGGCCGCGAACACGGGAAAGAGCCGACCGGGCAGGTAGCTCCAGCGGACGATCCGGCCCGACACCGGGGCATGCACCCGGTGGTAGTCCGGAGGGGAGAGGTAGAGCACGGCGTAGTCGCCCCCCTCGAAGGGGTGGTCGCCCCCCAACATCTCGCGGATGCTGGCCTTGTGGGTGCCTCCCTGGGGGATGATGTCGCCCACCACCTTGCCGAAGGCCGCGACCTGGGCATCGGCAGGGGAAACCACCGCGTCCACGGCGTCGCAGAGGGGCCGGGCGCCGGGCTTCAGATCGCGCACGAAGAACTCGGCCAGGCTGGGATAGTCGTCGATGCCGCCCTGGGCCTCGCTCATGTCCACGCGGTAGTGCCCCACGAACCAACGCAACAGCCAGCGGTGCAGCAGCCGGGGCAGCCGGCGGCGGGTGAGCCAGCCCATGACCCGGGCCAGCCGCTCGCGGGGCAACACAGAGAGGACATTGACGATGAAGGCGTCGCGCATGGGGCATCCCGGTGGAGGCCCCAGGGTATTATCCGCCTGAGACCCCGGAGCCCCGCCTTCCATGTTCCTCTCCGACGTTACGGCCGATCTCGACGACACCTCGCCGGGCGAGCGGAGGCTTCTGCCATGAGCGATGCCCTGCGCGATGATCTGAGCAGGCTGCGGCAACAGCTCGAGCCCGTACAGGCCGACGCCGCTGAGCTGCCCTGGGCTACCGAGCGCCCCTGGCGGACGACCAGCCACGTGCGGACCGAGGGCGAGCTGATCCAGGTGGACCTGCACGACCTGAACGCCCGCTGCGCCCGGGCCGCCGTGCGGCAGGTGGAGCGAGCCATGGCCGACCTGCAGACCGGGGCGGTGGGCTTCATCACCGGCGTAGGCAGCCACAGCATCGGCCCCGGCGTGCTGGGCGAGGTGGTGGTCCGGGAGCTCCGGGCCATCGCCCCAAGGCACGGCTGGAGCTACCACCCCAACGGCCGCGGCGCCTTCATCCTGGTCACGGATCCCGCCCGCGCCCCAGCACAGGCCAGCGGCCGGCTCCCGCCACTGTTCTGGCTGGTGGCAGCGGTGTTCCTGGGCGCGGTGGCCGTGGTGGCCCCCATCACCCTCGTCCCCATGGCCCTGGTGGGGCTGGCGCTGCTGTGGCGCTGGTGGACCAGGCGCAGGAAGCGCTAGGCTGGAGTCACGATGAACGCCCGAGCCCTCTCCCCCTCGCTCACCCTGCTGGTCCTGCTGGCCGGCTGCCCGGCCCAGCGCGACGCCTGCGATGACCAGGATCAGGACGGTTACGGCGTAGGGCCCGACCGCCAGGCCTGCGCCTACTCCACGCTGGACTGCGACGACGCAGACCCCACGATCAACCCGGGCGCGGTGGAGCGCTGCGACGGCGTGGACGACGACTGCGACGGCAGCATCGACCCCAGCGACGCCCTGGGCGCAGCTCCATTCTGGCCCGACCGCGACGGCGACGGTCACGGCGACCCCGATCTCGCCACCACCGCCTGCGAGCAACCTTCGGGCTTCGTCGCCGACGATGGCGACTGCGACGACGACGACCCCGCGGTCCACCCCCTGGCCGACGAACGCTGCAACGGCGTGGACGACGACTGCGACGGCGCGGTGGACGACGAGGACGACGGGCTGGTGGACACGCTGGAGTGGTACCTGGACCAGGACGGGGACGGCTGGGGCGATCCCGATCAGAGCACCTCGGCCTGCGCGCAGCCCTCGGGCTTCGTCGCCGACGACACGGACTGCGATGACGGGGACAAGGAGGTCCACCCCGGCGGCTTCGACCGCACCAACAACCGGGACGACGACTGCGACGGCGACCTGGACATCGTCTGGCTCAGCGGCGCCCACGGCGGGCTGCTGGGCGCTCAGGAGGGCGATCACGCCGGATCGTCCATGGCCCGGGTGGGAGACTTCGACGGCGACGGCATCGCAGATCTGCTGGTGGGAGCCAACCAGGCGGACACCAGGGCCGTGGACAGCGGCGCGGCAACCCTGTTCTCGAGCGCGGCCTTGCCCACCGACGGCACCAGCGTGTCCATGGACGAAGCCAGCCTGGTGCTCGGCAGCGCCGACGCGGGGGCCGCGGTGGGCCAGGATCTGCACCTGCTGCCCGACGCGGACGGCGACGGGTTGGGCGACCTGCTGATCGGTGCCGAGGCCTGGGGCGGCACAGGGGCCGCCTTCGTGGTGCCCTCGAGCCACCGGGGCGAGCTGTCCATCGAAGAGGCAGCCCGCACCACCCTGGTGGGACAGGCGCTGGACCACGCGGGCCACGCCGTGGCCGGCGGCGACTTCGACGGCGACGGCGCGCCCGACGTGCTGGTCGGCGGCTGGAGCCACGCCGACCAGGCCGGCATCGCCTGGCTGGTGCATGACCCGCCCCAGGGCGTCCTGTCCCTGAGCGAGGCAGACACCGTGCTCGAGGGCGAGGGCGCCGGCCAGAGCGTGGGCTGGGACGTGGCCAGCGCCGGTGACGTGGACGGCGACGGCCTGTCCGACTGGATGGTGTCCGCCCCGTACGCCCACAGCCAGGAGACCGGTGAGGTCTACCTGTTCACGGCGGACGCCCGGGGGACCCTGGACGACAGCGACGCCGAAGCCACCATGTACGGCCGCTACGAGTACGACCACATCGGCCACGTCATCGAGGGCCGCGCCGACATCGACAACGACGGCTACGACGACATGCTGCTGGCCGCCCGGGACTATGGCGAGGAGCAGGGCAGGGTCTACGTGATGCTGGGGCCCAAGACCGGCAGCATGTGCGTCTGCGGAGGCTCCGATGGCAGCATCATCGGCGACGAAGATGGCGACCTGCTCGGGACCTCCCTGGCCATGGGCGACGTGAACCACGACGGCCTGGCCGACGCGCTGATCGGGGCGCCAGGGGTGGATCTGGGCGGAGCCAACAGCGGCGCGGCCTACCTGTGGCTGGGCCCCATGGGGGGCGGCACCCGCTACGCCGGAGACGCCGACGCCCGCCTGGTAGGGGACGGCGACGACCTGGCCGCCGGCTCCAGCGTGGCGCTGCTGCCCGACCTGACCGGCGACGGCCGCTACGAGCTGCTCGTCGGCTCAGAGCTGGACGACACACAGGGCGTCGACGCCGGGTCCGCGTGGCTGCTGCTGGCGCCGGATGTGCGGTGGTGACGAAGGCGCCGCGGCAGGCTACGCTCCCCGCGCTCGCCCCATTGGAGCCCATCATGGCCGAGAACGAAGCCGCACAGGTCCCCGAGAACCCCGCACCCGGCATCCTCCCCGCGGGCGCCGAGCCCCCCGCACCCCGCCTGGGCGACCTGGGCCTGGCCGTCTTCGGCGTGGTCTGGGCCATGGTGGTGATCGCGGTCGGGATGTGGATGCAGGGCTGATCCTGGCGAGGGGACATGGACCCGATCTTCCTCGCGGTCCTCGGCATCCTGGCGCCGTTCCTCGTGTTCGCTCTCTCGCACCTGGCGAAGGCGAGCGCTTCACTCCAGGCCGAGGGACAACAGCAGCTGACGGACGCCGCCAGGCCGAAGCTCCTGGCACCGCGCGGCTTCACGACGCCCGAGGGTGAGATCCTGGTGTCATGGCAGACCGGGCTGGGCGACCCCCACCAGGAGTACATGGAGGCCATACTGAGCCTGTCCACCTGGCTGCCCAGCCTGGAGCTGCGCTCCAAGAGCTCCATCCTGCAAGGCCCGAGCTTCGAGGGGCACTTCGTCCTGCGCAGGCAGCTCCCCGGGGCATCGCTCCTCTTGGAGGATCCCCAGCTGAGGCGGCTGCTGTTGGCCATCGCCCAGCGCCGCGACACCTGGAGTGGCACAGTCTCGTTCTTCATCCGGAGCGCGCCGGCGGGTTGCCGCGTGGTGCTCTACAAGGAAGGCCTGCTCTCCACAGAGACGGAGGTCGAGCAGCTCGCGGAGCAGTTCGGTGCCATTGGCCAGGCCGCTATCCGCTGCTGGGACGGCCCCTGGCTACGGGTAGCCGAGCGCTGGGCGCTGGGCACCATCCAGCGAGACGAACAGGGCCTGCGCACCCTGGCGGGCCCGGTGGGAGGCGTCGAGCTCCAGCTCCACGAGATCGCCTACCGGGGGGGGCCCGAGACGCTGCTGGTCCTGACCATGCCATCCCTCGAGCGCTTCCCCAGCCTGCGCGTGGCCCACCGAGACGACGCGCGGAAGCAGGGCTGGGGCGAACACTGCGGTCCCACGGGCAACCCCGTGCTGGACATGTGTGTGGCCGTGAGGGGTGCCCATCTGCCCGCCGTGCGGGCGCTGCTCGATGACGCCAGCCTCACCGAGCTGCTGCTGCCGGTGATCCATGGCCGCCAAGGCGAGCTGCTGGGTGAAGAACTACACGTCCCTTGCGGAGAGCTGCCTGGAGACCAACTCCCGAAGCTGATCGCCGAGGCTCTCGAGCTGGGCGAGGCCCTCGAGGCCAAGGCCGCACAGATCGCGGGTCAGTGTGCCGTGACTTCCACCGGGTGCCCGAAGTAGGCGGTCTCGAAGGCAGTGGACAGCTCGCGGAGCTTGGCGATGTTGGCCAGGTCGGTGCCCTGGCGGGCCTTCATGGTGGTCACCAGCAGCCCGTGCAGCAGCGCCAGCTTGTCCTGGTAGGCGGCCTGCTCGCCCTCGGCGGGCAGCTTCACCCGCTGGCTCAAGAAGTAGGCGGTGACGATGTCCACGATCTTGTCGGCGTGATCCTCCTTGTTCTCCACCCAGCGCACGATCTGGTTCAGATCGGGCTGCTCGGCGGCGGAGAGCTCGGCGATCATCTTCATGGACTTCTCCATGGTGCCGATGTGCTCGCGAAGGAGCAGGGCCCTGACCTGATCGTCGTAGATGCCACAGGGGATCTGGCAGTGGGCCTCGGCCTCGGCGGGCGCAGCGAGGGGGACGAGCAGCAGGGCGAGCATGGGGAGCAGGAAGCGGGCGCGCATGAAACTTCTCCGGTGGGATGTGGTCGTGCTCTCCATCACCACCGCCCGGGGTCTCGGCTCCCCCGGAACCCGGTCACCGTACGGACGCATACGCTGGCGCCGCCCGGTTAGGAGTGCGCACCCCTGCAGGAGCCCCACCCTATGAAGACGCGCATCACCGAGCTGTTCGGCATCCAGTACCCCGTGATCCTCTCAGGCATGTCCTGGGTGTCCACCCCCGAGCTGGTGGCGGCCGTCTCCGAGGCTGGCGGTCTGGGCATCCTGGCCACGGGCACCCTGACCCTCGCGCAGGTGCGCGAGGGCATCCGCCGCATCCGGGAGCTCACCGACAAGCCCTTCGGCGCCAACGTCACGCTCTACTTCCCCGGCGCCGAGCGCAACGCCGAGATCCTGATCGAGGAGCAGGTCCCCGTGGTCAACTACGCCATGGGCAAGGGCGACAAGATCTGCGAGGCGGTCCACGCCTACGGCGGCAAGGTGGTCGCCACCGTCACCAACGCCAAGCATGCCCTGGCGGCCCAGAAGGCCGGCGCCGACGCCCTGATCGTCACCGGCCACGAAGCCGCGGGCCACGGCGGCCGGGTCACCTCCCTGGTGCTGGTGCCCAGCATCGTGGATCAGGTGGAGATCCCCGTGATCGCCGCCGGCGGCTTCGCCGACCACCGGGGCTTCCAGGCCGCCCTGGCCCTGGGGGCCGAGGGCATCTCCATGGGCACCCGCTTCATGGCGTCGGTGGAGAGCCCGGTGCCCCAGGTGCTCAAGGACAAGGCCTCCCAGGCCCGCGTGGACCAGACCCTCTACTCTCCCAAGATCGACGGCATCCACGCCCGCATGATGGTCAGCCCGGGCTCCAAGCGCCTGGCCAGTCGGCCGCTCAACCCCCTGAACGCCCTGCTCAAGAGCCGCCGCATCGCCGAGATGATGGGCTTCTCCTGGCCCAAGCTGGCCGCGGGCATCATGCTCTCGGGCCCCGAGAACGCGTTCCGCATGGCGCGCATGGCCCTGGGCTTCGAGGCCTTCGAGAGGGGCATGATCGACGGCGACCTCGACCGCGGCGTGCTGCCCCTGGGTCAGGTGGCCGGCTTGATCCACGAGACCCTTCCCGTGGCGGACATCATCCGCGGCGTGGTTGGGGAAGATCCCCGCTAGGAGCTTCCATGTTCGCCAGCCTCGCCGCGCTCGTTCTGATGGCCGCCTCGGCGCAGGCCCAGGAGCCCCCGAACCCCGAGCTCGAGCTGCGCTGGAGCCCCGAGCTCTTCGAGATCCGCCTGCACCCACCTGCCGGCGAGCACATCAGCCCTGACACCGAAGCCACTCTGGTCCTCGATGTCGCTGGCCAGCGCTGGGACCTCGCGGGCCCTGCAGTGGATCTCGAGCAGGGCTGGTCGCTGCCATCCCTGGTGGGTCCGCCCGCGGTGATCCACGGCAGCCTCCACGCCGCCCTGTGCACCGACGACGGCAGCCAGTGCCGCCCGGTGTACCTGGACATGGAGCAGACCCTGCCCAAGCGCCGCGGCAAGCTGCGCTGGACCCCGGCCCCGGCCCAGCCCCCGGCCCCCGAGCACCTCGGCGCCCCGGTGCTCGGCTACGACGAGGCCCTGGACCTGTCGACCGACGACGGAAAGCCTCTGCTGCTCGACTTCTCCGCCCAGTGGTGCCCCCCCTGCCAGACCCTGGCCGCCGAGGTGCTGCACGCCCCTCAGCACGAGGCCACCCTGGCCAGCCTGCACCTGGTGGTGCTGGACGCCGACGACCCCGCCAGCTGGGCCACCAAGGACCGCTACGCCGTGGGGGGCTACCCCACCGTGATCGTCACGGACCCCGAAGGCTACGAGCTGGCCCGCCTGACTGGCTACCCTGGCCAGGATGCGTTCCTGGGCTGGCTGGCCGGGGCCGCCGCCCACAAGGACACCCTGGGGGCGCGCCTGCGGGCCCTGCGCGCCGCCGATCTCGAGCTGCACGAAGCCGCCCAGCTCGCCCTGGATCTGGTGCGGGCCGACCGCCCCGCCCAGGCCTGGGAGGCCCTCGCGCGCTCCGACGACAGCGAGCCCGCCCTGCGGGCCATCCTGGCCCTCGAGAGCCACCCCGACGCCCTGAAGTGGCTGGTCGAGCACCGCATGGACGACGCCCGCTCCTGGATCTGGGACGGCATGGACGCCATGAAGGCCGACCCGGCCCTGGCCACCGAGCTGCGACCGGCCCTCGAGGCCGCCATCGGCACCAGCGACCCCGAGCAGGGCGCCGAGATCGCCGCGCTGCTGGCCGAGATCGCGCCGCCCGACGAGGCGCCGGCCCTGTACCTCCAGGCCGCCGAGCTGCTGGGCGAGGCCGAGCACGAAGACCCCGCCCACAACCGCGGCACCTGGGCCGAGCGGGCCTTGTATTACGAGCAAGCGGGACGGTTCGAGGCCGCCCTTGGAGTGCTCGACACCGCCATCTTCCACTACCCGGAAGAGTTCGGCTACCACAGCAGCAAGGGCCGGGTGCTGCAGAACCTGGGCCGCCTGGACCAGGCCGAGGTCGAGCTGCGCACCGCCCTGGAGCACGCCTACGGCGACCAGCGCCTGCGAGCCGTGACCCGCCTGGCCGGCATCCTGCTCGAAGAGGGCCGCCCCGATCTGGGCATCGAGTCCATCGACGCCGTCCTGGCGGACTTCCCCGTGCCCGACAAGGGGCTCGAGGTCCGCACCCATCGCTACATCGGCCAGGTCGAGGCCATGCGCGGACAGCTGACCGCCGCGATGGAGACCCCATGACCCGCGAGACCTTCGTCCAGCACGCCCTGCTCACCACCTCACCGGCCTGACCAGCGCGCTGTTCTGGAAGCGCGCTCCATAGACCCCAGGGCTGGAGTCCCTGGCCCAAGGGCACTAAGCTCATCGTGGAGCCACCGCACCATGCCCATCCGCCCCCGCACCCTGGCCAATGGCCGCTACACCCTGGACGCCGAGGTGGGCGTCGGCGGCATGGGTGCCGTGTTCAGGGCCATCGATCACCGCGACGACGCCGTGCGGGCCATCAAGCTGCTCTCGCCGGGGCTGGCGCGCTCCACCATGGTGCGCGAACGTTTTCGCCGCGAGGCCGCCATCCTGGCCCGGCTGCAGCACCCCAACATCGTCAAGGTCCACGCCTTCGAGGACGAAGGCGGCGTGGCCTACCTGGTGATGGACTACGTCGACGGCGGCTCGCTCAAGGACTGGGTCGTGCGCAACGGGCCCATGCCCGCCCGCATGGCCTGCGAGATCCTGCTGGACGTCTGCTCCGCCCTCGAGGCCACCCACGCCGCGGGCATGGTGCACCGGGACGTCAAGCCGGCCAACCTGCTCATCGCCAGCGACGCCAGCTGCCGGGTAGTGGACTTCGGGATCGCCCGGCTGGACACGCCCTCGAACCTCACCCGCCAGGGCGTGAAGATGGGCACCATCGGCTTCATGGCCCCCGAGCAGCAGGTCAGCGCCCACGACGTGGACCACCGGGCCGACATCTTTGGCCTGGGCGCCACCCTGTACGCCCTGCTCACCGGCCAAGTGCCCGCCGACATGCAGCGAGCCCTCGAGCACCACTACGACCTGCTGCCCGATCCGGTGGCCTACCTGATCACCAAGGCCACATTCCCCCTGCCCGAGCAACGCTACGACAGCATCCAGGCCCTGGCCCGGGTGCTCGAGAGCGCCACCGAGCGCCTGCCCCCCATCCCCGCGCGCACGCCGTCCCTGTACGAGCCGGTACACAGCGCCACCGCCAGCCAGGTCACAGGGCCGACCATCGTGTTCGAAGACTAGGTGCGTCATGGCGGCAGGACATGAAGTCCCACCGGCACAGCCCCTACAACAACGCCAGCTGCTTGGTCAGGTAGACGATGTGGCCCATCTCTTCGGAGATCAGCCGGTCGACCTTCTCGGGCGCCATGTGGGCAGGCACCACGGCCTTCATGCCCAGGAAGAACATGATGGAGTCACGCTCGAACTGCAGAGCCAGCTCGAGGACGCCGCGGGGACCGTCGGTGGCGTCTACCATGTCCTCGACGTCGAGATCGCGGCGGAAGACATGCTGCTCGGCCATGGCCTGCAGGTAGAGCTCGGCGTCACCTGAGGGGTCGTACACGGTGGGCTCGGCCGCGCCCGCGTCCACCAGCTTGTCGCGCAGCCGCTGGAACAGGCGCTCGTGGCCGTCTTCCCACTGGGCCAGCTCCTGGAAGAGGTCCTTGGCCCTGGGGACAGTGGTGACCTCGGCGGCCCGACGGTAGAAGCGAGCGCCGTTGCGCTCGATCTCTTCGGCCATCGCAAAGATCTCGTCCAGGTTGAAGGTGTAGGCCATGGGACTCTCCTGAGCATTGCAGCAGAGCCTCTCATAGCCAGCCAAGCGACCGGGCGGAATAGCGGGATAGCTCAGTGGTGCTCAACGTCACCGAGGAAGTCCCATGGGATCCTACGAAACCCTCACCGTAGAGAGACGGGATCACCTGGTCCTGGTCTCCTTGAACCGCCCCACCAAGCTCAACGCCTTTGACCTGGCGATGCTCCGGGAGCTGTCCGAGGCCTACACGGCCTACGAGCAGGACCCGGACCTGTGGTGCCTGCTGCTCACAGCCTGCGGGGACCACTTCACCACCGGCCTGGATCTGGCCGAGGTCGGCCCAGCGGTCGCCAAGGGCCAGCCGCTGTTTCCCGAGGGCGGTGTCGATCCCCTGGACCTGATGGACCCCCGCCGCACCAAGCCCGTGGTCACGGCCGTACACGGCTGGTGCCTGACCATCGGGGTGGAGCTGTGCCTGGCCTCCGACATCCGGGTGGCCGCCATGGGCACACGCTTCAAGCAGATGGAAGTCCAGCGGGGCATCATGCCTTTTGGCGGCGGCACCCTGCGCTGGCCCCAGGTCGCCGGTTGGGGCGACGCCATGCGCTGGCTGCTCACCGGCGACGAATTCGACGCCGCCGAGGCCCACCGCATCGGGCTGGTGCAGGAGGTGGTCGAGGGGGATCTGCTGTTCGAGCGCGCCCTGAGGATCGCCCAGCGCGTGGCAGCCCAGGCGCCCCTGGCGGTGCAGGCCACCCGCGCCTCGGCCATGCTGGCCCTCGAGCAAGGCCACCCGGCCGCCAAGGACGCCCTGCTGGGCCAGGCCCGCGGGCTGTTCGCCACCGACGACGCCCACGAAGGCGTGATGTCCTTCGTCCAGCGCCGGCCCGCGAAGTTCCAGGGGCGCTAGCCGCGGCCTCGGCTGCTACCTTGTCAGCGGAGGAAGCCATGAAGCGCTACGCACTGCCCATCCTGATGGCCCTGATCGCCTGCTACCCCCCGGGCGAGAAGGACATCGACGACACCGCGCCCCCCGAGGGCGACACCGACACCGACGCCGACGCAGACGCCGATGCCGACGCAGACGCAGACGCAGACGCAGACGCAGACACGGACGCTGACACCGACTACGACCCTCCTGACTGGTGTGAGCCGGCCCAACCCGGCGTGCTGCAGCACATCACCACCCACCCCACCCCGCCCTACTGGGTCTGGCACCCCGACACCGACTCGCTGCAGGTGCCCACGGTGCTGTTCATGCCCGGCGGCAACGGCAGCGACGGGGCCGGCCAGGGCACCTTCAACGGCTGGTTCGACGGCGGTGCGGCCCTGCCCGAGCTGCGCCTGGTGTTGATCACCGCCACCGACGGCGACCTGACCGACGAGTGGGACCGGGTCGTGCCTGTGGTGGAAGAGGTGCTGGCCTGCTACGGCGGCGACCCGGACAAGGTCCACATCGCGGGCACCTCCAACGGCGGCATGGGGGCCTACGAGGTGATGATCGACCACCCCGAGCGCTTCGCCACCCTCACCGGCGCCCCCGGGCTGTGGATGTACTGGAACCCCACCAGCGTGCAGGCGGCCCTCCAAGGCAAGTCGGTGCTCAACGGCGTGGGTGAGAACGACAGCTCCTGGTACAGCTACGTGGAACAGACCCACGAGCGGCTGGTCGACCTGGGCATCGACTCGCGCTTCGAGGTCTTCCCAGGCCAAGGCCACGTGCCCAACGCCAGCTTCGACCCATCGGTGCTCACGGACTTCTGGATGGAACACAGCGAATGAAGGCCACCGCATGGGCCGGCTGCTCCTGGGGCACCGCGCTGCCGATCGGGGCGCTGTTCGGCACAACGCCCGGCGGTCCCCTGGGGCTGCTGGCGTTCTTGCTGATCATGTTCGTGCCTCAGTTCGAGACCATGTTCGCCGAGTTCGGCGCCAGCCTGCCCATCCCC
>ERZ890953.374-NODE-374-length-26569-cov-5.921023_pt1 | contig 26569 bp, 22 predicted proteins | sample MGYA00521264_ERZ890953 | MGnify/ENA primary metagenome ERZ890953 (study PRJEB32303, sample SAMEA104408629) | aquatic metagenome | biome: Brackish water; feature: Chemocline; material: water | place: Baltic Sea | collected 2014-10-26T21:54:00 | depth 200 m ...
ATCCATGACACTCAGGATATCCAGATGAATTTATCTCTTACACAACGCAAACAGGAAACCAACCGAATCACTCTGTGGGGGGTTCTGGTTAATCTTGTTTTATCGGTCATTAAAATTGTGGGTGGCATTATGGGTCAGTCACAGGCGCTGATCGCGGATGGTATTCACTCGCTATCTGACCTTGTCAGTGACGGCATGGTTATTATAGCAGTCAAACATTCCGGTGAAGATGCCGATGAAGATCACCCTTATGGCCATGGGCGATACGAAACAGTGGCCACAATCGCCCTCGGAGTGTTATTGCTCGGTGTTGCTGCAGGTATCGCTTATGATGCGATACTACGCGTGCAAAAACCTGACGAACTTTTAGAGCCAGCACTTTTTACTCTGTTAATAGCTGCTGTTTCAATCATTAGCAAAGAAGCGCTTTATCATGCCACGCGCCTTGTAGCGAAAAAAATTCGTTCGCCTTTGCTTGAAGCCAATGCCTGGCATCACCGCAGCGATGCGATATCTTCGATTGTTGTTTTTGCTGGTATTGGTGGTACCTATTTGGGATTTCCGCTGCTGGATGCTGTCGCTGCTATGATGGTAGCAATCATGATTGGCAAGATTGGCCTGGATTTAAGTTTGCAGAGCATGCGAGAACTGGTCGATACAGCCCTGCATCCTGACATGATCGAAAAGATCCGGCAGACAATTTTAAATATTGATGATGTTCGAGAGCTGCATAACCTGCGCAGCCGACGCATGGGTCATAGTGCATTGATTGATGTACACATTCAGGTTTCACCAAAACTCAGCGTTTCCGAAGGGCACTATATCGCCCAAATGGTAGAAAATGTCGTCATTGATAATTTTGAAGACATTAATGACGTTACCGTCCATATTGATCCTGAGGAAGATGAAGTCTTAATTAAGCATTTACCAAGGCGCACTCAGGTTTTACATGAACTATTCAGTGAATGTTCAAAACACGATGTCCTGCAACATATTACAGATGTCACTTTACACTATCTTGACGGTCATGTTTCTGTCGAGGCCTGTTTGCCTTTAGCGCATTTACAGCACCTGAAAGATGTAGCAGGGTTGAAGCAGGATTTTAAAAAAGTGTGCAACAAAATTCATTTTATTGGCGACAGCGAATTATATTTTTGTTAAATCACTCCTTAATGGCGCTCACTATTTGTGTCTTTACCATTACCACAAGTTAGTACCACACTTCCACAGTGTCAAAATGCAGTTGCTATAGTTGTTCCCGCTTCAAATGCCTTTGAATTGACTTCTCATGTTCCCTCTGGAGACTGTTGAGAAGTTGCCAATTGATGGGGCCGGGTAAACTCCATCAGTCGAGGGATGACAGCAATAAAGCAGCTACCCAATTGTATGACTTGCCAGTCAATTGCATGTCATAGTTGTAGATGCAACAGGGGTACCTTCACCGAGTCCAATTTCGATCGCACCATCGCGCACGCCTGTTGGCATTTACGCAACGAGTCTATGACTCCTTTACGAACAGGGGCCTCCATTGCAAAATGAACGGCATATTCATATCCCGTTGTGGGCTCGTGATCAGTCCGGCTATTTATATCCAGAACGCATTGAGCACAGGCGATTACCTTGTGACCTTCTGCGACCAGTTAGTCAGCCTTTTCAAGGTATTGTGTCCGACCGTCATCTGAGAATTGATTGCTGTAAAATAGTTTATCCAGCTGTCCAGAAAACCGGAAAATAAATATGCAGTACCAACAGCAGGGCACTAAAATCTGTAACTGTCTTATTTTAATCAAATTATTGTAGGTTAAATCGAAAGATGGGCAAAGACATCACATTCATTTGGAAATTGTATGGAACCGATGTTTTCCTGGGGGTGCAAGCCAGGACGGTAGCAATACAGCTTGATCCTGAAGGATGATTGATACGTATTCAGACACCAATATTTGAAAAGCACGATGCAGCCTGTTTAATCCGTTATCCACATTTTAGTCGATTGCAGAGGCCTTCTCAGCGAAGGCCCTGATTTCTACAGAAGACTTCATAGCCGACACTGAGTCATTAAAAAAGTGATCTGCTATCATTTTAATCCCCCGGTCCGCAGCCAGCTTGCCTGCTTTCCAGGGATTCAGGGTCATAGCCGCCTTGGCTGCTTCACCTGTAGTCACCGCAGATTCGCCATCAACCTGAATACTGTCGACCCAGACCAGGGAGGCGTTCCGGTCGCTTAAGGTCCATTGAATGATGGCGGTATCAATCGTAGTCGAAGTACCAAAAACCGGGCGACTCCTTTCGTAGGAAACCAGTTCCGGCACCAGCATTGCATTTATGGTACCGGGAGCGAACATCTGCTCGTTGTCGGCCACCACAACCTTCGAGAAGACGGCAGCCGATACCTCCCTGGCCTTTTCACTGAAAACGGCACCGATGTGGAATTTGATTTTATGCTCGTCAGAAACCCAGACGGCATTTTTGAAATCATCGGATAGGACCAGCCCCACTTTCAAGGTGATGTCCGGTTTTAAAGAATAATCGGTCGGGGAGGCAGAAAAAACAAAATCTTTCGGCGGAGCAGCCATGCAACCGGGCAGCATGGGCAGCACCAGTGATAGCAGAATCAGGGTAAAGAACTTATGCTGCAGGGCAATTGGAAGCGATTGCTTTGTCATTTGTTATCTCCTTCCCAATTGAAGGGGAGCTGGTAGGTTTGACGAGTCTTTTCCTGAAGATTTAATACTTCAATCGTTATGCTCGGGTTGGCGTTATGTGTGATTTTTTCTGGCAGACGAAAGTACACAAACCCCTGGCATTGTTCGCCCACAGAGAGAGTGTGAGTCTGAAAAGCCTTGGATTTGAAATTTCTTTTGATTTCGGCGGAATCAGAAATCTGACTAAGCGCTACCAGCATGAGCGGCACGCCACCAACTATGGCAGAAGACTCACTGAGAGCCATGGAATTTTTCATACCAAACGCTTTGAGCTTATCATTGGAGTTGACGTGATTATCATTTAGACCGTTCAGGTAAATTTTATCGCTAAAAACTACTCGACTGCCCGTAGATTGATGATTGTTTACCATGATAAAGACAGGCAGGATCTTTTCATCAATCAGATTCGTACCGAAGTAACTCATATTTTGTTTAGTGTCGAAAAGAGCTTCGACTGATATTTGTAATCCGTCTACAGCCAGAAAATGCTGATAGCTTTCGGCCTGTTTAACGGGAAATGGGGGAAGCCGTGGGGCAGAAGAACAGCCAGTAATCAGAAAAATAAGCACCAGGCATAGAGAAGGGAAAACGATTTTGTAACTATGTCCACCGCCCATCAGATACACTCCCTTCAAAGTATAGTAAATATAAAATTCCAACCTACAGATGTCTATAGATCTACATCAACTTTCCTCTTTAAAAGATTATTGACAAGCTAAATTCGTAATTTCAAAACTTACCCTCTTCCCTTAGAACAAAGGGTAGAACAGTTGAGCCGCATAGGAGCACATGAGTAAATTTTTGCTGTAAGTTCTGCGAAGACAAAGCTACAGACTACATTGTTAGAAAATCAATATGTTAGGTTATTGTTCAATAGTTTTTTTGGGTGAAACGAATCGAATGACAGTAAACGCTGAGGACTTTTTTTATTGTAGATCTGGTAATTAGATCCTGAGTGTCAATATCGAAAATTAAAAAAATATTCCTAAACGACCGGTTTGTCCACAGCCAGCCCATGGACTTGCCGGTCGCATAGTCAACCATGAACGACTCCAAATGGCACATATCAGCAATCTGTTAAACCTAAGTTGATTAGCAAACTCACTCGGCTACTTTGTATTGACATGCTTATTCCAGTTATTTTCAAGCCGATAATAAAGTGGAGGGGGTCCATACCATTATCCCTGCACCACTCCTCCGGCATGCTCGATAATAAACCTTCGTGTACTTGGCAACTGCTCCTGCGTCGCCTAAAGCGCCTATTCTTGCTGCTCTACCTACCTACATCCGAGTAGGCGTTCGTGCGCTTCGTGGTGAATAAAATCTACAGATGAGAGGGTACTAAAATTACTGTTGGGACAGCTTTACTATGGCCCGTTTATCGATAATTTCAATATATCCGCGGTTGACGACAATCAGTCCCCGGTGTGTCAGGTCGCGTAAAATACGACTTACTACTTCCCTCGAACTGCCCACATCGGCGGCCAGATCAGCATGTGTTTTATGAATAATATCGACGCCCCTGGTGAGTTCTCGTGCAAATTGTTCTGCGAGTCGGACATCGATGCGTTTAAAGGCAACTCCTTCGACTACAGAAATAATATTCGATAAACGGTGAGATAACAGGCCAAAAATGAATTTCTGCCACTGCGGTTCTTCACAAAACCATCGCCTGACACTTGCTGGAGGAATTAAAAACCCACGTACCAGTGTCTCGGTAATTGCCATGGCAGGGAAACTATCATGATTCATGATACAGGAAGCGGTTAGAACACAGCTTTCACCCCCGTATATTCTATATAGCGTTACTTCTCTCCCGGAAGAGGAAAGCTTATAAACTCTACCCACTCCAGCCACAACCATTGCAAGGTGCGAACATTGCTGCCCCTCGTCACAGATAGAAACACCGGCTGGTATTTCCATATATTGTGCCTCGGCATAGAAAGCATCTACAAAATCTACTGCTGCCAGTTTGATAAAAGGGAAGAGTGTTTCAAATTCTGTCCGTTGAGCCTGTGAAATCATTGAAATTCCATCAATTCAGTAATTCATCGGTAACTGTTTTTTATTTATCATTAGGGGTATCAGCATGGCAGGTTTAAATACCTGATAATTTAAAGGGCAGTTCGTTTAAAGCATTGTCAACACAGCAATCAATCCAGCTTTACTAACAACTGTCCACCATCTTCGATGATTGGCCAGCTTTTAACTCCTGCACCGGCTAAAGGCGACAATCCATGCCCTGTTTTTATATCAAAACGAGCCTTATGCCAGGGACACTCAATCTCTTCACCATAAATTTCACCATCACAAAGCGCTGCGGCTTTATGAGGACATAAATTATCAAGTAAATAAAATTGATTTTGCTGGAAAATAAGAACAAAAGATTGATCTGCGGTCTCTATGCATTGAATTTTTGTTTTTTTCAGCTCTTCAATACTACCCAATAACATGAATCATTTCCTTAACATGCGCTCTATAATCGAACCTTAACGCAGTTTCGACCATTTTTCTTTGCCACAAATAGCGCCATATCTGCTCTTTTCACCATCGATTCATGGTTACCGGTTTCATCTGTGATGGCAGCAACACCGATACTTAATGTCGCTCTGCGATCTCCGAAAGCAGTTTTGAAACTCGTTTTTTCTGTATAGTAACGCAAAGACTCTGCAAATTTTTCCGCTGCATTCATATCAACCCTGGGCAACAGTATACTAAAACCATTTTGACCATAGCGCCCCAATACATCACGTTCTTTATCGGTTTTAGAAAATACATATTTCACGATCCCTGCAAAAATTTTATAGGCAGACTGATCTCCCTCTTTCTCACGAATCGAGGACAACCCATCGACCTCAACCAGCAGCAAGGATAAGGGTTCATTTTCTACAGCAGCAGTTCTATAGCGATCCATAGAGACATGCTCAGCATTTTCACGACTCAGTAAAGTAATAGTTTTTCTGGCCGTTTCAGTATCTTTCTTAATTTGTTTAACAACAGCACTGGGCACCACAGTTTCATCACGTTCAGCAGTATGACTAACGGCGGCCTGCACATCAGTCAACTCTATATCGGTAGAAGGTGAACTCGATTCTTTGTCTTCCTCTAGCGCAACTGATTTTGGATCAGCAGGTTTAGAAGCATCTGGTTTGGATGCTGCAACCTGCTGTAAACCTGCCGACATCAATGAGGCTTTTGCTGTCCGGTTAAAAATCATCATCGCCTGAGTCGCTATACTGACACTGGCTGTCATATCAAGATCATCAAATGCCTGGGATTCTCGTTTAAGACTGACAACAGCGACAAGATTAGAATCATTAAAAACGGGAATATCCATGCGAAAATACTGAAAATTCTTTTTCCCTTTGCCAAAAAAACTTTTCGCTTCAGTAAATTCAGCACTAACTTTTGCCTGTCTGGTTTGTGATAGCCTCATTATTAGCTCATCTGACCAGATAGTCTGATCATCATCTTCAAATAGTGCCCCCTCGACTTCATCAGCCGCTGGCTTGGGTCCTTTTCCATCCAGTGAAGTCATGACAAAAGAATCATATTCAATGACAGTTTTAAAATGCTCCATCAAGCGACTAACCAGTTCCCTGATATCCAGTATGCCACTTAATGACATATCCAGATCTATCAGTGTATAGGCCCAGTTTTCCTGTCGTTCATACACATTTTTTAATGCTTCATTGGTTAAAAACATAGTACGACGAAACCTCTCCATCATGTAGCAGAGGTACAAAGCCAGAGCAAAGGCCGCAATCATCAGCGCTATCAACCCAATCAGCTTGGTAGATACTGCGCCTGCAAAATATGCAGCAATAATAAAAGCCGATCCGGCCGAGAGACTCAACAGAAAGGATTGGCGGAAACGAAGTACATTCAGACTGCCCATCCAGACCACCAGCAAGATTATCTCAATAGCATGGTAAAGCCGGTAATTGGGTAGATAGAGAGCCCAGATCAAAATCATTAATGTCAACAGACCCGGGACAATAATGCGCATCTTTAACATATTAGTTTGGCTGCTCACCACGCTAAAAACGGTAAGCCCAACACAAACGAAAGCAATAAAAATGTAACTTAATAGAGGACCCTGTGATTCTATCCCGAGAATCCAGTATTCAAGAAAAGCAAAAGTGAAGTTAATAATGGCCAGCGAGGCCAAGGAATAGATAGCAGTGCTCCTGCCACGATTATGCTGAAAAGTCAGAAACTTCTGTTCCATTAATTCATCACCAAATCTTAGCTTCATCGATTTTTTGTAATGAGTAAGTTTTTCTACTGGCACGGCTCAATTACCTGTTGTCTGTCCTGGATACGACACTTCAATTATTGTTACGTTATTATACCTGCAAATAAATTAAGTAAAATTGGTGCGCGCTTTTTAAAATGCAGTCACTGCGTTTATGATAACCTGCAACATAATAAAAAAGCACAAGCACCTCTTTATACTAGCATATTCTTCGAAAATTCAAATGCTTAAGAGAATTATTTCATACTTATGTTTAATATAGACTTAACCTTATATCGAAACTCTTTCATGACACAGGTATATAGGTCAATACTGATATTCCTGTTTATTCTGCTAAGCGGGTCAATCTGCTCGGTGAGTGCCCAGTTTTTAACTACTCTGCAACAGTTAGAGAAACTCGATTCACAGGCAAGAAATGCCATGCAACAGGGAAATTACGCTATCGCCTACTGTATCTGGCAACCATTGGCCCAACACGGCAATAGTTCGGCTCAATACAATTTAGGCTGGATGTACCACAATGGTTACGGATTAAGTATAGACGATGAAATGGCACTTAACTGGTGGCTTAAATCAGCCGCATCGGGTGATGCAAACTCACATTTTGCACTAGGTGAGCTTTACGCACAGGGTCAGGGCGTAGAACAGGATATGTCAATTTCTCTGGGATGGTATATTTCTGCAGCATTAAAAGGACATGAGCCTGCTCAGGAAACCTTACTGGCTTTACTCAGCAGCAATGACAGCCTGTCACAAAATACATTTCAGCAGTTACTGCAAACTGACTGGTCAATACTCGGTGACACTATGCAGGTAAACGTTGATAAAGCCAATACCAGACGAGGTCCCGATAAAAGCTACAAAATTGTGTCAACTCTGCACAAGGGTCACGTGGTTATACCACTAAGAGAACAGAATGGCTGGACGTATATTGGTATCACAGGCACAGGAGAAACTGCCTGGATTTTTAGTCAGCTAATCAGACAGCCTGCAGGCATTTACCCGCTGAAGTAGCCAACACTCATTTAAATAAATCTGAAAAACGTCTTGAGTCTGTTTGCCTGTGACGACTGGTAGAATCCATTAAGGTGGCAATACGAGAAACATAACCACGGGTTTCAGGCGGCAGATATTTCTTAACCTCTACCCATGTATAATCCTTTTTATGCGTTCTTTTCACGGCTTTTAAAACCCGACCATAGCCTGCGTTATAACTTGAAAAAGCCAGAAACAGTCTCTCTTCACTGGGTAAAGGTTTACGCCATTTGCGGTAGAGCTGGCGATCATAATAAATTCCTGCTGCAATATTCCAGCGAGGTTCATCAAGGGCTAAATAGGTTGGATTCTGCTGTTGAATTTCGTCAAATGTATCCGGCATAATTTGCATAACTCCCTTCGCACCAACCGGACTGGCTGCATCCTCATCCAAATTAGATTCAGCTATTCCTTGAGATTTAAACCAGCGCCATTCAAAATGTGGCCCGAAGTAACGTTTTGAATATTTCTTGAAATGGCGATCATATTTATCATGCCATTTATCTGTTTCTATCGACCGGGCATGAACTGTATTAATAATAATTAAGACCATTAAGGGAATTAAATAAAAATGCTTAATAAAATTCATAGCTTCGAGTATAACGTGAAAAAGTCAAAGACCACCAATGGATGACATATTTTTTTACCTCTCCAAGACTCTTTGGAAAATATTTTCGCTGGATAACTTATTTGTTGTTTTTCTTTGCTTAATCTTATTTCTACTGTTAAGCGGGAAAATACGCAAAGCCACTCAAATTATGAGTTTTCTGGTACTTTGCACTTTAACACTCACAATTTTACCGGTTGCCGACTGGATGCTATACCCTCTGGAAACACGCTATCAACACAATCCCGAATTACCTGAAAAAGTCGATGGCATTATAGTTTTAGGGGGGTCAATCATTGCTGAATCCAGTAAAGAGTGGCAACAGTTAGAAACTAATGAATTTCATGAACGATTATCAAGCTTTATAGAACTGGCTAAAGCTTACCCACAGGCCAGACTTGTATTTAGCGGAGGAAGTGCCAACCTCGAACAGGGACACCCGACTGAAGCCATGATAGCTGAAAGCTATTTTTTACAATCAGGCATTTCAGCAGAGCGCCTGATTATAGAAAACAGGGCCAGAAATACTGAAGAGAATGTCACTTTCTCAAAACGCCTGCTTAAGCCACAACCGGATGAAACCTGGGTTATGATAACCACTGCATTTCACATACCAAGGGCAATGGGAGTTTTTTGCAAACAAAACTGGAAAGTTATTCCTTATCCGGTGGACCACCATACCTTACCCAGCAAACTTTACAAAGCGGATTTCTCATTACTCGAACACGCCAACCAGTTAGTATTAGCCTCACACGAATGGATGGGGTTACTGGCCTATTATGCCGCCGGAAAAACTAACAGCCTGCTACCTGAACAGTGTAACTACTCGAACTGATCGGTACGTAACATAACCAGGGTACAGGCTTCCAGTGTTTCAATCCCGTGACTTTGGTAAAAAGACATCAGTTGAGTGGACTCGGTGCCGGGATTAAAGATAATGCGCCGGGGCTTTAACTGCAGCACATCCTGCTTAATACGCTCATGAAGTTGTGCATTCAAATACAGCGTAACTGTATCAATAGGGTGTTCGATATCCCTGACCGAACTATACCCCTGAACTCCTAAAATTTCACGACCGTTACCGGAAACCGGAAACACGCTGTGCTTGTACTCCATCAGCATAACCTGAGCTTTATAGGCATAACGCTGAGGTTTATGGCTGGCACCTATAATTGCTACCGGTAAAGCCATTAACTGTCTCCAACTGTTGTTTTAAAAGCAGATGGCGCCATGTATTCAAATAATTCCTTGCCATCATTATCAACCATAATTCTGACGCCCTGTTCAGGATAAGACCACAGTTGAGTGGTTTCATCCACTACACTACGACTATCAGGTTCACCAAATCGTTCCTTAATAAAATCCTGGTCCATACCACTATAAGCGGGAATGTAACTTAATGAACTAATAATCCGCGCACCCTGTTCGACCTGTTTATCAGCTTTTAACGTCCATCTCTGACTGCCATTATCAGTGATTATCCGTTTAATCGTGTGTTCCGTTAAACTTTCAAGCTCCTGTTGGGAAACATCCAGATTCGCGATAATTCTGGCACTGAAAGGCCCGATGGTTACTTTACCGAAATATGCCTCCAGGCTATAAACATCCTGTTCATTTTGAAACAGTGCAAGGCCATCCAGTTGACCAAATATTACTCTTGCCTGTTCGAGCGTCGTCTTATTCAGCACAATACCAAAAACTTCACTGTGATTAGAGTCATGTACAGTAATATGCCAGGGCATATTGGCCGGTTCATTTAACGATCTATCCGTTGTGAAATAAAACAGTGCAAATGCCAGTAAAGTCACAGAAGTTATTATGAGTAACGCCAATTTCATCGATCAAAATGTTGTATTAAAGTCGGGCGCGCACTATAGCCGCAATCTCATCATCTGTCAGCTTAATCGGGTTTGTTTTCATACTGCTCGGGCTAACATTTTGCACGATACGATCAATATCGCTTTCCTTTACCCCATAGCCTGCCAGACCGGGGATTTGCAAAGCATGAGTCCAATTCCACAATTCATTTATCAATGACTTAAATGCCGTCTCATGATCCGTAAATTGTCGATCACAGATTATCTTCGATAACCTGAAATAGGATTCAAGTGCAGGGTTTTCTGGTTCTCGTTGCAACATTACCTGAATATTTAATTGCGTCGCCTGCGCTAACAGACTGCCACAAACGACGCCATGCGGAATCGGAAAAAATGCGCCTAATGGCGAAGCCAGTCCATGCACTGATCCTAGCCCGGTTTGCGCCAGATTTATACCCGATATCATCGAAGCAAAAGCCATATTTTCTCTTGCTCTGTCATCCTGCGTCGATTGATACAGCGCTAACAAACCCTTTGCTGCTCGTTGAATTGCCTGCTCAGATAACGCATTACAGAATACATTCTGGCGCGTAGAAACATAGGATTCCATCAGTTGCGTCACTGCATCCATGCCATTCGCAGCAATGACAGCAGGCGGGCAGCTAACCAGCAAATCGGGATCGACTATCGCCACTCTGGCCATTAACAGATCATCTCGAAACGATTTTTTAAACCCATTTTCTCCAGGGCGACTTAACACGGCATTTTTTGTTGCTTCGCTGCCTGTACCTGCCGTGGTCGGTACAGCAATAAATGGCACTGAGGGTCCGCTATATTTAAGCTCCGGCCCGACCCCTTCGAGATAATCCAGCACCGGTTTGTTTATCTTCAGTAATCCCGCGATAGCCTTGGCAGCATCCATTGCACTACCGCCTCCGACCGCCACTACCACATCAATATTTTGCCGATAGAACTGTTTGACCGTTGCATCCACTAATTCCGGCGAAGGTTCCCCGTCTACCTTAACCTGGTAATACTGAATTCCCGCTGCATCCAGAGACTGTAACAATGGCGACCACCATTCTGCTTTCGACCAGGAAGTACCACCTGTCACCAGTAGAACTTGATGCCCGAATTGAGTAATCACTGCGGGTAACAGCGCTATCTTTCCAGACCCGAACTGGATTTCTGGCAAGTGAGAAACTGAAAATTGCATACCGATTTACCGCTTTAAATTGAATTATCCGAGTCAGAATGCCAGTGAAATATCTTTATGATGAGATAGACAACCGGCTATTTGCTTAGCCTGATCGATGCTTAATTTATCCTGCATTCTTAACCCGATATTATTTTTGACCACTTCATCAAACTGTTGCAGGCCGGCCAGGTACTGTTTTTTCGCCTGTAAACGCCAGCTAATTTCTGCTTCCAGAACCTCGATCGATTTAACCAGATCACCGGCAGCCTGATCCCTGTCCCCGCTTTTCTTTAAGACGCGACGAGCTTTGGATAACCCCGATTTTATCGTATGCCCGTTTTTAATTGCAGACACTGAAGCTTCAATTTGCTTGATCTGCAACATGGCTGTTTCAATGTCAGCATCACGAATCACCGCATGTAAAGTCTCTATCTCCGGCTGCAGTTTAGTTAATGAATCAACTGACAGAATCATATTTTCAGTATCCTGGATAACCTGGTAACTGTCATCAACCAGACGCCGATATTTGATACGAGCTATTTTTTCTTTTTTGGATAAATCTAGATAAGTCTCTCTGGCAGTTTTCCAGTTTTGTGGAATTTTTTCAGCAAGATGTTGCTGTTCAGATTTTAACTGTGTAATGCTGTTTTGTAATAGCACTGTTTTACCGGTATCGGCTTTTTCAGAATACTTAATTTGATCAATTTCATCCTCGATCGTCTCAATTTTTTTATCGATTTTCCGGCTATCCCGTTGCACGCTGCGTACTTCTCGATGCAACGGTTCATACTCAACCACGAAAGATGCCAGAGCTTTTTCAGTAGCATCAATTTCCGCCGTTAATTCAAATACCTGTGCCATATCCTTTAAACTTTGTTGCAGACTTTGAGCATAATTTTGCGGGAAATAAGCCGTATCCTGTAGCTTAAGCTGCTTCAAAGCCGTTTCGATTTTATTTTTCTGACTGACGTAATCGCTAAAAACCATATCTTCCAGGCACATCTGTAATCGTGGGTTATTCGGTGGGGGGGCAGTTTCAGAGGTTAAGTACGTCCTGTTAGGAAGATAATTAATTAACGTTGGAAATACCCCTGCAATAAAAAGTCCCGCCAGTTGAAGTGCTATAAAGGCCACAGCGCCTTTATAAATATGCACGGTTTTAACAATTGCCGGGGCAACACCTCTTAAATAAAATAATGCAAAGCCAAAAGGCGGTGTCAAAAATGATGTTTGAATATTTAATCCGACCATCACTCCGAGCCATACAGCAGTCACATTAGCTTCAGGGTTGGCGAGTAGAATTGGCGCAACAATCGGTACAACCACGACTGCAATTTCAATAAAATCCAGAAAAAACCCGAGCAGAAATATAACCGCCATGACTACGATAAACTGAACCCAGAAACCGCCCGGTAATGTAGTCAGATACTGTTTAACCAGCTCTTCACCACCAAACGCACGAAAAGCCGACGTCAGCATCGCCGCGCCAATCAGGATGATAAAAACCATCGAGGTGGTTTTAGCCGTTTCGATCATTACCTCATTTAAAATATTATCTATTTTAAATGTTCGCCATATAGCCCAGACCACTGCTATCAATAATACCGAAACCGCAATCACGGCCAGGTAAATACCAAACTGATCTTCCTCGGTGCTTATATTTTTGATATTCAGATCATAATTATTAAGCAGAAAAGCTATCGCTAACAGCGATAAAATCGCCATAACCGCAGGATAATAAGCTGTTTTGCTACCCTGAGTTAAACGGTAACTTCCCATTAACAACGCACCGACAGCGCCGATTGCTCCGGCCTGATTTACCGTGGCCACGCCTAAAACAATAGAGCCTAAAACGACGAAAATAAGTAGTAACGGAGGAACCAGTGCCAGTAAAACGGTAATGGCAAACTGCCTGTTATATTTTCCTTCATAAGGAACCGGCGGTGCTACTTCTGGCTTAATAACAGCAGATATAAAAATATATGCCATATACAGCCCGACCAGAATCAGTCCAGGTACAAAAGCACCCATAAACATATCCCCTGCACTGGCTGACACCACATCAAAATCACTCGGCATGGAAAACTCGCCGGTAATTTCCCGGTAATCAGCTTTTCTTGCCGTATTAGCCTGATCGGCTGCACTGGATAACTGATCGGCCAGAATAATCAAAACAATTGACGGTGGAATAATCTGGCCGAGAGTGCCTGACGCACAAATGGTGCCACAGGCTAAAGACTTCGAGTAATTATTACGCAGCATGGCGGGCAGCGAAATGAGCCCCATGGCGATAACCGTGGCACCGACTATACCGGTGGTAGCAGCCAGTAAAGCACCGACAAAAATGACCGAAATACCCAGTCCACCTGGAACAGGACCAAATAACTGGGCCATTGCGACTAACAGATCTTCGGCAATTTTTGAACGCTGTAACATGATGCCCATAAACACAAATAACGGTATCGCTATTAAGGTGTCACGCTCGACTACCCAGTATAAACTTCTAAAATTGGTAACCCCGGCACTGAGCCATTGATTCGGTCCCCCATTGGAGAAAAAAGCTGCCGTATCACCAGCGAATAGATAGCCACATAAAGACGCAATCGCTATCGCTAAAATAGCCGATCCTGGTAACGCAAAAGCAACAGGAAAACCGGATGTCAGTGCCGCCACCATTAAAAAAATTAGCAGCAGTAAAAAGTAAACTTCCATCAGTTTTCTCTCTGCCCTTTTCCGCAATGCATATTTATGCCTGCAGTCAACTCTGGATCGGACGATGAGTGTTCATCATCACTCAGTACCGGATCGCTTAGCATGGCAACATTTAATAAAATATAACTACTAAATTGAATAATCATACTGACTGCAAACACGATCAGAAAACCAGCCATCAGGTATTTAACATACATACCATAACCACTCTGAGAAATTTCAAAGCTCAGTAATGGAGCGTTAATACTGTTCCCCTTACCTCCCATCCCGTGCATCAAAATCACCCAGCACAGGGGCATTCCCAGGAAAAGAGAACCAACAATATTTGTGATTGCTTTTTTTCGCCTGTTAAATCCGGCGTATAAAACATCGACTCTGACATGACCCTCATTAATCAGCGTGTAGGCACTGGCAAATAGAAATAATGCGGCATACCAGAAACGTACCAGATCGCCCTGAAATGCCTGTTCATAGGAAAAAACAAAGCGGGTTAATACAATTTGAAACTCAGCTAACACGACCATCAAAGCCAGCCATGAAAAACTGATATTACGAAAAATCAAAGCGATCACAAAAGAACTAATCAGCAATGGATAATGCACATACATGCCGCGAAAAGTAGGCCGACCTAATTGCGCCAGCAATTCATCACTCATCCACATTCCCAGAAAATTTTCTATGCGTAGAAAAGATATCAACATATCGGCAAAGCCAATTAACATGACCGCCCAGAAGGAAGCACGCACAAAGTATGAAGCCAGAGCCTGTAAGCGATCCGACTCTACACGTAACGAGGTTGAACTTAATTTGATACTGTAAAAAACGGCTATTAACAATACGAACAGATAGGCAACTACCTGATAATAGCCCTGTTGAAGCTGTTCTGCAGATAGTGAACCCGCCTCTTTTCCATACCACCCAAGGTGCTCGAATAGTTGATAGGGTCCCGCCATATCCTGCCAGTAAACCAGGTAATTATTTAGCAGGTAGAGAAAAACAGAACTGACCATGACATAAGCCAGAATTTTGCTAAGGATTGAAAGTGGGTGAATGGCCAGGTTTTCAGTCATCGGAATTATTTATTTATATGGCTTTAATAGAAAATGAGGCAGTAGCCTCACTTCCACTTAAACATCTTAAATAAAAACGGAGCCTTCGGCCCCGTTTTTTTTATAACAAAATAGTACCTTTAAACACCCAGCACACGATTTCTTTGACGCATATATTCAACGTCTCCGATTTTAGCCCAACCGCCTACTTCCTGACGTGCATGCAGAAAACTGTCATGTATCTTCTTCGCCAGTGCACTGTGCGCACGAACTTCGGCAAATACTTCTTCTGCTGCTTCGCCAAAACTATCGTAGGTATCATCACTGAATTTACGCAATTTAACACCCTGCTCATTGATCAGTTTAGTCAGGTAGGAACCATTCTTTGCGTTGTACTCGGACATCATCATGGAGTTTTCGGTTTCTGCAGCAGCTCTTATGATTAACTGATCAGATTTGGAAAGTCCATCCCACCATTTCTTGTTCATGCCGATATTCAAAGAGGATCCCGGTTCATGCATACCTGGATAATAATAGTATTTGGCAGCTTCATAGAACTTCATAAAACTGTCATTCCAGGGACCGACCCATTCTGTGGCATCGATGGCACCAGATACCAGGTTTTCATAAATCTGTCCGCCAGGTAAGGAAACTGGAGAAGCACCCAATTTGGCCAGCACATCGCCACCTAAACCGGGCATACGAATTTTCAGGCCTTTGAAATCACTCGCAGAATTCATTTCCTTACGAAACCAGCCGCCCATCTGCACACCGGTATTACCACAGGGCAAACCTTTTATGCCAAATTCACCGGCTAATTCATCATGCAATTCTTCACCGCCACCAAAACGATACCAGGCATTAAACTCAGTATAAGTCAGGCCAAAAGGTACGGTAGTGAAATAAGCCCAACCAGGGTGCTTACCTTTCCAGTAATAATCACCAGCGTGATATATCTGTGAATTACCTGATGCCACTTCATCCAGCGAATCGAAAGCTTTTACACGTTCGCCTGCTGCATAATAATTTACCTTCATACGGCCACCGGACATTTCTTCCAGGTTTTTGGCAAACCGTTGAGCGCCCGTACCCAGACCGGGGAAATCCCGCGGCCAGGTAGAAACCATATTAATTTCAATTCGATCTTTTGCGATAGCCGGGGCTGCAACTACAGCGCCAGCGGTACCCAGTGCAGCGGCTACACCGGTTTTTAATACATCACGACGTTTCATATACTTTACCTCTATGGAGTAGATCTTTATATTTTTTTATAATTCGCCAATACTGATGACTGGCATTAATTAATCCAGATTTATTCTGTACTTATTAACCACCTACATCAAGCTATATAACTTATAAGCTAATAACTAATACCAGAATGGAAAGCAGAATCTACTGCGACGCCCCCTTCCCATTCAAGCACCAGCCCCGGTCAACCTAAATGTTTATGCAAAAAGGCCAGTGTTCTTGACCATGCCAGAGCAGCATCATCTGCATCATATCTGGCACCAGTTGGATTCGCGAAAGCATGATTAGCGGTATACCAGTAACTGGTATAATCTTTCTTACCCGCTTCATCCATAGCATTTTCAAACTCTCCTACCATTTTTTCATCGATCGATTTATCCAGTGTGCCAAAATGTCCAAGCACAGGGCTATGCAATGATGACAGCTGAGCAGCGGTTTTATTCAGGTGTCCATAATAAATAACCGTCGCATCAACAGGAGTCAACAATGATGTATTGAGTGACCAGCCACCACCAAAGCACCAGCCAAGGGTTCCGACCTTTCCATTACCTTTCGGACTATTCTTTAACCAGTCTATCCAGCTTACTACAGCCTGATTGGCGAAATTCATATCCATACCCATCATCAGTGCCTTCGCATCCTCTCCCGTAGTAGCAACTTTTCCGTTATACATATCTACAGCAACGACCAGAAAACCTTCATTGGCAAACTCCCTGGCGACCGCCTTGATCTGATCATTTAACCCCCACCATTCATGAATTAACAGTAACGTAGGGGCATTTGCCTGTTCAGGATAAGCAACCACGCCAGATGTACTTTTGCCATCCGGCATCTTTATAGTGATATCCTGTACACCTTCGGCAGCAGCACTGGCAAGCGCCGGATCGGCAAGTACAGCTGCTAAAGGCAAACTGATTAGTCCTTTGATAAAGGCTCTGCGTTTTTCCTGCGGCACTTTAATAGGTGCCAGATGACTGTAATCGGTACCACAACCAAATTCATCACACATATTTTTTCCTCTTTTTGATTAATTATTTGTATCTACCAAGTTAATACAGGGTTTGGTTTTGTAAAACCATTTTCACCACGAAGCTCACGAAGAAAGGCAAGTAACTTAAAGGTAGTCGGATAATTTAGTTATTATAATTATTTCGAAAAACTTATTACCTTACAATATTTTACCTTCGTGTTCTCCGTGTACTTCGTGGTGAAAAATTTTCTAATTGTTAAAATATTGAAATTCACTGAGTAGTTACAAATTATTTTTAATAAGCTATTTTGTCCAGCACAACTGTATGAAACAATATTAAATAATTTCAACGGCCGTATTCCTTTCGCCTTTTTTAATCCACTCAGCCACATCTTCATAAATTGATAACATAGCAGGAATCACCATTAAAATCAGCAAGGTTGCATATGCCAGCCCGAAAGCAATAGATACAGCCATCGGTATTAAAAACTGGGCCTGGCGGGATGTCTCAAACAATAACGGGGTTAACCCTGCCACCGTGGTCATAGAGGTCAGTATAACCGCGCGTAAACGCTGACAGGCCGCTTCTACCAGGGCTTCATTGATAGCCATACCTTTCGCCCGAAGGTGTTTATAAAAAGTGACCAGGATAATTGAATCATTCACCACGATGCCGGACAGGCCAAAAAAGCCGAACAGGGATAACATCGTCATGTCCATTCCCATCACCCAGTGACCTAACACTGCACCGGTCAGACCTAATGGAATTGTCAACATCACCAGAATCGGCCAGCCGTAAGAAGAGAAAACCCATGCTAAAACAAGGTATATCAACGCAAAAGCTATACCTACACCAATCTTCATATCACCCAACGCTTCACGCTGGCTGGCAGCACTACCTTCCAGCGAATAGTTGATACCGTATCGAGTGGCCAGTTCCGGCAGGGTTGTTTCTCCCAGGTCTTTGGTTATCTGATCGGTATTATTGATATCATCATTGACATCAGCCGTTACCGATACCGCGAGTAATCCATCTGCATGTCTTAACGTCTCGAAACCCTGCCTGGATGACCAGCTCGCCACGCTGTTAAGCGGTACAAATCTGCCGTCAGCCAACAATATCGGTAACTTATCGAGGCTGGTTAAGTTTCTTTTTTCATGATCCGGTAACTGAATCTTGACATCAACTTCATCTGCACCGTCCTGAAAGCGTTGCAGTAATACGCCGTCATACGCTGCTCTTAACTGTTTACCCAGATCGATAATACTTAACCCCAGCGCCTCACCAGCCGGGGTCAGTGAATAAATCAACTGCTCAAACCCATACGGTAAATCGTCATCAATTGCACTCACTCCTGTTATACCTTTCAAAGCTTCAGCCAGCTCCAGTGCAGCAAGTTTCATTTGAACAGGGTCCTCACCAATCAGGCGTATATCCAGATCACTACTTGACGGCCCGACTCTACGTGACGAAATATTAAAAGAATCAATACCCGCTGGTGTCTTAATCCTTTTTTCCCACTGCTTGATAAACTGGTTATTGTGGGTCTTACGGCTATCCGGTGCAGTCAATTCCACATAAATAGAACCGTTACGCTCGCCCCGTATGGCGCGCCCCTGACCACTGGATGAAGAATGCTGTACATAATAGGTATCCACTACTTTCTCATCGAAAGAATCCATCGTATCGTGCAAGGTCTGCTCCAGTTGCGACAGAAACTTATCCACCGACTGCTGACCTGTTCCTGCAACAAACCTGACATTTGCATACACCGTAGTGGATTCCGGAGAAGGAAAAAAACGCCATCCCACCCGGCTACCGGCAATCAGCCCAACCGCTAAAATAAAAACACCGATGCCTACTGCAATCGTTGACCAGCGAAATTCGATAGCCCTGACGATAAATGGCCGGAATAAGCTGTCCCTGAAATACTCAAAGCCATTATCCAGCTTGACTCGTACTTTAGAACGTTTTGCACGGTGAGAATCGACAAACGCATGCCGTAAATGTCCCGGTAATATATAGAAGCTCTCTATTAAAGAGGCAATGATGACACTGATGATCACCATCGGGATTGCAATCATAATATTACCCATGCGCCCGCCCACCAGCATTAATGGCAGGAAAGCGGCAATGGTCGTCAGGGAAGACGCCATAACCGGTGCCAGCATGCGTCGCGCACCGCCTTCGGATGCTTTTAACGGGTCTTCACCCATATCGAAATGAGCCTGCGCATCTTCACCCACCACGATTGCATCATCCACGATAATGCCGAGTGCCATAATCAATGCAAACAGGCTGATCATATTAATGCTACCACCAGACATAAATAGCACAGCCAGCGTCGCCATGAATGAAACAGGAATACCGACTGCCACCCAGAAGGCGACCCGGGTCGACAGGAAAGCATATAAAATCAGCAACACCAGTAACAGTCCACCCGCTCCGTTTTTCACCAGTAACATGATACGGTCCTTGATCAGTTGCCAGCGCTCATTGAACACCTTGACTGTCACCGTCGGTGGTAATGTCGGCGTGACATCATCGACCCATTTCTGCAGGATTTCTGCCGATTTCAGGGAATCACCATTTTCACTTCGGCTTAAAACCAATACAGCCGCTTTTTTATCCTGCAAGGTTATAGTCTCGCTACCACTCTTGATACGGCGTTCTATATGCGCGATATCCCCCAGGTTGATACGATTCCCTGCATCACCCATTATTGGTAAATCGTTAAAACTTTTAGGGGTTCTGCGTTGATTCAGGCTGCGTAATTCGCGTGTCCCGTCATTTTCTCCGGCCAGACCGGCCGGCATGTCCTGGCTCAATTGATCCACCCGGCTACCAATCTGTGACAGGTTTAAACCGAGGTTGTACATTTGCTCGGAAGGCACAGAAATCAAAATCGATTCTTTTGGTAGTCCTTCCAGCGCCACCTTATCAATTCCGCGATCGAGTAGCTGCCGTTCAAACTGCCTGGCCAGTTTACGCAGGTCATCCAGGTTGTCCGGTCCGCTAATCAATACACGTGCCACAGATTCATAGCGCACAGTCTGTGAAACTCGAATTTGCTCGGCATCCTGCGGCAGACTGCTAAAATCATCTACTGACTTCCTCACTTCATCGAGTGCCAGAATCATGTCAGAACCTTCATCGAATTCCAGCGTAATACCCGATACACCGGGCGCTGAGGAGGAACTCATTTCCTTCAGGTTATCGACACTTCTAAGGCGCTGTTCAAGAGGAATGGTAATTGCCCGTTCGACATCTTCTGCACTGGCTCCACTCCACACCGTACTAACCGAAATAATATCCAGTTCAAAGTTAGGAAAAAACTGCACATTAAGCTTTTTTAATGCCACCAGACCAGCAAGAATCATGATGATCATCAACAGGTTAGGTGCTACCTTATGTTTAGCAAAAATCCCTAATAAATCGTCTTTATGCTGTGTAGACGAACTACCCGATTCAGTTTTCATCGACAAGCTTCACCTTCAGACCATCGACTGCATTCGACAGGTGCGTGGTAATAATTTTATCTCCTGCCTTTATTTCATCACTACGAATTAATAAAGTCGGATCCTGCAATGCAGCACCGTATTGCCCGACCGTTTGCACATTGACCGATACCATGCGCTCATCGCGTAACAGGTAAACCCGATTATTGCCATAGATTGCGCGATAAGGCACAGCAACTACATTCGACTGCACGGTTCTTTGCAATTTAACTTTCAGCAGATTGCCAATGCGTAAATGACTGGAACCCTCCACAACATGGAAGTACACATCGATACCATCAGCACGGGCTTCACCAGCCAGACGTTTCAACTCAAGCTGAAACTGGTTACCCGATAACTCGGCGGATGCTGTTAATTGTTTGCCGTTCTCCAGCGCGATCTGAATTTCAGACTGATAACTGGCTGGAATACTGGCTTTCACCTCCAGAGAATCCAGCGGATACAGGCTAATCAGTATATCGGCAATGCGCACTCTATCACCTGCAGAAACCGGTACATCGGCCACGACACCGTCAAAAGATGCCCTGATTTCACTACGCTCTATCGCCAGTTCGGTTTCTGCCAGTCGCGCTCGTGCACGTGCCAGTCTTGCCTGTAACTGCTTAACCGACACCTGATAGCGGTCCACTTCAAGTTGTTTGGCGAGCAACGACAATTCCTGTTTTCCCAGCATTTCACGGGCAGCGCTTAAAGCCGATTCGGAACTCAGGTTATTCTTTTTCAGGCGTTCAACTCTTTTCACTTCTCTGCTCGCCAGATCCAGCAGGTTTTTCTCCTGCTCAACCACTTTTAAATTAGATCGATACCTGAGTTTTGATTCGGCAATCTGTGATTCGAAATCGGCAACATCCGCCTCAGCCTGTAGATTAGCGACCGCAAAGTCGCGACTATCCATTGTCACCAGTAATTGACCGGGTATCACATTATCGCCAGGTCGTACCAGGACCTGCGATATCTGACCGGCTCCCGGTGCAGCGGCTCTTAATAATGACGGAGTTTCCACTTCACCATGTAAAATCAGATCGGGTGCTAGCTCACCCGGCTCCACCGGAAAAGCATTCACCTGCCAGATTTTTTCCGTTGCGACCGGCTTTTTACGTTCAGGCACGGTAGATTTCATGTAGGAAAAAGCACTTACTGCCAGCACAATAATCAGTACCGGAAGCAAACGACTCACGAGTAATCGCTTATTCATCATTTTTTATTTAATCTTATCAATACAGTTGAAATAGTTTACAGTAACGATGTTCTAAGACCGAACAAATTCAAATAAATTCTAAATACCGTTTATACTAACCCGGACATTTCATAAATTTGCGCAAAAATCGTGCAGGATATTGATTTCACAGGAACATTTCTGAAGGCGTCCCGTATCAGTGATTTCGGGTGACTGACAAATTTACCCGGAGCAAATTTGAACAGCTCCGCTGGCCCGAAGCGTGAAAGGCAGGACGCCCGGAATTAGAAGCATTTCCTGTACAATCAGTAGACTATTCAGATTGTGCATAGTTATGAATTATGCGGGTTAAACCCCTGAACATTTTAAGCAGACTTACAATTTACCGTGAAAAGTTTTTTTGTAAAAAAATCGCAGTGACCTGGACTTTTGCTGTTGCTAAAATAATATGATTTTTCTGGAGATAAAAATGCACTATAAATTAATAACTATGGCAGTAATTGCCGCCCTTTCAGTATCTGTATCAGGTTGTAAAACTCTGGATGCCTATACCGGTGAATCAAAAACCAGCAGCGCGACCAAAGGCGGGGCCATTGGTGCCGGCATAGGCGCACTTATTGGGTATGTTTCTGCCAAAGACAAAAGCAGTCGTGATCGCCGTAAAGCCATTCTGATTGGTGCAGGCGTTGGTGGTGTCACCGGAGCTGGTATCGGCGTATACATGGATAAACAGGAAGCCAAATTACGCGATAAACTGGCAGGTACAGGTGTCAGCGTAACCCGTAACGGTGATGAAGTTATTTTAAATATGCCGGGCAATATCACGTTTGATACAGGCAAATCAACATTACAGCCAAATTTTGGCCCTGTGCTGGATTCTGTTGTCATTGTGCTTAATGAATTCAACCAGACACTGATCGAAGTAGCCGGACACACCGATAATGTAGGCTCAACTGAGTCTAACCAGAAGTTATCCTACTACCGTGCAACCAGCGTTGGTAATTACCTGATTGATAATGGAAATATTCCTTTTGATCGCGTGATGACTGTGGGTCGTGGAGAAGGTCGCCCGATAGCAGACAATAAAACTGACGCCGGACGTGCGCAAAATAGACGTGTTGAATTGACCTTAATTCCGGTCGAAGCTAAAGGTTAAACGTTTCAGAACTTTAGTGTTAAACAAAGGGCTGCCTATGGCAGCCCTTTTTGTTGCTTATTATTGATTACAGTTATGGTGCTAACGCGACTTACAAAAGCGGCTTGATTTCAGCATCATTCAACATATCCTGCGCGATCTGCCAACCCAGCTCCCGATACGCTTCAAACTGTACCTCATCAAAAAACTGATCCGCAGTTGTTTGATCTGGAAAAAACGGGTTAACGCGCTTATAGCCATGAATATCGGCACCTACATTCCTGGACAGCGTTGTTTTAATATAAACCAGTCTGCCGGGCTCAACCTCTGCTTTGTCATCAGCATAGTAAACCCTGGCCAGCAAATAACTCTTATTTGCCACCGGGTAATCCATATCCTGCTGGCGCGGACTTGTTGCCGGCGTTAATTCATCGAGGTCTTTCCTGCTGATATCGACTTTCACACCAAAATCTACACGGGCTTTTTCGATAGCATTCGCCAGATCCCCAAATTCATAGTCGGCATCAGCACCAGCATCACACACAATAATTAAGCGAGCTCTGCGTCTAAACAGTTCATACAACGCCAGGTTTTCGAAGTGCCCGCCATCAGACAATTGCACAAATTCTGCTGTTTCATTCATCTTATTACGGCGCAACATTTCCCAGAAACCCGGAATTAGATAGCTGGGTATTTTTTGCTGATTTGCCTGCCTGACCGGATCCGGGTTACTGGTCCAGTAACCCAGACGTAAATTAAAAATTGACATCAACACAGAAATAATCACATTGGTTGTCAAGCCCCGTCCTGCAACACCTGAATCTGGATTAGCAGCTGCACCGGAAATAGCAACAGCCGTGGGCAGGGTTATTTTGCCACCACAAAACTCTTTAGTTTTGCGCCAGCCAGTCGCATTGCTGCCAGAATATTGAGGGCTAATAATAAAGTTATCACCTCCACGACCACGAAATTTTGCGATATCAGATTCAACCAGAATGATATTAGTATTTATCAGGTGATACGGAGCAGGATTTTTACTATTTAGTTTAATATCATGCACAGGCGTGCCATTTGCCATCTCCGCCTCGAAGGCCTTATCACCATGAATAATTTTCTCTGCATCCGGCATAAAGGTTTCCATTAACCGGTCACGATAATAGCGGTGAATTGAAATATTATTAATGGGTAGCAAATACGCCAGCAACGTTACTAAAAAAGCGCCTGTTGCAGTGATGTACAGATAACTGTCACCTCCAGTAGCTTTCAGCAGAACCACTGCATAATCGGCTAACACAAGTAGCCCGAAAATCATTAACGCTGCTGCCAGTATTAACTGCAATGAATGAGGAATTAGCGAAATATATTTCCTCCATGACGAACCTTTTCCTATCGCCCCGAATAAGGCGCCCAACACGGTGGAACCACTGGCGACTTCTAAAGCATATCCACTCAAACTCACCTGCACCCAGTGTATAGAGGCAAACAGGTAACATATCAGTGCAACTATTAACGGCCAGGGAAGAATCGTTTCAAACAATCGCCGTAATTTATAGCCCCGTTTACTGTTCGATGCATGCTTTAAAGCGGCCAGTACTATCATGTATAAAAAGTGTAACCCGAGGTAACCCAATACAATAGAGATTCCGGCTATACCCCAGAAAAACCGGGCTTCCGCCTGTCCGGGCTGAAACACATTTATCAAATAGAACAGCGCGAAAATAAAGCTGGCGATGGCCATCAACGACACAAAGCCCATCACAATACTGCGAAATATAATCGATACAAAAGATAGCGCCGAAATACCGTTCCCTGGTGTCAGATATTTACCATTCTGGCGTAAGTGACGTAACATTGAAGCCTGGTTACGATTGGCAACAGGATCCGCTGAATTAAATTTCCTGCCCTCAGTACCATACGGGAAATCATCCGGCCCGACTCCGAAACTTTTACTGCGGGACCCCTTTTTCTTCCACAAATCACTCCACAACCAGGACAGCGACCCTCCTAAATACCCACCACCAGAAACCGTAGACAGATAATCAATTTTTTTTAGCTTATCATTCGCCGCTAAAGCCTGCATAACACCCAGACAAAAACTGGCTGAACGAATACCACCACCGGACAGGGCAACCGCCCTGATATTGTTTCGGTCAAAATCTGGTCGATTCTGAGCGAGGTAATGCCACTCCTTTTCAATTAAATCTTCAGCCCCTGCATAATCTGAACCTGATTTATAACCGATATAATTATCACTCATTATTTTTCCCCCGGCATTATCTGATCACTATAGATCAATAATTCAGCAAATACTATCGACACTCCCGACTCATATATTTCAGAATATCAGAGAAAACCGGGGCTACCAGCGAACTATTTTATTAACCCATGTTAATACCCTCAGCAAACTGCTAATAATAGACAGAAAGCTACTGGCAAAAATTATAATTGATTTTAAAAAGGTGTCGCAGTTCTTTTACGAAACTGCAATTTTCAGATTAAGGGGCATTATTTTGAGTAGGCAATTTTTTCAATGGCGGATATATCACACTTATAAAGATGACCGTCACTTTTATATAGAATATTTTTACGCTTAAACTTGGCAACCATACGGCTGATAGTTTCGGTGGCTATGCTAATGATAGCAGCCATATCATCGCGGTGCAGCAAAATAAAAGCTCCATTATTATCAGCATAATTTTCATGTAGGATTCTAACCAGATGGGCTACACGCTGTTTCGCTGTGCCAGTACTGAGGGAAAATATCCATTCATCAGCAAGATTTAATTGCCTTTGAAGTTGTTCCCGTATGTTATGACTCATATGGGGGTATTTTACTTCCAGGTGTTTAACAGTTGACACAGGTATTTTGCACAAATCAACCTGGTCGATAGCAACAGCATTGTAATAATAAGATTCTGCAGTATCCAGTAATTCAAGGCCGATAACACTGCCCTCTCCCAACAACCTTATTATACGATTATCTCCATTGGGTGCCACATATTCCAGCTTGACCATGCCACGTCTAATTGAATAGATAAAGTTATCAGTCGAATATCCCTCATAAATTAATGAACCCGCTTTAAATATATAAGGCGGATTCAACTCTGAAGTGCAACGCAGTTAATTCCAGATCTAGCGAACG